>ENA-OQCP01000476-OQCP01000476.1-human-gut-metagenome-genome-assembly--contig:-NODE-476-length-18104-cov-2.652055_pt1 | contig 18104 bp, 16 predicted proteins | sample MGYA00242760_ERZ504583 | MGnify/ENA primary metagenome ERZ504583 (study PRJEB26092, sample SAMD00036308) | human gut metagenome | host: Homo sapiens | study: EMG produced TPA metagenomics assembly of...
ATAAAAAAACAATAAGATATGAGACTTAAATCATTCTTTTCCATATTGGCAGGAGCGGCTTTGATATTTTCCGCTTGCTCGCCCGAAGAGTACGAGATGGGTGCAAAAACTATGTCTCCGATGATTTGGTGGAAGGTATCGCCTATACAGTGACTCCTGATGCCAATGATCCTAATACGATTCATCTGACTTCGCTCATCAAGGGAGCCACTCCCTTGTGGGTCACTCCAAGCGGTCCTTCTCAAAAGACCACTCTTGACTTGGCACTTCCTTTTGCCGGAGAATATAGCGTGACTTTCGGCGCTTCCACACCGGCAGGTCCGGTATATGGCGAACCATATACCTTCAAGGTAGAGACCAATAACTTTGCCATGCTCGAAGACCCTATCTGGCTAACCTTGCAGGTGGAGTGGCAAGAGCCGCAAGTGGGTTCCCGTTGACAAGAACTTTGGTATTGGCCGTTGTTCGGGACCGGTGATGTATATGAGCCACACGGATGTGAAAAATGACGGAAGCAATATTACCGACCTTATGATTGGTAGCGCCAATTGGACTCCCAACTGGGATCCGGGTATCCAATCGTGGCTCATTCCGGCAGACGACCCCTATTTCCAGTCGTACATCACTTTCGGCCTGGATGCTGTGAAAGGCTGTACGGTGGAACTTCATCGGGTGGCTGCTTCGGGCACGACGGATGCCACCGGAACTTTCAACCTGAATGTGTCTGACCCGAAACGTCCTGTCATATCTTTCTATGGCGGTACCTATTCATTGCATAACGAGGGTTTTGATGATGTCTGTTCCAACTATACCAACGACATAAAGATTATAGAATGTACTCCTTATCTGCTGCAGGTAGCTACGATGCGTACCAATAGCGAAGGTCCGTGGTGGCTGGTGTGGAACTTCATTTCCGAAGAGGCTTATAATGACCCCAGTATCATACCGACTGAAGATCCGGGTTTGCTTCAGCCTGCCGAAGTACAACAGCCTGCCATTGAAGATTTGGCAACCAAACTGTTCACTACTGAAATCAACGGTGTCACCTATGTGGGCAATGAGGCACGCTTCCTCATCAATGATGAAGAACCTTATGACTGGACATGGTGGAATGGCGGCTCTGCTGCTTGGGAAAGCGTAGTGAAGGGACAGTACGGTTCTTCATGGGCACCTGTGGCCGATGCTTCCATTGCCGACTATGAGCTGGTATTGAGCAGTACGGCCGATGGCTACAAATGGGATGACGGTACCAATGCCGGTAGACTTGCCATTGAAGACGGCAAATTGAAATTTATGGATGCCGACGGCAATCCGGTTGAGATAACCATCCTCACCGCTACCGGCGATAAGCGCACGGTGGAAGTGAAGGGAAGCGAATTCACCGTGATGGCTTGCGATGTCACCAGCTCTTTCCAGATGGGTGTGCCTGCAACGACCAATGACAAGGGAGCCGTGGATTCTTATCTTTGTGCCAACCTCAACTACAAACCTATCGCTACCGGACCTACCGGGCCTACTGAAATCAAGGTAGACAACAGCAAAGTACAGATTATTTTCGGTGACGGAAATCCCGACCGTTTGCGCTTGCAGTTCTACAATCCTTGGGCCGGTGAAGTAGATTGGCCGATCGACATCACGAAGGTGAAGTTGAAAAAGAACCAGACACTGAAGATACAGTACAAAGTGCTGAGTGGAATCACTTGGAACGAGGGCGCGACCCCTAAGACCGTGATTATGGACAATAATATCGGAAATGCTTGGGAAGATGACTGCTACAACCTGGCTCATGCCGTGGCCTTTGATACTGCCGAAGGAGCTGTACAGACTGTGTCCGTGACCAATACCACCGGTGCCACTGTGACTTACGAAGGAAGCAGTTGTATCTGTATCGGTATCCAGAATAAGGGACTTGCTACTGTGGCTGCCACCGAAGACGGACAGCCGGATGTGAAGGTTGAGATAATTTCGATGACCATTGAATAACCACTTAAATGAATTTAGTATATATGAAGACAAAGATATATTTAGGAATACTTTCACTTGCACTGGGTCTTTCGCTGGCTTCGTGCAGTGAAGATGACGACTATACTATCCACACCACCCCGATTCTGAACGAATCGTCGGTGGTGACGGGGTCGTCCGATGTGACCGCCACTACCGCTACACTCCATGCCACGCTCTCCGGGTTGGATGGCATGGATGCCGGAAGCTATAAGACCGGCTTCTTCTATGGCTCTGCGCAAGACAACCTGCCCGAGGACGTGCAGGCTGCTTATGACGGCAGCGCTTCAGTGCTCAGTTGAATGGGTTGAGCAATAACTCCACGCTCTATTATCAGGCTTATGTATGCTTGCAGGGCAAGGTGTATTACAGGGGCGAGGTGAAGAGCCTGCTCACCACCAATGCAAGGTGGCTACTGCCGATGCCGCATCTGTCGACTTCGCTTCGGCTGTATTGGGTGGAACGCTGACCGATGCTACGGCCGATGCTACTTGTGGTGTCGTTATCTCTACTTCATCCGATGTGGAAGCGGTTCGTGCAGGTCTTATTGTGAAGAGTGAGGAACTTAAGGACAGCTATTCATTCGTCCATGCAGGGTTGGTGCCCGAAACGCAATACTATTATGCGGCTTACCTCAATCTGGGTAGCGGCATTGTGTATGGTGAGGTGAAGAGTTTCACTACTCCTGCCTATGACTTCGACCTCGACAATGACCTTGTCGACCTGGGACTCTCCGTGAAGTGGGCTCGCTTCAATGTGGGTGCCAAGAGCGAGACTGGACTGGGTGGCCTTTTCGGATTCGGTGACCTGACCGGATGCAACAATAGCATCGACCCTGCCGACTATGCTTCGGCCGATACTTATAAAACGGCTTCCGACTTGGCTTTCCGTGCATTTCAAGGGCGTGCCACACTGCCTACTGCCGATGATTTCGAGGAACTCTTCACGTTGTGCCAGAAAGAGTGGACTGAGCAGAATGGAGTGACAGGTTTCAAGTTCACCGGTCCTAATGGTAATTCCATCTTCCTGCCTGCAGCCGGTACGCGTGTGGCAAACGATGTGACAGCGCTGGGTACTGAAGGATATTACCTCACCGGTACTGTCAACTCTTCCAATACAGAATTTGCGGTAGGTTACCAGTTTGCAGCTTCTGTCAATCACCGTATCACTGCCGCAGTTTATCAAGGTATGGCTGTACGCGCTGTTTCCACAGCCAAGAACGTACCGTTCAACAAGGCTCTGCTCTATCAGAAGTGGTATCTTGACAATGGCCAGGACGGTAAGCAGCACGTGTTTGAAGGACCTTTCACGCAGTGGGGTGTTACGGACAACTGGAGCACAGTTTCCAACGGACAACCCAACATTGAACAGCAGATTCATTGGGAGATGGGTACAGATAATGGCTGGATAGGTTATACTTACGGAAAGGACTATGGTTATATGGAGCTCAAGGAGGACGGTACGGTGAATATTCATCGTATTGCCGAAGACGGCACCGTGACCGATGAAACCGGTAAGTTTACGATTGACGAGGCGAATAAAGTGATTGACATCGACATAGATGTGCTTTGTGCAATACTTGGATTGGCACGAAGAGTGGTAAGCTGAACATTCTGTCGTTGACTGCCGACGGCTTGCAGATTGCCCTGCCCGATGGCGACTATGGCTATTCGTTGAACTATTACAGTCAGGCCAAGGCCGATGCCGATGCGCAGGTTCCGGTAATGCTCAATATCGCCAATTCGTCATGGGCAGGAAGTTGGGATGCACCGCTTGCAGCCATTTCACCCGAAGACTTGGCGGGACAGCACACGTTTGTTTTCGAGGGAGCTTGTACCGATGCCATGGTGTTTACGCTTGACTTTGCCGGTATGGCGAAGCGCTATCCCAATTCGTTTGTACGCATTGACGACATCAAGCTGGACGGTACTTCCATCCGGTTTGATGCCAACCGCTTCTATTATGGCGACATTGAAGGAAACGGCAAGTACCGTGTTCAGTTGTTCAATGCTTATGGGGCGGGTTCTGTAGGCAATGCTGTTCCTCTCAGTCCGTTCAGCAATGTAGAAAATCAAGGTACCGAGCCTGCCATCCATTTCAAGGAGAAGCTTGAGATTGTCTGCACCGTCATTACCGACGGTACCGGTGCAGGTATTTATACGCCCAATCTGGTTACTGTCAATCCGGATTGGGGAAGTGCATGGGGATATAACGCAGGAGCTACGTTCGAGGTGAAATACGAGAACTTCCAGTACAGCCTTGTGGCTTCTCAGTTCGACATTAAGTACGAATCTGCCGACTATGCGGCAGGTTCCATCATGACCTTCGTTGAAGTGGCTGACATCTACAAGTATTTCCCCGGTTTACATGCCACACTTGACAACCTCTATCTGGATGGCAAGGAAGTGACATTTGATGCATCCAAAGTGCTCGATGCCAATGAATCCCCGAAGTATCGTCTGGAACTTTGGAATTGCTATGGGGCAACAAAGGATAAAGGGTGCGCTTTCGGTACTCCTGATGGTGATGTTATCAAGGAACTTGGTTTCAGCAGTTCTATGGAAGCGAAGTTCACGTTCCACACTCTTTTCTCTGTTCCTGAATGGTAAGAGGGATAGACGGAAATATACTGGTTAGATAGGAAATCCGGGATGGCTTGCATCCCGGATTTTTTGTTTTGCCCTCACCTGTGTGCATCATTCTGATATAGATTGAAGAACCATAGAGAGAATAAAATAAAGGAGGTGGTCCGTAAGGCGGCACTTTGATAGCTCTTTGCCTTGTACTTTGTTCGGACGGGATGGGTACTTATCGCGATAAACATAGTGATTTTATGGTATCTTCACTAAGATGGTCCGCCTTGTTCATAGTAGTGAACAAATCAGCCCACTTAGGTGAACAAACCAGTTCACCTAAGTGGCCCGTTTATGAATCTTTGTACTGAATCGGACAGACAAAGGGGCGGAAGCGGAGAAAAGCAGGGGCTTTCTCTAAGATTGGCTGCTATTTTCCTTCGTAATCAAAGTATTCAAAGTCTGCATATGCTTTTGAGGTTTGAGAACCGGAGACAGCATATAATCCCAGCATGATTCCCGTAAAGCCACCGGCAGTTTCTGTACTGATATAGCGCGTATTCATTCGGCCCAGTTTCTTTTAAAGTCCTTTCCGTTTGTGGCATACTCGAACGAATAGATTTCGTTGCTGCCTTTTACACGGAGTTGTACTTTCCCCTGGGGCAGAATAACTTCCTTTTCCGTATGGGTCAATTCATTCAATTGGTAGCGCAATACTACAGCTTGTTTCCCGTCTGCCAATTGCTTGACAAATAAATCGTAATGGGACGGTTCGAACATGTAGACCGTCAGGCCGGCTTCGTCGCCACTGGCGGCTTTTTTCAGTTGCATGGAAGTGGTGGCTGTGAAGTCGATATGTTCTTGCCGGCGGCCGACAAAAGTAGGACTGCCTTTCCCGTTGTTCAGGTTTACGGAGGTTGCTTTCAGACGGAGGTTACCGGAAGCAAAGGTATAGTTTTCCGGATGATAGTTTCTGATATGAACCCATTCGGGACCTAATTTGCCGTTTTTGAAATCGGTGCGTGCAGGCTTGGGGGCAAGAGGATGTTGCGGTAGGTTGGCACATCCATTTGCAGGGCTATTGTACCATCTCCGTTTACTACCGGCCAGGCATTCTTGTCCCAGCGCACGGGAGCAAGGTACGTTTCGCGTCCCAGCAGGTGATGGCTGCCGCTTTGCGGACGGAAAGCGAGACACACCATCCACCACGAACCGTCAGGAGCTTGTATCAGGTCGGCATGGCCGGTTCCTTGTATCGGGCTGTTCTGTGCATTCTTGTTGATGTGGGTCAGGATGGGATTGGCGGGGTTCTCTTCGTACGGGCCGTCTATATCGCGGCTACGGGCTATTGTCACTTTGTGCCCGTATTCCGTGCCGCCTTCGGAAATCAGCAGGTAATACCAGCCGTCTTTCTTGTAAATGTGCGGCCCTTCAGGGTGCCGTCCGCCCGTACCGTTCCAGATGCGTTTGGACTCGTTGAGTTGTTCGCCGGTTTTGGGGTTGATTTCGCACAGATAGATACCTACGCCCGGATTGCTGACAAGGTAACACTTGCCGTCTTCAAAATAGAGGGACGGGTCTATGCCGCCTTGCTTGAGCCATACGGGTTCCGACCATTCGCCACGCGGGTCGGTAGTGTGTACAAGGAAGTTGCCTTTGTCGGACACGTTGGTGGTAATCATGTAGAATGTACCGTCGTTGTAGCGGATGGTGGGTGCATAGATTCCTCCCCACGGGCCGGCGTCGTGAAGCGGCAGTTGTGAGGGGCGCGTCAGGCAGTGTCCGATTTGTTCCCAGTTGATGAGGTCTTTGCTGTGGAACAACGGTACGCCCGGAAAATATTGGAAACTACTGTTGACCAGATAAAAGTCATCTCCTGCGCGGCAGACACTCGGGTCGGGATGGAAACCGGGAATAACGGGATTTTGATAACCTTGCCGGTTTTGTGAAAAGCAGGACAGGCTGAGCGCCAGTCCTAAAAATAACATCATCTTTTTTCTCATAAGTACATTGTATTTTAAATAGTTTATCAGATATACGAATCAGTAGTTGAAGGAAGTATTTATACGCAAAAATAAAGTATTCCTTCGGTTCAAACAAGCCGGATGTGTCCGATGTCATTCAATGATTACTTTTGAACCCTATTCGGAAACAAATGATACCGTTGCAGATAACATGACATCGGTGTGTTTTCCGCCTTTTCCGTTACTTTTGCTTTCACTGATTTAACCATTATTTTTAATACGTAAAGACATGATGAAGAATATCATTGAAAAATTCCAAATTTGCCTGGTGCTGTCGGCACTGCTTTTCTCTTCTTTCGTTGCCGCATGTTCCGGCAATGATGATACTGTGACTCCGGAAATAACGATTCCCGCGAACATTCTGACAGATGGAATGACTTTCTCCAAGACCGGAGGAACAAGTACGCTGAACATCAAGTCGAACGTTGCATTGGAAGTTACCAGCAGCGCACCGGAGTGGTGTAAGGTTACTGCCGAAAGTTCTGCTTCGAATAGTATTTTGAAGTATACCGTTATGGCAGAAGCCAATACAGACACGAGTGACCGTGAAGCCAAGGTAACGGTGAAAGCCGGAGCAGCGAAGTAGGGAGCTTCACAGTGAAACAGACGGCTGCCGACGGACTAATCATATCCAACTCTACCTCTTTCGACCTGCCAGCTGCGGGAGGAGATGTCTCTGTAGTGGTGGAAACCAATGGTGACGTACAAGCCGTTTCCGATGTTTCTTGGATAAAGGCGGTCAATACCCGTGCCATGGAAGACAAGATTTTCAAGTTTACCGTCTCTTCCAATCCTCTGGGAGCGCGCGAAGGCCATATCACTTTTACTTTGGGTAGCCTGACGGAGACTGTGACCGTAAAACAGGCTGCGGGCGAGGTCGGCAATATGGGAAGCGACGCCAGGACACTTGCCGCCAAGATGTATGCAGGTATCAATATCGGCAACACGCTGGAAGCTTGTGATAACAAGAACAAGATAGCGAGCGAAACGTTATGGGGAAATCCTAAAGTGAGCGAGGCATATATCAAAGGGCTGAAGGCATTGGGATTTAATGCGGTGCGCATCCCTTGCGCGTGGGATTACTACATTGTGAATCCATCGACCTATGAGATAGATGCTGCATGGCTCGACCGGGTGAGCGAAGTGGTGGGCTACTGTGTAGCCAATGATATGTATGCCATTGTCAATATCCATTGGGATGGCGGTTGGCTCGAAGAGAGTATCACTCATGGTTACAGCAGCGAAGTAGATGCCAAGCAGAAAGCTATCTGGACACAGATTGCCAATAAACTGAATGCTTATGACGAGCATCTGCTCTTTGCCGGATGTAACGAACCCGGACAGCAAGACCAGGGGAACGTTGGGACATCGGCCATAGATGCCATTCTGAAATATGAACAGACCTTCATTGATGCCGTGCGTGCCACCGGAGGGAATAATGCGAGCCGTTGCCTGATTGTGCAAGGCCCTTATACCAATATCGACAAGACGGTGAACGACTACACGATGCCCAAGGATGAAGTACCCGACCGTCTGATGGTGGAAGTTCACTTCTATGATCTATCAGTTCACCATGATGAACCATGACGAGAACTGGGGCAAGGTATTCCTTTATTGGGGTAGGGAGAATCATGTGTCCGGCTCCATTCATAATGCCACCGGTTACGAAGAAGATTATGTGAAGCAGCAATTCCAGAAGATGAAGACGGCCTATGCAGATAAGGGAATTCCTGTGGTTGTAGGCGAGTACAGCGCCATGAAGCGGACAAAAGAAGACAAGATAGAGGTACTTCCGAACTTGCCTATCCCGACATTGACCAGGAGATGCACAACAAGAGCCGCGCCTATTGGAATGAGGTAGTCACCCGAGAGGCGAAAAACCACGGTTGTGTCCCCTTCTATTGGGAAACCGGTGGTGACATGAACCGTGGTACGGGTACGCCGAAGGAGGCTTATGCCATTGAGGGCATCATGAAGGGAGCCGAAGCCGGCAAATACCCTTATTGATTGAGTGGCGGATAGAGTAAAAGACAGTTTTTAAAAGTATCATACAAATAGTTTTTATAGGTTACAAGGATTGTTGATATAGTTTTTTTTGATTGGTTATGGAGAAGCATGTCCGCGAGGGATATGCTTTTCCTTCTTTAAAAATCCTTGTCTTTCCTTGCTTTTCTGTTCGTTTTTCACTTCATTTGCAATAAAAATAACTTCCCTTAGCTCTGATAGTATGAAAAGACTGCAACTACTGCTCTTGTGGGTTTGGATGGTATGTTTCCCTGCTGTTTCACACGACTACATGTTTAAACATTTGGAAGTGAAAGACGGACTTTCCAATAATCAGGTTAATGCCATTTATAAAGATTCAAACGGATTCATGTGGTTTGGTACAGCTTCGGGACTGAACCGCTATGATGGTTACGATATAAGGATTTATCGCAGCCAGAAGGATGACGAGAAATCTCTTCCCGATAGTTATGTCGAGGATATACAAGAAGATACGTCCGGTAATTTGTGGATACGTACGGGAGGCGGGTATGCCATTTACAACTCGGCTTCCGATGTTTTTGACCGTAATGTGGAAGCCTGGATGTGGAACATCGGTCTGACCGGAAATCCTTCGCTTATCTATATTGATAAGGAAAAGACTTTCTGGATCTATATTAATGGTAAAGGTGTTTACAGCTATAGAGAGGAACAGAAAAATGCCGTAGCAGTAAAGGGGGCGGATGAACTGCTTGCGAAAGCCGAAGTGTCCGACATGAAAGAATGCGGCGAAGGAATCCTGCTGGTTCTGAGTAACGGTATCTTGGCTTGTATAGATGAGGAAAAGCAAAATATCAAGTGGACCAATCCGGACATTGCCGAAGATTGCAGGGAAGTAAAGAATGCTACCTTTGATTTGTTTGTCGACCATAGTGGGCGGGCGTGGATATTCAGTGTGGAGGGGATGTGGATTTATAGCCTTTCTCAGAAGGTTTGGGAACAGCGTTCTCCCCGAACGGACACCTACAATACCGTACGTGCAGTGCACAGGATAAATACGGATGTATATGGGTAGGCAGGGATCAGGATGGCGTTGAATTGATAGAACCGGCGGGACGGAAAATCCGTCTGGCGAACGATCCTAATAACGGGCGTACTCTGTCCAACAATACAATAACGGCTCTTTATGAAGATGAGGCCGGTACGATGTGGGTGGGAACCTACAAGAAGGGCGTCTCTTTCTATAATGAAAGTGTCTTCAAATTCGGCATTGCCGATGTAGGCGACATCAATTGTGTGGAGGACGGAGGCGGTGATATCGTATGGGTGGGGACCAACGACCGCGGGTTGATTCGCTGGAATAGCGTGACGGATGAACGTATGTTTTTTTCGCATACGGCAGATCCCCGCTCTATCTCGAGTGATGTCATAGTCTGCCTTCTTCGGGACAGTAGCGGCAGAGTGTGGGCTGGTACTTTCTGGGGTGGACTGAATTGCTATGATGGAAACCGCTTTATCCATTACCGGTCCCGTAAGGGAGACAGTAACTCGCTGGTCTATGACAATGTATGGGCATTGGCAGAAGATGCGGACAAAAATATCTGGATCGGTACGTTGGGGGGAGGATTGCAATGCCTGAATCCTCAGACGGGGATATTTACCACCTATTCTACAGGTAATTCAAACCTTGTGTCGGACTATATCTCATCCCTCTGCATCAGCTGTGACAATAATCTGATTATCGGTACTTCGGCAGGGATGGCTTTCATGGACCTGAGGACCGGCGAGATTACAAATTTGCAGGTACAAAATCGGGTAAGACCAGACTTTCCAACCAAAATATCAATCAAGTTTACGAAGATAGTCGCGGTTTGTTATGGATAGCCACGCGTGAAGGCTTGAATGTATATGACAGCAAACGGGATGAATTGTACGAAGTGCCTATCAAGCCCGGTTTTTCTAAATTACTGATATTAGGTATTACGGAAGATGAAAACAAAAGTATATGGGTCAGCACCGGAGGAGAACTGATAAACGTGGTGTTGTCCGTTGACAGCAAGACGGAGCAGCCCGTGTTCCGTTGCTATACCTATAATGACAAGGACGGGTTGCAGAGTTGTGACTTCAACCAGCGTTCCCTCAAACGACTGCATACGGGTGAGATTGTAGTGGGAGGACTGTATGGACTGAATCGCTTCCAGCCGGGCAACATAAAGTATAACCGCACGTTGCCTAAGGTTATGTTTACTGGTTTCCAGTTGTTCAATGAAGACGTGAAGGTGGGTGGGGAATATGCAGGACGCGTCATATTGAAGGAGGCTTTGAATAAAGCCGGGGAAGTGGTTCTGGGTTATAAGCAGAATGTGTTCACGGTGTTGTTTGCCTCGGACAATTTCGTGCTGCCCGAAAAGACGCAGTATTTCTATAAGCTGGAAGGATTCAATGAGAACTGGCTGACGGGCATGTCCGATATGCATCGCGTTACCTATACCAATCTGGCTCCGGGAACTTATACATTAAGAGTGAAAGCTACAAACAGTGACGGATATGCAGGTACTGAAGAGGCTTCTCTCAAGATTGTCATCCTTCCGCCTTTCTGGATGACTCCGTGGGCATATATCGTTTATGTCCTTCTGATTATAGGGGGCATCTTCTTTTCGCTCTATACCGTGCAACGCAGGGAACGCAATAAGTTCAGAATCCGCCAGATAGAGGAAGATGCGAAGAAGAGGGAGGAGTTGAGCCAGATGAAATTCCGCTTTTTTACGAATGTCAGCCATGAGTTGCGTACGCCGCTTACGCTGATTATATCGCCGATGGAAAGTATGATGAAGGAGATTACGGACGAAAAACTGCATGGCAAGCTACAACTGATGTACCGCAATGCGCAGCGTTTGTTGAATCTGGTCAACCAGTTGCTCGATTTCCGTAAGAATGAGATGGCAGGATTGCATCTCACTTTGTCCGAGGGGGATATTGTGGCGTATGTGCGTAGCATCTGTGCTTCTTTCCTGATGCTTTCTGAAAAGAAACATGTGCATCTGACATTCTTTTCGGCCATGGAATCGCTGAATATGTCATTCGACGAGGATAAAATTGGTAAAGTTGTGATGAATCTTCTGTCCAATGCTTTCAAATTTACTCCGGACGGGGGACGTGTGGATGTGGCATTGGAAATGTCGAAAGAGATGCCTGGAAGATTGTTGATAAAGGTATCGGATACCGGTGTCGGTATCAGGGATGAAGACAAGGAGCGAATTTTTGAACGTTTCTATCAAGTGGAGCAGGAAGAACAGGAGCGTCAGTCAACGGGTAGCGGTATTGGCTTGAGCCTGGTACGTGACTTTGTGACGCTGCATGAGGGTACGGTACGCGTTGTTGACAATGTGGGGTCTGGTAGTGTGTTCTTGATTGAGCTTCCGGTTAAACATGTGCATGTAAGTCCTTCCAAGCTTGCACCGCTTGCAGAAGAGCAGGAAGAGCATGAGGAACTTTTGCCGGGTATGGAAGAAGAGCCGCTTCCGGATGAACTGCCGGACGATATGGGGGAGGATAATGAAGATGAAAAAGAAAAGCCGTTGGCCTTGATTGTGGATGATAATGAAGATTTGGTTGCCTTTATGAAAGATAGTCTGAGCTTGTATTTCCGTATACAGTCAGCTTCCAATGGTCGGGAAGCTTGGCAGAAAATATCGGAACTGATGCCGGATATTATTGTCAGCGACGTAATGATGCCCGAGATGGATGGGAATGAATTGTGCCGCTGGGTGAAGACCGATAAACGCACGAGTGACATTCCGATGATATTACTCACTGCACGGCAGGCTGTGGAAGATAAAGTGGAGGGGTTGACCATCGGTGCGGATGATTATGTGACGAAACCTTTCAATGTGGAAATCCTTATTCTGCGTATGCGCAAGCTGATTGACCTGAGCAAGAAGCGCAAGGCAAAGTCGCTCATTGACCCCGAACCAAGTGAAATAGCCATTACTTCGTTGGATGAAAAGCTGGTGGAAAATGCCATCAAATATGTGGAGGCGAACATCGGTCGGTGTGACTTGTCCGTAGAAGATTGAGTCGGGGATTGGGTATGAGCCGGGTACATCTTTACAAGAAACTCTTGCAGATAACCGGTAAGACACCCATTGAATTTATACGTGTCATCCGTCTGAAAAGAGCGGCGCAGATGCTGCGCGAGAGTCAGCAAAATGTATCGGAGATAGCGTATCAGTTGGGCTTTAACAACCCCAAGTATTTCAGCAAATATTTCAAGGATGAATTCGGTGTTTTGCCCTCTGTTTATCAGGAAAGAGAGGGTAAATAACAAAAGATACCCCTTACGGAAACATATTGTCTTTTAGGGTAATCAAAAGCGCCTTTTGTTTCAACATCGGGAGGACTCGTTTTTGAAGTAAACTTTCTATTTTTACATCGGAGAAAATTCACTTTAAAAACAGTAATATGAAATTGAAAAACACTTCAGTTTATTTGCTTGCCGGATGGATGCTCGCCGCATGTTCCGGAGGCGGATTCCAAAAGACCGAGAACGGTGTTGTTGTGGAAGTCAAGCAGCAGCAACCGACGGATGTGCGTAAGTAAGATTGGAAGTAATGGGCGAGAAGCTCATTCATGTATCGGCTACTCCTGAGAAGGAATTTTCAAAGGAGCAGAGTCTCATTGTGATCCCTCAACGGAATAAGACCGACTTTAAGGTCGAAGAGCAGGGCGATGAAGTGACTGTCAAGACATCGGAATTATGTGCCATTGTGTCCAAGACAACGGGTGAGGTACGCTTCACGGATGCCGACGGCAAGCAGATTCTGGCTGAAGACTCTGACGGGCGGACTTTTACTCCGGTGGAAGTGGAAGGTACGAAAGGATATACAGTACGTCAGGTATTCCAGTCGGCAGGCAATGATGAGGCTTTCTATGGCTTGGGCCAGCATCAGGCGGATGAGTTCAACTATAAAGGTAAGAATGAGGAACTGTTCCAGTATAATACAAAGGTGTCTGTACCCTTTATCGTGTCTAATAAGAACTACGGTGTGCTTTGGGACAGCTATTCGCTCTGCCGTTTCGGTGACCCGCGCGACTACTCACAACTGGGTGATGTCTTCAAACTTTATGATAAAGAGGGCAAGGAAGGTGCTTTGACCGGTACATATATTCCGGGCAAGAAAGACGTGGAAACCCTTGTACGTCGTGAGGATTCTCTTTATTTTGAACATCTGGACCGTGCCGCACATCTGAGTAAGGTGATTAATTTGCCTGCGGGTTTCCCGTTCGGAGGGTCTGATGTAGTTTATGAGGGAGAAATAGAACCGGCAGAAAGCGGCTTATTCCGTTTCATCCTTTACTATGCAGGCTACATGAAAGTATATATTGATAATGAATTGGTGGTTCCCGAACGTTGGCGTACGGCTTGGAATCCTAACAGTTATAAGTTTGCTGTCAATCTGGAAGCGGGCAAGCGCGTTCCGTTGAAGATAGAGTGGAAGCCTGATGCCGGTGTTTCTTACTGCGGTCTGCGGGTATTGAGTCCGGTGGCTGATGAAGAACAGAACAAACTCTCTTGGTGGGGTGAAATGCAGAATGAAATAGACTACTACTTCGTTTATGGTGATGATATGGACGATGTGATTAGCGGCTACCGTACATTGACAGGTAAATCCCAGATTATGCCGAAATGGGCGATGGGTTACTGGCAGAGCGTGAGAAGTACAATACGCGTGAGGAGGTTCTCTCCACTCTGAAAGAATTCCGCGAACGTCAGATTCCTATCGACAATATCGTAATCGACTGGCTGCACTGGGAGCAGGATTCTTGGGGAAGCCATGAGTTCGACCCCGAACGTTTCCCCGATCCGAAAGGAATGGTCGACTCCATCCATGCCATGAACGGACGTCTGATGATTTCCGTATGGCCCAAGTTCTATGCTACGACCGATCACTTCAAGGAATTTGATGAAAAAGGCTGGATGTACCAGCAGGCTATTAGAGACAGTATCAAAGACTGGGTAGGTCCCGGCTATCTGGGCTCTTTCTATGACGCATACGATGCCGATGCACGCAAGCTCTTCTGGAAGCAGATGCAAGACCATTACTATCCTCTCGCATCGACGCCTGGTGGATGGATGCCAGCGAACCGAATATACGCGACTGTACGGATTTGCAATACCGCAAGGACCTTTGCGGCCCGACGGCACTCGGCCCCTCTGCCAAGTTCTTCAATGCATACGCACTGATGAATGCTGAAGCTATCTATGACGGACAGCGCGGCGTGGAACCGGACAAGCGCGTCTTCTTGTTGACACGTTCCGGCTTTGCAGGATTGCAACGCTATTCTACTGCCACCTGGAGTGGTGACATCGCTACCCGTTGGAAGATATGAAAGCGCAAATCTCTGCCGGCTTGAACTTTGCTGTCAGCGGTATCCCTTATTGGACCATGGACATCGGCGGATTCTGTGTAGAGAACCGTTATGTGGCTGGTCAGATGGAATTCAACAAGACCGGATGTGAAAATGCTGATTATAAGGAATGGAGAGAGTTGAATACCCGTTGGTATCAGTTCGGCGCTTTCTGCCCGTTGTTCCGTGCACACGGTCAGTATCCGTACCGTGAGGTTTGGAATATTGCTCCGGCAGGACATCCGTGCTACAACTCCATCGTTTACTATACGAAGCTGCGTTACAACATGATGCCGTATATCTATTCTTTGGCTGGTATGACTTACTTCAATGATTATACCATCATGCGTCCGCTCGTAATGGACTTCACAGCTGATGCAAACGTCAACAATATAGGCGACCAGTTCATGTTCGGTTCTGCCTGATGGTGGCTCCGGTTTACGAATACGGTGCACGCAGCCGCGAGGTTTATTTCCCGGCAAGCTGCGGTTGGTATGACTTCTACTCCGGCAAGTATGTGGACGGTGGCCAGAAGCTGACAGTAGATGCTCCTTATGAACGTATTCCGCTCTACGTATGCGAAGGTGCTATTGTACCTTATGGTCCGGATATGCAATACAGTGATGAAAAACCGGCTTCAGAAATCACCCTTTATGTTTATACGGGTAAGGACGGCGCATTTACGCTCTATGAGGATGAAGGTGTGAACTATAACTATGAGAAGGGACAATATGCCACTATACCGTTTGCCTATAACGATGCTGAGGGTACACTGGTTATCGGTGACCGTACGGGTGACTTCCCCGGTATGCTGAAGGAACGTACTTTCAATGTAGTGAAGGTAAGTAAAGACCAGCCGCAACCGTTCGATTTAAAGGCTAAAGGTACAACGGTGAAGTATGACGGAAAAGCACAAACCGTAAAATTATAATCAGAATGATAGACGACGGTGCCAGGGAGAGAAATCTTCCCGGTACCGATCTCGTCGTTCCTCGGTGCCAGGTACTTCCCCGCTTCTGAATAGCTGTGAGAGAGGAATAGGCACTCGATAATCTTTTAGATATTTATTACCATGAATAAAATCATATTGTCTTTGGCCATCGGGCTGTCCCTGCTGGTCGGTTGCAATGTTCCTAAAGAGGTAGCTGGCGATGACCGTAGCTTGGATTTTACTGCCGACTGGGCCTTTCGCTTGGGAGACGATACAGCGGCAGCCCGTCCGGATTATAATGACGCAGACTGGCGGAAACTGAACTTGCCCCACGATTGGGCCATTGAAGGAGAATTCAGTAAAGACAATCCTTCGGGAACGGGTGGAGGTGCACTACCTGGTGGTATAGGCTGGTATCGCAAGACTTTTACTGCCGATAAGGCCGATGAGGGCAAACGCTATCGCATAGATTTCGATGGTGCCTATATGAACTCCACCGTTTATATCAATGGCCATGAATTGGGGACACGTCCCTACGGGTACATCTCGTTCAGTTATGACCTGACTCCCTATATCAAGTGGGGAGAGGAGAATGTGTTGGCGGTTCGTGTGGACAATGCCGAACAGCCCAATTCGCGCTGGTATTCCGGTTGCGGCATCTACCGTAATGTATGGCTGACAAAGCTGAATCCAGCTCATATAGCGCAATGGGGTACCTATGTTACGGCAGAAGATGTGTCGAAGAACAGTGCCCAGTTGAAGATACGCACCAAACTACAGTACGATGCAGAAGCACAGATGGCCGATGTCGTCCTGCAATCCCGGTTAGTGGATGCTGACGGCAATGCGGTGGGTGAGGCTGTGTCGGAAGCGCAGTTGATGCCTCTTACTCCGGCAGAAGTGGAGCAGGAGATACACTTGAAGAATCCCCGTCTTTGGAGTATTGATACGCCCTATATGTATAGGGTAGAAAGCATCCTCAAGGATAAGCAGACCGGCGAGGTACTCGACCGTTACTATACTCCTACCGGCATCCGTACTTTCCGCTTCGATGCACAAAAAGGATTTATCCTGAATGGTGAACAAGTGAAGATAAATGGTGTCTGCATGCATCATGACTTGGGTTGCCTGGGAGCTGCGGTGAATACGCGCGCCATCGAGCGCCAGTTGGAGATTCTGAAAGAAATGGGTTGCAACGGCATCCGCTGCTCCCATAATCCTCCCGCACCGGAGTTGCTCGACCTTTGCGACCGTATGGGCTTCATCGTGATGGACGAGACCTTTGATATGTGGCGCAAGAAAAAGACCCGCCACGATTATTCACGCTATTTCAACGAATGGCACGAACGCGATTTGACTGACCTTATCGTGCGTGACCGCAATCATCCTTCCATCTTCATGTGGAGCATCGGCAACGAAGTGCTGGAGCAGTGGACGGATGCCAAAGCCGACACCTTGAGTCTGGAAGAGGCCAATCTGGTCTTGAACTTCGGTCACAGTGCGGATATGCTGGCAAAGGACGGAGAAATGTCCGTCAACTCACTGCTGACAAAGAAACTGGCAGATATGGTGAGAAAGCTCGATGCCACGCGCCCCGTGACGGCAGGCTGCAACGAGCCGAACCCGAACAATCATTTGTTCCGTTCCGGTGCGCTTGATATTATCGGCTTCAATTACCATGACGACTGGTTTGCAGGTGTTCCCGAGAACTTCCCCGGCAAGCCGTTCATCGTGACGGAAAGTGTTTCCGGCCTGATGACACGCGGTTACTACCGGATGCCGAGTGATTCGATGTTCATCTGGCCCGAACGTTGGGACAAGCCTTTCTATGATGCCTCGTTCTCTTGCTCCTCTTATGACAACTGTCATGTTCCTTGGGGCAACCGTCACGAAGGTACTATGCGTCATGTGAAGAACAACGACTTTATCAGTGGACAATACGTCTGGACGGGCTTCGATTATATCGGTGAGCCTACTCCTTACGGTTGGCCGGCACGCAGCTCTTACTTTGGCATTATCGACTTGGCCGGCTTCCCGAAGGATGTCTACTACATGTATCAGTCCGAGTGGCGTCCGGATAAGGCGGTGTTGCATCTTTTCCCGCATTGGAATTGGACGGAGGGACAAGACATCGATTTGTGGGCATATTATAATAATGCCGACGAAGTGGAGCTTTTCGTGAAT
>ENA-OQCP01000478-OQCP01000478.1-human-gut-metagenome-genome-assembly--contig:-NODE-478-length-18068-cov-2.816231_pt1 | contig 18068 bp, 14 predicted proteins | sample MGYA00242760_ERZ504583 | MGnify/ENA primary metagenome ERZ504583 (study PRJEB26092, sample SAMD00036308) | human gut metagenome | host: Homo sapiens | study: EMG produced TPA metagenomics assembly of...
CAATAAAGCTATTGCATACGCTTTGCAAGAAGCTGATGGATTTACTACATTGTACAATCTTTCATTTGAATTCAATGAAACATTGATTTGGCAGCAACCGATAAAGCTCAATGACAAAGCTATTGACTCTGCAACCGATCAGGATAACACGAAGGTAACGCCTGCTACTATCGGCGAACTGCTGACTGTGAAATTCGACAATCCGCAGAATGTGTATGATGCTTACGTAGAAATCGATGAAGCTACTATTGTACGTTGGGGTATTACTGACATTGACGGTCTTAGCTTCAAGATTGGCAAGTTGGCTGACAACATTACTACTACTTATTTCCCGATTACAATTCATTATGTAGCATTGGATGGTGTGGTAAAATCTACAACAACCAACGTTAAACCTGCCAAGAGCTTGAGCGGTGTGACAACTCTGCCGTCTCAAAACATTGAAATCTCTGCAACTGCAGCCAATAACAAAAAAGACTACTCTCTTACTCCGATGTTCGAAGATTTGGCAGGTAGCGCATTAATTCTGTGGAAGGCAGATGTAGCAGACAAAGCTATCACAGTTTATCGTGTTGAAAGTACTGGAGACGTAGTAGAAGCGGGTCTTGCAAATGCTGTTACGTTCGATAAGTCAGCATTGAAAGACATTACAAAACTGACTCTTAATGTAGACGCTGCTAGAACGACAGCTTACAAACTTGACAAGAGTTATTATGCTAAGATTGACTTCAAAGATGCTAACGGTGAAATTTTGAATACCGTTAAGGCTCCGTTCACTTTGTCAATCCCTGCATTGTCTAAGTTCCTCGTTAAGGAAAATGTTGTATTCGGCACTACTTCTACAGGTAAGGCTTACATGAATACGGAAGACCTTGTTACTCCTGCAGCAGGCACTCCATATGCATCACGTTACGCATTCAAACATGCATTCAACAAGTTTGATAATGTATACGCCAATAGCTCTACGATTACATTTGCAATCGATCCTGCACAGAAGATTAACAACGTTGCAGTTGCAAATACCCATGCTAAGTTGACTGATGCAAGCACTAGTAATGTTGCAATCGAATTGATTGGCGACAAAGCTTACCATACACCTATCAACATCGTTATTTCAGATGCTAAATATTTGGGTATCTATGCATACGGTGAAACTGAACGTGCTGCCAATGCATTCAAACTGGATGTAATGAGCCCGATTGAACAAGGTACTGTAGAAGCTGCAAGTGCTGCCGGCATCAGTGTAGTTGCAACATCTGAAGGCGTTGCTAAGTTGTACGAAAAAGACTTTAAGGCTGCTACATATGCTGGTATTGCCTATAAGATCTTCAAAGACAAGTTTGCTGCGGGAGATACTGAAGCATCACTGTACACAAGCCCATACATCTCCGATGTTACATTCGAATCTGCCAATACCAACGTATTTACGGTAGAAAAGAATGGTGTAGGAGCCAAGAAGAACGGCAACAAGGTTGAGGAAGGCTATGTAGAAGTTACTCCGAAGAATGCCGGATATGACACTACTGAAAAACTGAATGTTACAGTAAAAGACATCTGGGGCTATACAAAGAAAGCTGATATCAATGTAACAGTTAAACCAAATTCTGCAAACTAAAATATAAACAGAATCGGTCTAACCTTTACAAATAGTAAAGATGAGTTAAGGGTGTGCTATTTTTAGCACACCCTTTTCTGTATTCTCCATGTTTCATCATTACTTTGATATTTCAGTTAATTTATACCCGAAAAGATATAATCTCTTTCTCCTTTAATCTTTTTATACCCTTATGGGTGTAATAACGAAAATATATTCTATCTTTGTACCCCAAAGGGTATAAAAATGGAATATACGGAACAAACAACATTATCCAAATATGTAAAAGCGATGCGTAAGCAGTACAATCTGACCCAAGTGGAACTTTCGGAAAAGTCAGGAGTAGGCTTGCGCTTTGTCCGTGAATTGGAACAAGGCAAACAGACGCTGCGGTTGGACAAGGTAAACCAGCTACTGTCTTTGTTTGGCAGCGAAGTTGGCGCAGTACCTATAACTAAAACTGACGAATGATGAAGCAGGCATTGATAAATCTCCGAGGAATAAAAGCCGGTATCCTCACAGAGGATGAGGATGGCTATACCTTCCAGTACGATACGGAATTCCTGCAGTCGGATGTTGCAGAAGCTGTCAGTCTCACATTACCCTTGACAGAGAAAGCCTATCACGACAAAGTGCTGTTTCCTTTTTCGACGGACTGATACCCGAAGGATGGCTGCTTGACATTGCGGAAAAGAACTGGAAAATAGATGCACGTGACCGAATGTCACTGTTGCTGGCGTGCTGTAAAGACTGTATCGGTGCAGTGGGTATCGAACCTATAAATGAGGAGGATTAAAAATGGCAAAATGTCTGTATTGCTACAAAGAACTGAATGGAAATGAGAGGGATTTCCACAAGGCTTGCTCAAAAAAGATATTCGGGACACTAGAGGCGCCTATATTGCCTTATACGCACAATAATCTCAACGATTTGGCAAGGCAGGTAATTCGCAGTCAGACCACACTGACCGGAGTGCAGGCCAAATTATCATTGGATATCAACAAAGGAAGTAAAAACGAGCCTGGACGATTTACGATTGTAGGCTTATGGGGGCGCTATATTTTGAAGCCGCAAACCGAACGGTTCGGTAATCTTCCCGAATTAGAGGATCTGACAATGCATCTTGCGGAAATAGCCAAGATACGAGTTGTGCCACATAGCCTCATCCGCTTTGAGGATGGTGAATTATGCTATATCACCCGGCGCATAGACCGCACGAATGAAGGGAGAAAATTGGCTATGGAGGATATGTGCCAACTTTCTGAAAAACTCACTGAACAAAAATACAAAGGTTCTTATGAGCAGATTGCGAAGCTAGTGCTGAGATATTCATCCGCTCCCAAATTGGACCTGGTGAATTTCTGGGAGCAAGTCGTCTTTTCATGGATAACCGGTAATGCCGACATGCATTTGAAGAACTTCTCGCTTTATAGTCCCCAACAAGAGGTATATACGCTCACACCAGCATATGACATGCTGTCTACCGCATTGGTGATGCCTGAAGACACCGAAGAACTTGCACTTACACTAAACGGCAAAAAAACGTAAATTGAAGAAGACTGACTTTGTCACGTCCATGCGGGCGTCGGGATTGGACGAAAAAGTAATAGAAAACCTCTTCAAGAAACTCTTGAAAGTAGAAACCAAATGGATGGAGTTCATCAGTCTCTCTTTTCTACCGGAGGAGATGCAAATATCATATAAAGACATGATAAGCATAAAACTCAATATGCTGAAATGATACGAAACCCAACAAGGATTTCCTCTTTCTATCGCCCTTCTCTCTTTACTTCAATCCACCTTCTGAAGAAAGGGTCATCCAGTTCATACCCCTCATTACGTATCACATATCCTTGTTGTCCAAGTCGCTTCAAACTACTGAAAGCAGTACTTGGAGAATCAATACCGACACCTTGTAGAAAAGGAAGACTGGACGGAGTCCCCATCTGCATAGTTAAGCCTATCAAGACTTTTTTATCTGTTTTATTGAAAGTGCTCCATAAACGTTCATAATCCATATCGTGTACATGAGTCAACTCCGTAATGGCAGTTTCCACCAAAGCATCACTATAACCGTTTTGTTTCCAGTTATTCCATGTCTGGTAAGCCAGTTGCTGGGTGTAATAGGGATGACAATTGGTGAACGACAGAATGCTGCGGCCTATCGTTTCAGCATCCATATCTTTACCTAAGAGAAGAAAGCCATTCTTGAGGAACTCATAGAAGTCATCTTGAGGAATCTTACCCAACTTCATCAAATATCCAAAATGATAGAAAGGAGATTTCTTTTTCTCAAAGATTTCCTGCATCATCGATTCCTGACTACCTAAGAAAATGTAGTTGGCATGATTGTAAGTCTGTAGAATAGACCTCAGTTTTTTATCCAGATTCTTGTCCAATGTACGTATTTCTTGGAATTCGTCCAGTACTACAATCGGTTTCTTGTGTGGATTCTTCATTCCCAATTTATCAATCAGTGTGAATACATCCTCCAACAGAATGAAACCATCCATTGACGGCTGAAATGAAACTTCTATACCATCCGTCATGGGATTGGTTGAATGGTGGGAATAAAACGAAAATGAGTGATGAGATGCTTCAGACGTTCCATAGGGTATTGTTGAAGCACAATCCGCAATAATCGTGCAGCAAAGTCAGCAGTGTCTGTTACCAACTGCAGGTTCAACTGAAAAACGGGACGTGACAATCCTTTCGTTACTTTTTGAACGAGGCTGGTCTTGCCGAAACGTCGTGGGCTAATAAGTATCAGGTGATTCTCACTTGCAAGTATCTCTCTTACTTTTTCTTGTTCCCCTACTCTATCCGTAAAGTATTCACCGTCTACAATCGTACCGAATTTAAATGGATTATTCATATTGCGACTTTTTTCAATGCGACTTTTTTCGCAAATATAAGAAATATATTTGAGTTCATTCTGAAAGACTGGCTAAAATGAAGAAATACATTATAAGCTTCTGTTTTGCTTCATTTTATTGTATATACTTGTAAGGTAAACCTTTTATAAATAAATTGGAAATGAATAGAAATGAAATTACCTTACAAGAGATGTTCTCCTCAGTCATCGGGGAACTCCGGGAAGGCGGCAGGTGGGGGACGGCACACATCTACCAGTCAGCGGTGAATGCATTCTCGGCATTCACCAAATGGCAACCGATGCCCATGCGCAAGCTGAGCCCGACCGTACTGAAGAGATTCGAAAACTACCTCAGGCAGAGGAACTGCAGTTGGAACACCGTATCCACCTACATCAAGACGGTACGCTCGGTGTATCATCGGGCGGTGGACAGAAAGTACATACGGTATGTACCCAGACTGTTCGAGCATGTATATACCGGCACACGGGCGGACAGGAAGAAGGCGCTCGAGGCATCCGACATCAGCAGCCTGGTAAGGGAGACGGAAAGGAGCCTGCAAGGAGGGACACTCCCAAACACACAGCAGAGAACAAGGATTTTCTTCGTACTCATGTTCATGCTCAGGGGCATACCCTTCGTGGACCTGGCGTACCTGCACAAAAGGGACCTGCAGGGGAATGTACTGTCTTACAGAAGGCGGAAGACGGGACGGGCGCTGACCGTGTCACTCACACCCGAAGCCATGCAGATGGTCAGATGGTGGCGAACAGGAACCCCGACTCCCCCTATCTGTTTCCCATCCTGCAGAGCGAGAAGGCACGGAAGCCGCATACCGGGAATACCAGTCGGCACTCAGGGCATTCAACCAGCGGCTGGCAGTACTCAGGCAGTGCCTGGGAATGCAGTCGGCACTCAGTACCTATGCAGCCAGACACACCTGGGCCACAATGGCTTACCATTGCGAGATACACCCCGGAATCATATCGGAAGCCATGGGACACTCCTCCATCACGGTGACGGAAACCTATCTGAAGCCTTTCAGCAACAGAAAGATTGACGAGGCCAATCAAAGGGTAATTTCTTTTGTAAGAAGCGGAGCGTGTACAGTATAAAAGACGTTACTTCTTTTGATAGGAATAGAATAGATTTGTCGCACATTTTCCAGAATCTTCAAAATGAGTTTTGAGGAACGGAATGGTGTTGTCTTTACGGAGCTCCCATCGGTGCTATCAATGGACTGTCATTCAACCTTTTGAACTGAAAGATACATACTTTCATTCTTTGAAAGCCTCATTTCATCCCTTTCCCACTGTCATCTTTCTGGACTTCCAATCCTCTTTCCAATATCCCAACGGACTGATTTTTACTATTCCAAACAAAACCGGTCTATTTTCTCCTTATTCCCTGATTATTAACGAAATTAACAGGATTTCATTACCTGCGAAGTAACGGAAAATCATATAACAAAACAGATATGGGAAAGGAATATAAAATGAGAGATTATTCACTTTTTTTATTTTTTAAATTTATAAATTTAAAGTTTTCAATTATGAACAAGAAGTTTCTAAGTGTAATCCTGTTCAGTACTTTAATGGTAGGTACTGCAGGAACGTTTACGTCTTGTAAGGACTACGATGATGACATTGAACAGATCAACAACGAGTTGTCTGGCATCAAATCTCAAATCGAAGCCTTGGAAGGCAAAATTAAAGATGGCAAGTGGATCACAAGTGTGGCTCAGACTGCCAACGGTTTGACAATCACGTTGTCTGACGGTACTACTTACGACGTTACTAATGGTAAGGACGGTGCTGCTGGTACTCCGGGTGCTGCCGGAACAGAATGGACTATCTCTGAAGATGGTTACTGGGTATGCAATGGCGAAAAACAGACGTTAAGGCTGTTGGTCAAGATGGAGAAAAAGGCGAGGCTGGCCAGCAAGAAGTGAAGTTTGAGAACGGTAAGTGGTTCTTGTGGAACGGCACTGAATTTGTAGAATTCAAGGGTGCAGCAACTTCTGGAAATATTCCTTACTATTACACTGATCCGAATGACAACAACTACACGATTTTGGTAGTTTATAGCCAAGATGGACAGACTAAGAAGGAGATCCGTTTGCCGATGAATGAAGGTTTGGCTCAATTGACAGTGTTGGATGCAAACTTCTCTCAAGGTGCTGCTAATATCGTGGTAAATTATGCTTTGAGAAAAGTTAGTACAGAATGGGATGGTGAGAGAGAACTGCCTGCTGTTGGTGAATACATGGTAGCAACTAATACACAGTCCATCCTTGTTCAGGTAACTCCTGCCAACTATGATTTGGCTACTTTAGATTTGAAATTTGTTAATGGCAAGGGAGAAGAAGTTCCTGTTACTGTAGGTAAAGCTACTCCGACAACCATTACAAGACAATCTTCAATAACAGGTGTTTATGAGATTCCAGTTACCGTAAATCCAATTAAGGAAAACGAAGAGTTAGTTAACTTCTATCAAGGGAAGAAACAGATTTCGCTGGTAGCAAATGAAAGTGTACGTTCTACTTATACTTCTACACTGCAAATGGTAAAAAGTAATCAACCGGTTGGAAATGTAGCTTATCAGGTATGGCAGTGGAATCCCATTACACAACAAGAAGAATGGATGTCTAAGTATACTACAGTTGCTGCCGAGGATCTTTTAGTGACTCCTAAAGATGATGTTGCTGCCAAGATTTATGACTCTTATTTAACCATCAAGGATGACCAGACAAATAACGCCAAAGCCATTAAATATGGTATTTCTGTTGATGGAATGACTGTAAGAGTGCTGAAAATGCACAAGGTCAAAGTATTGTATTGATAGCTCATTACGTAGATGTTATTGGAAAAGTATACAAACAAGAAATTACTGTTACATTCCAAGGTGAATATGTAGAGCCTGAGACCATTGACTTGACAGCGTCTGAACATACAATTGCATTTGTTAAGAGCGCTGAATCCCCATCTCTTATTGCAAACTTCGATGAATACTTCAAGGATATTCAGGGAGATGACCGTATTGTTTGGAACTCTGAACATGAAATCTTTGTTCCTAAGTATTATCCTCAACAGCAATATGTAGTGAACTATGTATATACAGATCCAGAGGATTATAGCACTCACGAAGGTCAACTGTTTGGCTTTGTTGCTGCTGTTGAAGCAAATGAAGAAGGCGCAACACTTAATACTGAAGAAGGTTTAGCTAAGTTCAAGAATTTGAAAATTTCTTTGGATTATACTAAAGCATTCGATGGAAATGGCATTGATTTGCTGAACTACGATGTTACATATACATTGCAAGTTCTAGTACAGAACACTGCAACTGGTGCCGTTGATTATGTAAATGTACCGTTCACCGTAGAGCAACCTGCCGCTGCTGAAATTGCTAAACAATATGCATTCGATGCCATTGCTTACGATGCAGCAACTAACGCATTTACTGTATTTGGAACAGAGGCAACTTGAGTGATTTGATTAAAGTAAGTGCCAAAGGCTTTGAAAACGGTGTAAGCATAGCCACTAACGAGGCAGCAAAACCTGCAGGTGTAACAACAGAAGATTACAAGGTAGCAAATGGTAAGGTAACATTGAGTAATATCGATAAGTATGGTACAGCCTACTCTGTAACTGGTGTTTATGTAAAATATGCCAACCATAAGTTTGCAGTTCCTGCATTCAATGTAATCTTCAAGAAGGCTGCAACAGAAGCAACTTACACATTCTCATTGAAGAAGGCTGTTAGCGTTGTTCGTGGTGGTAGCGCAGTTACTCTCAAGGTTGGTACTGACTTGACTATTGCGGATGCTGCAGGTAACCCGATGAAGGACATTGTGGTTACAGCAGTGGACCTTGAGACTGCAGCAAACAACTATGTATCAGCAGGAACAACAGATGGCAAATCTATTATAATTACTCCTAAGGATATACAAATTGCTAAAGATACTGCATTCAAGGCTAAAATTAAATTTACTTATGATAGTGGTAAAACAGGAGAGACCGAAGCTAATGTTCTTGTAACAGTAAAAGCTATCTAATATCCAAAGCTAACCTAAGGAGAGACAAAGAGCATTCTAAACTCTCTCCTTAGTACGGATAATCCTCAAGTAGGAAAGAAGTTATTTCTTTCCCTACTTTTTTATTTCAAATCTTCTCCAGAATATTCTTTCCTATTACTTTGCTTCCACACTTCCACCACTTCCTGCATCTCTCTATCCATCGGCATTTGCCCCGCTGTGGAAGCATCCTACAAAGGTGGAAGCAAATTTTGCTTCCACCTACTCAAAACGCCATGGTTTTACTGCAACTCACTCATTTTTATTTTAATACATCGAACAAATTTTATAAAACACTGACGCCAGTTTCCCCATACTTCTACACCCATCCTACCCATAAAATCTGCAATACCTCTCCCTTATCTTCATCCAAATCCACAACAGCCTCCTCCTCTCCTCAGCATAAAAAATGCCCCGTTCATTTCATTCTCCCTCCACTTTCCACTATCTTTGTCCCCACGATGAAAAAGTTCGCCGACGTCATATTGCCTTTGCCCTTGCACAGCTGCTTCACCTACTCCCTGCCCGACGAGTGGGCGGATGAAGTGCAAACCGGTTGCCGGGTGGTAGTACCATTCGGGCGGAAGAAATACTATACGGCCATCGTGCGTAACGTGCACTATTGTGCCCCCACCGGATACGAAGTAAAGGAAGTGTCTGCTTTGCTGGATGCCTGCCCGATACTGCTTCCGCGGCAGTTCAAGTTCTGGGAATGGCTCTCCGATTACTATCTCTGCACGCAAGGAGACGTCTACAAAGCCGCCTTACCCTCTGGCTTGAAGCTGGAAAGCGAAACAATCGTAGAGTACAACCCCGATTTCGAATCCGATGTCCGCCTGCCGGAGAAGGAACAGAAGATACTGGACGCGCTCTCTACCGACCCGGAGCAATGCGTGACCAAACTGGAGAAGGAGACCGGCATCAAGAACATACTTTCTGTCATCAAGTCACTGCTCGACAAAGAGGCCATCTTCGTAAAGGAAGAACTGCGCCGTACCTATAAGCCCAAGACCGAAACCCGCGTACGCCTCACCGCCGTTGCGCGCAACGAACACCGCCTGCATATCTTCTTCGACGAATTGCAGCGCCGTGCCCCCAAGCAATTGGACCTGCTGATGAAGTACCTGGAACTCTCCGGCTACCTCAGCGGACGAGATATAAAAGAAGTCTCCAAAGCCGAACTGCTGCAACGCACCTCCACCACCCCTGCCGTATTCAACGGTCTTATAGACCGTGGTGTATTCGAAGTTTATCAGCAGGAAATAGGCGCATAGATAAAGCGCTTCTCAAAGAAGTCGTCCCCGTCAATCCGCTGAACGAACACCAGCAACGCGCCTATCACGCCATCTTGGAGAATTTCCAAAGCAAGAACGTCTGCCTGCTGCACGGCATCACGGCAAGCGGCAAGACAGAAGTCTATATTCATCTGATAGAAGAAACCATCCGGGAAGGAAAGCAAGTGCTCTATCTCCTGCCCGAAATAGCCCTCACTGCGCAAATCACAGAGCGCCTGCAACGTGTTTTCGGTTCCCGTCTGGGCATCTACCACTCCAAATTCCCCGATGCGGAACGGGTAGAAATCTGGCAGAAGCAGCTGTCGGAAGCAGACTATGACATTATCCTCGGTGTCCGCTCCTCCGTCTTTCTTCCTTTCCGCAACCTCGGTCTTGTGATTGTGGACGAGGAGCACGAAAACACCTACAAGCAGCAAGACCCTGCCCCTCGCTATCATGCTCGCAATGCAGCCATTGTACTCGCCTCCATGTACGGCGCCAAAACTCTGTTGGGTACGGCAACCCCTTCTGTAGAGACCTGGCACAATGCCACATCCGGTAAGTATGGCCTCGTGGAACTGAAAGAACGCTATAAAGAAATACAACTGCCGGAGATTATCCCCGTAGACATTAAGGAGCTGCACCGCAAGAAGATGATGAACGGTCCGTTCTCTCCACTGCTCCTGCAATACATCCGCGAAGCGCTGGAACAGAAAGAACAAGTCATCCTCTTCCAGAACCGCCGCGGCTTCGCCCCCATGATAGAATGCAACACCTGTGGCTGGTACCCAAGTGCAAGAACTGCGACGTCAGCCTCACCTACCACAAGGGCTGAACCAACTGACCTGCCACTACTGTGGCTACACCTACCAACTGCCCCGCATCTGCCCCGCCTGCGAGGGCACTGACCTGCGCAACCGCGGCTTCGGCACGGAAAAAATAGAAGATGACATCAAAGCCCTCTTCCCCGACGCCCGCGTAGCCCGTATGGACTTGGACACCACCCGCACCCGTACCGCCTACGAGCGCATCATCTCCGATTTCCAGCAAGGCAAGACGGACATCTTGATAGGCACGCAAATGGTGTCCAAGGGTCTGGACTTCGACCACGTCAGCATTGTGGGCATACTCAATGCCGACACCATGCTGAACTATCCCGACTTCCGCGCCTACGAGCGCGCCTTCCAGCTGATGGCGCAGGTTGCCGGACGCGCCGGACGGAAGAACAAGCGCGGCAGGGTGGTGCTACAAACCAAAAGCATCGACCATCCCATCATCCCGCAAGTCATTGCCAACGACTACGAAGCATGGTAGGCGGGCAGCTTGCCGAACGCCAGATGTTCCACTATCCGCCCTACTACCGCCTGGTGTACGTCTACTTGAAGAACCGGAACGAGACCCTGCTCGACCTCATGGCACAGACTATGGCCGCCAAGCTCCGCACCGTCTTCGGCAACCGGGTACTGGGACCGGACAAGCCGCCCGTAGCACGCGTACAGACCCTGTTCATCCGAAAGATTGTCTTGAAGATAGAAACCAATGCCCCGATGGCCCGTGCCCGCGAACTGCTCGTCCAGGTGCAAAAGGAGATGGTGGCGGAAGACCGCTTCAAGTCGCTGATAGTGTATTATGATGTAGACCCGATGTAAATAACTCGTAACTAAAGAAATATGAAGAAGATACTTTTCGTTTGCCTCGGCAACATTTGCCGTTCCTCCTCGGCAGAGGGAGTCATGAAGCATCTGGTAGAAGAAGCCGGACGTGCGGATGAGTTTTTAATCGATTCTGCAGGCATTCTGTCCTATCACCAGGGCGAACTGCCGGACAGCCGGATGCGTGCCCATGCTGCCCGCCGTGGATACAATCTGACGCATCTTTCGCGCCCCGTACGTACCGAGGATTTTTACAACTTCGACCTGATTATCGGTATGGACGACCGCAACATCGACGACCTGAAAGATCGTGCCCCTTCAACCGCCGAATGGAGCAAGATACACCGCATGACGGAATACTGTACAAAGTTTACCCATGTCGACCATGTACCGGACCCCTATTACGGCGGTTCCGAAGGTTTTGAGTATGTGCTGGACATTCTGGAAGATGCTTGTGCGGGGTTACTGCAGAGCATTTAATCCAGCGGCATCACATGATACAGTGTCCCCTGCCGTGACTTCTTGTTCGGTATTTCAAGCTTCTTGAGTGTCCGCCCGAATACGGCCACCTTATTGATAGCCAGACGGTCACGCGTCTTTGTCTGCAAGGCGGAAAGAATCTGCATGGGCATCATCCATTGCCCCTCCTCATCCTCTTCTGCCGCGCGGAAATGGCTGTGGAAGAGTTGTTCCAGTGGGGTGAGCTGTTCAAATTCCCGGTTCGTCCGCTTCAAGATGGCTTCATCGGCATCATCCAGCCAGTAGCGCTCACCTTTGGCTACGGCATTCAGAGCCTGCGCATAGAGCTGGCGGTAGTTGATGCTGACATTCGTATCGATGGGACCGGTGACCTCAATGCAGATGAAACGGCGGCTGCCACTGGGGTCGGACAACAAGTCCTTCTGATTGCTGGTGCCTATGAAGGAGGCATACCGCCGCATCTCACGGATGGTGCTGCCGTAGGGTTTGCGCAGGTTGGCAGCCGGTTTCTGCAGCAGATGCTTCAGGAAGCCCTGCTGGTTGATGTTGATTTGATCGAACTCGTCAATGTTGACGAGCAGAAAGCGTCCCAGACTGCGTTCTGCTTCCTGCCTGCTCTTGAAGTCGATGCTGTCCGTATAGCCGAAACGCAGCTCCGGTGGCAGCAAAATGCGGCAAAAGGTGGATTTCCGGAACCCTTGAGAACCGACAAGCAGAGGAGAAGTATTGTTTCCGTGTTGCCGGTCCATTCCACGCCAGTGTGCCACCGATGCCCAGGAACCAGCGTAGAACAGCTCCTGCCAATGAGGATTGTGGCACGGAACGAGGTCGGCCAACGCCCGGATGCGGTCTTTCCCGTCCCAGCGGCCGGTGTCGTAAAGGTATTCTTCGACGGGATTATAGAGTGGTACGTAGTCTGAAGTTAGGAAACGGTTGATGTCGCGGTCCCATACGCGGATACCCTCCTTCAGGGCATTCATAGAGACTGTACTGCGGGCACGCTGGTCGGCGGGCTTGAAATAGAAATGGACGGAGTCGCGCTGACGGTATTCCAAATCATCCAGAACGGTGTTGTAGCGAAACTCATACCGGCGGCCCATAAACTCTTCCAGCCGGAAAACGCTCTCCTGCTCTTGCGTCAGACTGCTCTTTTTCCCGAAGCCTTTAAGCTCTTGATATAGGTTATGAATCGTTTGACGGACAATGAATTCATCCGCTTCCCGGTAATAGTGCATCAATGTCTGGCGGACTACTTCCTCTTCGGGAATGCCTGCCTTGAAACAATGTTCGGCCAGAGGCACCAGCAGTATCCGTAAATCCCCGTCCCGTTTCCAGCCGCCCAATCCGCGGAATGCACGGTCAAGGGCCGACTCGAAGAGTACGGCAAAGGTGTCCGAGGCTTTACTGTCCGGATGCAGCCGCAACAGCGGGTTCTTTTCTGCGAGTTTTCGTTGCCGGAAGTTCTCTTCCTCGGGCATGCTGAGGGGCTGTTCCAGGCAGAAAGGCACAGCGGCAGGATTGTAGTATGGATATCCGTCCAGAGTCATGCGGCAACTCTGGGTAAGGGAAGGTTCTTTCAATGTAATGGCAAACGGCAGCAAGGGCTGGTAGCACTTCACCGTCATACGGTAGGCGTGGGCATGAAACAAGGCGGCATCGCTCTCCAGCTTCGGCGTCGTGCCGTCGGGCAGGGCAAACAATACCCATATTTTGGCACTCCGTCCGCTGGAACCGCAGAAAGCGGCAAAGGTCTGTGGTAGCAGGGCGGCTTGTTGTTTTACATATTCCGCTTCGGCAATGCCCGACAGACGGTTTACTTCCAGTTGTACGAGTCCGTTATAGTTCTTCATCCGCCGTTCCCCCTCTTGTGTACGGCTATATTCCACGGCAGGGTAGATGCGGGACAGCTTGTCTATATGTTCGTATTGGGCACAAGTGCCCTCCAGTTGAGGAAGGATGGTCCGGAGGGTCGACACATGTCCGGCTTTGGTTTCGGTTTTCAGTTTTTTAATCAGTGCATCCGCTTCCAGGGTGCTGAGGGCTTCCTTTCCGCTCCCTTTTTCTGCTCTAATCAAGGTAATTTTCATTCTGTTTGTCAGCTTGTTTGGGTAAATATAATTCTCGTAAAGATACGACATAAGGAGGCGGAAAACAAGTATTCAGCAGAATAATTATTAAATAAATGCCTGCTTCCACAAACTATACAGCGTGGTGTCGGAAACCTTTGGATTTCTTTTTTAAAACATAGGCATTCCTTTGCTTTTCTCCCTTTGTTTGTCTACTTTTGTATAGGGAATAGATGACGCCTAACGACCATGAACAACTCTGCTTACGGTCGTCAAGCGATTGCTTCATGGCCGTAAGCAGAGTTGTTCATGGCCGTTAGGCGTCTCTCTTTCCATAGCTTTTACGGATGAAGTACGCCCCCCGCACCTATTCCGCATAGGGCGCAAACTTATTATATAACAACTTAAAAGACATTGAACTATGGCAATTTTATTTGATTGGTATGAGCTTCCGGAACCAAAAGACAAACAGCGGGAAGAAAAGATACTTCATCCACGCATCCGCTTGAACGGCTCTACCACTACCGACGAACTGCGTCGCAGAATTCAGGAACGCAGCTCGTTGACGGAGACTGATGTCTCGGCGGTACTGGATGCCTTGTCGCACGTCATGGGGGAAGACCTTGCCGAGGGGCGGCAGGTGCATCTGGACGGTATCGGCTATTTTCATCCCGTACTGACGAGCACGGAGCCGGTGACCGCTGCGACCAAACGAAAAACCACCAAGATTAAGCTGAAGGGCATCAAGTTTCGTGCCGACCAGGTGCTGAAGAATGAGATAGGTGCCATCAAAGTTAAACCGCTGGGGCTGAATGAGCATTCCCAAAAGCTGAGTGACAAGGAGATTGACAGGCGACTGACGGGCTACTTCTCTACGCATCAGTTCCTTACGCGCAGTGATTTTCAGAGCCTCTGCGGAATGATGCGCTCTACTGCACAGCTTCATATTCGCCTGCTTCGTAGCGAAGGCAAGCTCGAGAATGCAGGAAAACTGAACCAACCGATTTATGTACCTTGCACGGGGTATTATGTAGAGACGAGTAGGTTACGGTAAAACTATAGCGTTTTGAGTAGGTGGAAGCAAAATTTGCTTCACCTTCTTTGTTGCTTCCACAGCAGTTCAAATGCCGATGGATAGGGGGATGCAGGAGGTGGGTGGAAGTGTGGAAGCAAAGTGATGGAAAATAAATTTCTGGAGGGGATTTAGAAAAAGAAAGCAGGAAAGTAAAATTAAAGATTAAAAAAATCCCTGGCCTCAAAGAAGCCAGGGATTCTAATGTTATTTCAAGGTTTCTCTAAATAAGTCCTCCATAATAAAGGACTTATTTAGGAATACATTGATTAGCGTTTGTTTACAGTCATGCCAAGTTCGATAACACGTTCGTGCTTGTACATGTCAACAACTGTAATCTTCAATGTAGAAGGAACAGCAGCTGTCGGGTTAGTTGCCTTAGAATTTACGGTGAAACCAGTGATTTTACCTTCCTCGATGTTTACAGTGAAGTATTCATCCACTTCACCGTTGGCATTGGATACCAAGTGGCTTCCTTAATTTCCAATGACTTTTCATAAGGTGCGCTCAAAAGTGCACTATATTCACTGTCACGAGAGCTGATACCTTAATATACTTAGCATACTCTACAGTAACATCTTTACCATAAGTCAGTTCTGTGCTATAAGGTAATGTCGCAGTAGCTTTCAAACCAAGGTCATCCTTAGTAGCCCATCTCCAAGTGTATGTATCGTTGTAGATGCAATTGAATACAGTCGGGAAAGAAGCAGCGTCGATAGTGTAATTAACAAAGGCACCATCTTTCTTCTCAGAAGAAATCTTACCATAGTTGTACACTGCAGTTGTAGCATGCTGAGTCTTATTGTCAATGTACTTTTCAACTACAGACAAAGTTTCTGCACCAGTTACACCATTGTCAACAGTCTTATCACCGTTTACCATAGCAGCAGCAAATGTTATCAGATAATCCTTTGCTTCACCCTTACCGAAGTTGAATACTTGTTTCATTTCCATTGTACCTTCTATAGCCTTCTTAGCAGTCCAATCGTTAGGAATCAAGTAGCAGTTGTAAACGCTTGAGCATCCAGCTGGTTAGTCTTGATAGAGAATCCTTCCGGCAATGTAGTCGGCAATACTTTCTGTACAGAAATGGTACTTTGTGACAAGAATGTACCTTCAGCATCAAAGAATTTAACGATACCTTCGTAAACCTTGTCATTCTTCATTGTCTGGAGGTCAACTGTAGCTGTCAATTTAGCGTTTGCGATATCTTCAATCTTAGTAGCCTCAGTCTTACCGTCAGCTTTGTAGAATGTGAATACAATACCATCAAGTACATTAGCAGTTTCTGTGATATTAATCTCATCCTTAGCATAAATGCTCAAGTCGAACTTGGCAGCACCGGCAGGAACTGTGAATTTAGCCAGGCCTGCATAAGCGTAAGTAGTCGGAGCATCGACATATGCAGTCGGAGTGATTACGTATTTAGCTTCACTAGCTATTTCAGAACCATTACCAGCCTTCACCCAAACGATTACTGATTGTTCAACTCCGGTATAGTCGATAGTAACCACCTTCAAAGGTACTACTACGCCCTTGGCATAAGCACCACTAATTGTGATATCGAATTTGTTGTCTTTGCTAACAGTTTCTACACCTGCAATAGTCAAGCTCTTGATAGCAGCTTTGTCTGTTGTAGAAAGAGCCTTATTATCAATATCAACAACAACATAGCTACCCATGATAGCTGGTTCCTTCTTTTGAAGCAACATTGATTTGGAATGCTTCACCACTTGCTACAGGGTAACATTTCTCAGTATTAGGTGTCGCAGTAGCAGATGGATTTTCATAAGCTGTCAAATCTTTTTTAACTTCTATCGTAGATGAATAGTTGAGTTCTTTGCAATCTCATCTGCCTTAGTATAAGTTTTCAGTGCTGATTTCGCAGTAATATCATAAGTTGATGTTACAGTTCTTGCATCCTTAGTTGCTGCAAGTGCAAATAGGACGCTCTTATCCTCACTTACTACTTTTTTACCAAAAGCTTCGAGATCAGCCTCTTTGTTCAGTTCTACTTTAACTTCGTAGAGACCGTTAGAAACAGATCTGGTCAACAAGCCGTCGTATGCTTCTGTGCTGAGTGTAATATCACTGAGAGCTTCACCCTTGCTATTGATAAGAGAGAACATCTCGTTTGTCACAACAGCATTTACGGGAGCTACAGAAATCATGAAACTAGCCGGAGTTGTGTAAATCTCATTGGCATTGATTGTGAAGCTGCCAGTAAATCCTTTACCGAATTCGTATGATTTTGCATCTTTCACGCTGGCGTTCGGATTCAGCTTAGCAGGAAGCTGTGCATAGTTCAGTTCCAGTTTCGGATTTGCTGTCTGAAGATCCAGACTTGTAATCATCTCCGTAGTCAAGCCTGTCAGTTTCGTAACCTTTTCAGTCAAGTCATTGATTGTTGCCGCAAGTTCCTTCTTTGCAGCATCGAACTTAGAATCGATAGTAGACTCCAACTGTGCCTTTACTTTGGCTACTTCATCTTGAGCAGCTTAATTGCCTCTGTTTTTGCATTGGCAGCATCAAGAGCGGCTTGAGCGGCAGCTTTCTCAGCTTCTGTTGCAGTAGATGCAGCGTCATTAGCTTTCTTCACAGCTTCTTCTGCTGAAGTCTTTGCAGCTGCAGCTTCTGTTTTTGCGGCATCCAAGGCTGCTTGCAAAGCTGCGATTTGAGAAGTCATATCTTCCTTAGTCGCAAGCTTGTCAATTTGTCCTTGCAAATTCTCGATGTCATCATCGTAGTCCTTACAAGACGTAAACGTTCCTGCAGTGCCCACCATTAAGGCACTGAACAGGATTACACTTAGAAACTTCTTGTTCATAATTGAAAACTTAAATTTATAAATTTAAAAAATAAAAAAGTGAATAATCTCTCATTTCATTCCCTTTCACATAGCTGTTGATTATATGATTTTTTCCGTTACTTCGCAGGTAATGAAATCTTGTTAATTTCGTTAATAATCAGGGAATAAGGAGAAAA
>ENA-OQCP01000480-OQCP01000480.1-human-gut-metagenome-genome-assembly--contig:-NODE-480-length-17980-cov-1.667843_pt1 | contig 17980 bp, 34 predicted proteins | sample MGYA00242760_ERZ504583 | MGnify/ENA primary metagenome ERZ504583 (study PRJEB26092, sample SAMD00036308) | human gut metagenome | host: Homo sapiens | study: EMG produced TPA metagenomics assembly of...
TAAAGTCCGTTCTGTTTCGATAGAACCCATTGGCGATGAACACCGGGATGTAATCTGTCCAGCAAGTCCCCGGGGGTGGCGCTGAGCAATATCCACTCGTTATTTTGCGTAATTTTGTAGAAAGATTTCACCCATGCGCCCTTTCCAACGACTCGCTGCTCGTCAAATATAAAGAACGCATTCTTCACGTCAACGTACTTTCCGATATTGTTCCAGGAATCCACAACGACCTTGTGCTCGTAAATATCATGCCCTGGATCTGTAGACATATAGAAATGGGCCAGTTCTTCGTCCCACTCTCCCGTATCCCGTTTCCGGGCAGTCGTGATGATGTAAAGATCCGGGGGCTCTGTCATACGTACATAATTCTCCGTGTTCACCTCCCCATCGTAAGTTTGTAGTAGAACGCCAAACTCGTTCTTGATTTTCCGCTTCCTACGCCTCCGCATAAGATGCAGCCGATTTTCATACGGTTGATCGCATCCAATTGGTAGTCGTAGAGCGTTACACCTGCCATCAGGTCGCTCACCTCATTTCCAACGTCACATAAATGGCACTTTTCTTACAGTGATTCTCGTAGGCCAGAAGCGAAATCGTCGCCTCTTCCTCATCCTTACCCTCCCCTCTGACGGTATAAGCAAAGAGCTCTTTCCGGTGCTTCCTGAACACCTTCCAGAGCTCTTTTTTCTTAGTAAAGTCCGTGCTTTTTGCAGTAGGACGCATATTGCAAGCCCTCCTTGTCTGCTTCGCGCATGATTTCTGACAGTGTGAGCTTTTTTAGCTTTCTTCCGTCTTTGACATGTTACGCGGTACGGTGTCTCGACATTTATCGCAGTACAATCTCTTTGACGGAACCTGATACATCATAGCGCCGCATTTTTTGCAAGCCTTATCTACTCTGCGAAGTCCGCCCATAAATATCACGCCTCCTCAAATGGCAGAAGTCCGTGTAATAAACCAGGTCGTAATCCAGCGGATGGTTGTTCCAGTCGTAATTCTGCTCATAATCCAGCAATCTCATCACGCTCGCCGAGTTCGCGGCAAATATCATCGTTGTGCTTATAGAACCATTCCAGCGGAAGGTCGAACTTGTCGCACAGTTCCGGAATATCAAAGGCCCAGCTGCCGTAGTTGGTGTTCTGTGTACCCTCCGAAACCATGTAATCGACGATCTCTTTTACTTTTTCTCTGCTCATAATCCTTACTCCTTCTGTTATTCAAATATCAGGCTCTCTGGCCCGGTTGCGAGTCATGCGGGAATCGAACCCACCGTACAGCCCATGCTAATGACTCAAATAAAAGAGCCCCAGATTTCTCCGGAGCTCTCATGTGCTTATTCTTCAGGTGTACAATAATCAACGTCGAGATGAGATTTGCCTTCACTATCCGTGTAGGTGACGAACTTTCTCGGCTGATGGAACATCTTCTCGTACTTCTCGACGAACTCCGGCAAAAGCTCACCGAAATCATCCTCCGTTAGGCCTACAATCAGGAATGTCCCAACGATAATATCAATGGGGATACCATAAGGACCGTCGAGCGTCCGGTTGAGTTTCTCCATGCAATCATCATGCAGCTTTCCTTCTTCGTTGCAAATCAATGCAACCTCATCGTCCCACGGGTAAACAGCCTGAATCGGGCCTTCCACCTCTTTCTGGAGCGATTCCAGAGAACAGTCAATGTCGATCACTTCAGGGTAATGCTTTGGGCGAACCCTCAGAACTTTCATACTGTCAACCTCCCAAATTGCACATCAAAAATATAAATCGAGCTGTTTCCTTAGAGCCGCCATTTGCGACGTGGGCACTCACCGACTGGGCATTCGACCAGGGACTGACCCCGGCACTCGAAATATCATTGATTAGCAACCAAAGCAGCTATACTTACGAGCCTCTTTCGCCCGTGCTTCGACGACATCCCGAGCCACATACTTCAGGTTGATGGTGTAACTGGGAATGCCGTAAGTCTTTGCGGCCTGGTTCTCGATTGCACAACCACGGTACGCTTTCTCTTCATCGTAGATCCCGATAAAGTAATCGGCCTCCGACAGCATCTTAATGCTTTCGCCGAGACACCAAAGTGCCTGGTTCATGCCACTCGGAGGATCAGGAATATAGGTCTGGATCACCTCCAGCTCCTCGCCAAACACAGCCTCAGCAATATGGTGCATCTGCTCCATGGTTGCCCGGATCTGTGCTTCAGTGCGGCCTTTCATCGGTGCGCTGATAAACAGTTTCTTCATATGCGTCACCTCAGAACGGAATTTCGGTGTGGTCGCTCGGCTCTGCCATATCTGCTTCAGGAGCTGCAAACCGGGCATAGCGCTCTGCATACGGATCAGCATCCGCATCCTGCTCAACGTACATCACATCCGCATACAGGCTGTACTCGCCGGGTGCGTTCCGCTTCTCGACAAGGTTTGCCTGGAGACAGACGTTCTTGACCCGGATAAAGTCCAGCTGGCTGATCGTGTCCGTGTTGCAGAGCAGGCGCTTGCCAGAAGTGGTGACCCAGTAGATATGCGGGGGCCACTTGGAATCCATATTGATCGTCACCGGCACGAAGTAGGTCGGAACGAACGGCTCGTCGTAGGTGCGCTCAGGATTCGGATTGGTCTGACGAACCTTCACGCCGAGATCCATGAGGTGATTCACCAGCTCCATGGCCGGGATCACCACGTTGACGCGGCGCTTGTCCGAGCCAAAGCGGTCACGGCTGGGATCACCGCTGAAGTTGGTAGTAAAGATGAAGCGGGTGTCGTCAATATTGACTTTCTGGCGCTTGGTGTACATAAATATCAGTCTCCTTTTTACTTGTTGAATTCGATTTCCAGAATTTTCAGATCCGCCACGAGTGCTGTCAGGTGGAGAAGTGCATCAGACTGATTGTTGCTCGTGGCAGCGCTGAGGAACTTCTCAAAATCCTTATTTGCCTCAGAACTGTACTTTTTCAGCACATCCAGATTGACAGCTTTTCCGGCAGTGGCTTCCCGGGATACTTCTTCTCACTCTTCTCGACCCAGCTCTGGATCTCCTTGTAATAGCTTCCCTTGTTGCCGCCGCAACGCTTTGCGATCGCCATGGCCAGCCCCTTCTCCGGTCGAAAACATCCTTCTCGCTGCACTTCACAACGGTCTTGGAACCATCCGACCAGTAAACGATCGTGGCCGGAGGAGCAAAAATCACATTCTTAATAACCGCTGCATTCATTGCCGTCGCCTCTTTTGCATGTGCGATGTTCAACGTACCCGGGTAATAGGGTTTGTTAATGAAGCAATTATGTCCCTTATCCCAATAAATGTCATAAGACTTAAACTGGAACGTATGGCCTGTGTCCAGTGTAATCATCGTCTCCCCATCCACCGTTCTAACAACATCGGTAATGTTACCAATCACACGTTTGTTACTGTCACAAAGTTTGTTTGCCATAAAATATCACCTCACGTCAAAATTTCTTGCTGCTTCTTCCTGCGCATCGCTCCATGGAAGATCCGGTGCTGTCCAGGGAGCAACGCCATCGTCACCAACGAACCAGTTGAAGTCGCCGTACTTGGAGATCTCCTCAACTGCCTCATCGACTTCCCGGTTGAAATATCTTTTGTCGATATCCTCCTGCATCTGAAGCTGATAGACCGCCTCGCTTTCCAGCCAGCGGTAATCCTTTGCTCCGGTCACAGAAGCATATTTCCGTTCGCCGGTATCAGTCAAGCCCGCTTCCCGCAGCAGCAGAGCGCCGCCCTTTCCCGGCATGATCGGGCAGAACTGTCCCACGCGTCCCACAAAAATATAATCGTGTTCGCCTTCAGGCAGGTCCTCGTTCTTGTCGAGATAGATAGCGCCCTTGGAAACGGTCTTTGTCTCACAGAGGTCAGTGAACTCGATCTTCTCCTTGGAGAACAGGGTCTTGAACACATACGGCACCTGGAACTGTGTGCCCGTAGCCGTCCATTCGCCGCCTTCGTCCTTGCAGTCGCCCGGGATATAACCGTAAAGCGCCTCGCACTGGTCGGCAGCCATGTATTTCGCAATATAAACGGCATTGTTCACCAGGCACATCCGCTCATAGGTCGCCTCATGCTCAAACGTATAGCCGTACTTTTTTGCAAAATCCATGCAGTACGCAATGATTTCCGGGGTCGCATCGGGGATCTTGATCGAATCCGTTTTGATATGCGCGACCTTAAAGCCGCGCTGCTGCACTTCATCCTGCAAAGTGCGCATAAATAAAGCCCCTCGAAGCGCCACAATGTTGTTGACGTTCTTGGGGTTGCGGAACGGGTTGTCGAAGCTTGCACTGGTCAACCCGTAAACCGAGTTGATGGCGATCTTCAACGCCTGCGCCAAAGCCTTTGCCTGCTGCGGATCATCGAGGTACTTCGCCAGTTTACCGCCAAAGAGCCCCTTTGCCTTCTCGTACTCGCCGTGCTTGACGTAGATTCGTACATCCATCAGGTCGTTGAAATGCTTGGTGTACTCGCCAAAGTAGTTCATGCAACAGCCGAATGCGGATGCAGCGACGCAACGTCCAGCAGAGCTACGTTCGTGTACATCCCGGGCTCAGCGTAGACATAACCACCCATGCCCAGGTCTGTGCCCGGAACATGTTGTGGTACTTGCCGTCCTCGCCTTTGGCCCACTCGTAACCTGGAAAGGCATTGATGATGTTGCAGTCCGTCAAAATATCAGGCTCGACTTCCACGATCGCATCGGATTTTCCCGTAGCAAGGTCGGTGTAGACCAGCCGGGGGTGCTTTTCCTTGCCGAAAATAATGCGTGTTGTCAGCGAGTTTGTCGTGTCGTTCACCGTCATGCCGGCAAGGTCTGCCAGGATCTCTCGCGCCACAAAGTCTGCCTGACGCTTTTTCGAGTAGAACAGGGTCTCGGTCGCGATCACGTCGTTGTCGCAATACTCGGCCACCTTGTCCCACAGGCTCTTCGGCACCGGCTGATCCCACGGAAGTCCCAGCTCCTGATGGTGGATGCCCAGCTCGATCTCAAACTTCTTAAGGCTCTGCTTTTTCGACGAGAAGTCGTAAATATCAGTGTAGGACAAGTTGTACGCCTCACCAAAGAAGCCCGTGTGCTCGTTGATAATCCGGTTGGACAGCGCATAGATCTGCTCCACCGACATACCGATCATGCGGGCCCAAAGGATATGGTTGTCATACTTGCGGTTGTTGAAGCCGACCAGCCGATACTTTGTCAGGCTCTCGATCTCCTCCGGCGTAGGATTCACCATGCGGTGTACAGGCTCCTGCTTGGCAAACTTCCAGTTCACGAGCAGCAGATTCGGGAACACCTCCACGTCGAAAAATATCAATGGCGTTTCCTCCCCCGCAGGGGCCTCCCGCTGAATATCATCCTTCGATTTGAAGTGCATCTTTGCCACGATCTTCAGGCAGGTGTCCGCCTGGTTCGTACTGCTGGCGGCAAAGCCCAGGATCGCATTCCGCATGTCGTCCACGTTGTAAACGACATTGCCTTCGTAGGCTTCGTCCATGATGTGCGCAATAAAGTCAATGCTGGGCTTCGTATAGGGGCTGATCTCCTTGGCAAGGGCTTTCTTGATGAGGATACGCAGGTGCCGCTCATCCTGGATCTGCTTTGTATCAACCATTTTCGTTTCTCCCTTCAGTGGCAGGCCGCTGCTGATGGTCGCAACCGGAATATCATTGCATTTCGACAGTTTTCTCCGCAGAGAGGACTTCCCCGTGAACACCTTGACTTCGATGTTCTCGTCGTAGATCCTGCTCAGCTTCGTTGCATCGCCGGTGTAAATATAATGCAGGTGGATGCCCGCACCAGATTTACTCAGCTCCGCATAGGTCAGGGGCCATTTGGAAGCAGCTTCCAGGTTGCGCTCGAAGCTCTTTTTTCCATCCGGCCCGGGAATATCAAAGTCGATGACAATGTGATTCTCCGGAACTTTCACGTAGTGCAGTCTCGAAGCATCCAGTTCGGCCAATTTTGACTTGACATTCTCCCATTTTTGCATCGGAATGCCATCGTCTGTCGCATATTGTGCAGGGCAGTCCTTGCAAATATCATTGAAGAGAGAATGCTGCTCCTTGAACTCGATCCATGACGTTTCCGGCTCGGCAGTGGGTTCTTCTGCCTTCACAGGTTCGTCAAGGAACTCTTTGAATTTCTCCGCTTTGAACCCGCTGTAGTAGCTCCGCACCCGCTCGCCATTCACGGTCTCCGCGCGTTCCTTGTACTCCTCGAAGTAGTTCATCAGCTCTTCCCGGAATGCACGGCGCGAGTATGGGTACGCCACCTTTGCCTCGTCATTGTAGGTGTTGTACATCGCCCAGGCCCGCTTCAGGGATACACCGTCTTCCTTCTTGAAAATATAAAAGGAATCCAGCATAAAGTTGTAAAAGTCGTTCGATGCACCCAGCATACGGGTCGGAATATAATCATCGTAGAGATGTTTGTTCTGCTCGTATACCTCCTTGCAGTGCCATGCGATGCCACCCAGCTCAAAGTCCACCTTCGCTACAAGGTCACGGTACTTTTTTGCAGGGATCTTTTCGCCGGTAGGTTCCACATCGATCAGTCGTCGGATCAGGCCCGATTTTGCATCCGTGATCTTAACGGGCTTGTTGGTGCCCAGAAACATGAAGCACTTGAACTGGCTGGAATACTGGCTGCGGAACTTCTCGTTCACCAGCATGGTCTCGTGTGATACCAGCGAGTTCAGTCGGGTGTTGTCCTCGATACGGGAAAGGTCACCGTCGTGCTGGATCGCGATCAGCGGGTTCGATTTGAACGCCTCCAGCGCAAACGCATTGGACGATGACCCAGCACCTTGGAGTCGAACACCGACCAGTACCCATCGAAAAGTTTCTGGACGATGTTCAGCACGGTCGATTTGCCGCTGCCGGGTGGGCCATAGAGCACGAGGAACTTCTGGATCTTTCGGGAATCGCCGTTCACGATCGCGCCAACCGCCCATTCGATCTTCTTTCGCTCCTCGGGAGAATATAAGGTAGTCATCAGTCGTCGTAGGCGCTGATGTTCCCCTCCTCCAGAAGATACGGCAGCCGCTTCGAGGCATAGCTTTCCTTCTTGACCGGGGTGTTCGCAAATATCAATGTATCGTCAAGGGTGTGGTAGTTGTCCCGCATCTGACGCTGACAGTATTTGTGCCAGTTGTCGATCATCCCGCTCTCCGCGTCCCACATGTGTAGAACACGGTAGCTGTCATTGAAGACCTGCTTGTGCTCCTCCGCGTAAATATCCAGCGCGCGGTCGATCATCTGGAGCGCATCCTGTTCGTCCGTGCTCCAAAGCCCCGCCTCTTCATCCAGACCGCGTAAAATCAGGAACCCGGATCATCAGGTCTTTCGACTTCTTGATGATGAATTTGGATAAATTTCGATTGTCCCGCGTTTTCCCGTCCGCGTTGCAATCATCAGGAAATCAATCATTTGTAACTGACTTCCTCCTTTCTCCGAGGTTTTTATACGTCTTTCTCTTTCTGGAGGGTCATCTGGGCCAGCGTTGCCTCTGCCTCGCGGGCACGTTCATCGGCTTCCTTGCGCTGCTTTTCCGCCTCGTTCACCATCTTGCAGGAGACAAAGCCAAACCACAGCAGACCAGCGATGAGAATATTCTTCCGGATGCACTTGCCCTTCATGCGGCGGATGGTGTGATTGGCCACCTCCAGTGCAGCCTTGCTGTTGCTCAGGTCGATCAAAATATCAGTCAGTTCCATTGTCAATTTTCCTCCAGTAATTCGGGTCAGCCAGGATCAGCCGACCAATGTTATTCTCGTCTCGACACGCCGTGATTCTCAGCATCACATGGGAATCGTCGAGTATCTTCTCAACGAATCCTTCCATAGGGATGCAGATTTTCGATTCATATGTCATCAAAACTCATTCTCATTCAACCAGCTCATCAACTGGTACCAAATATCAATGGTACGCATGTCGATGGACGTACGGGTAATCGTAAAGAGCCCGCCAGCCCCGTTCGGCTGATAGTCCCGATCCATAAACCGGGCCAGGATCGGTTCCGCGCGCTCTTCGCTGAAACGGGTGTCGTCCATGGCAGCCAGACCCAGGCTGACGACCATGCTCCAGAACCACTGCCCCACACGGTTGCCCATGCTGCGGTCTTCCATGATGTGCTCCTCGATGCGGATCGCCAGCGCCACCATCATCTCCAGCATAGAGCAGGGTACGCCTGAAATACCGCATCGATCTTTCCGTACGGAATATTATTCTCCGATGCAAAGCGGTACCGCAGGTTGATGCCGTCCGTTGCCCGGCAGACATCCATTTCGCACGCCGGAATATAATCCCGGTTAAAAAGATACATCAGTAAGCGGTGAAAGCTGAGGTTCCGGGGTTCCCATTCGCCGCAGACGATCTTGTAGAGCCAGTCATAATACTGCTCCGTCTCCCTCATAAAGTTCATTCATCCTCCTCATCGTCGTGGTTGCCGGGCCAGTTCTCCCGAACCCGGAGAATCTCGTAGTCCTTGTGGTAGTTGTGGTTGCGGACATGAACAGTGCTCGTTGCGAACTCACCAATGCGGTCCAGCGCCTCGTTGCCGATGATCTTCGGAATATCATCTTCGTCCACAGGCTGATCCTCCGTATCGAACACCAGCGTTCCGTCCGCGTAATAGGTCAGGAAGGAAGTCTCGTAGTCGTCCAGTTCACCAACTGATCCGGCTCAATGACTTCAATGGCCTCATGTGCCACCACATCTTCCGGGTCAGATTCGGTACGGTACTTCCCGGCCAGCTGTTCAAAGCTCTTCTGGGTCGCCCTTTCTTCGATGGTCTTGTCCATATCGGCTTCCTTCTGCCGCAGATTCTCACGCTCGGCTCGTACCGTTCGCCGTAATAGGCTCGTATTTCTTCTCGAAAACGGTGTGCATCACAAGGCACCTGCCCCAAAGCCTGCTGCAAAGAGCAGAATATCACGCACGGTCTTGTTCATTGTCGATGTCTCCTTTGATCGTCATCATGGTAAACGCCAGTCCGCCAAAGAAAAGGGAGACACTCATCAGAATGCCTCCCACCATGTGGCGCTTGCGTTTGGTATCGGTCAGATAGTCCAGAAACAGGAAAGTGCTTTCCAAAGTTTCCATCGTTCCACCTCACTCAGAAAGAACCGCCAGACCAGAGACGAAGCAGACTCCGGCCATGGCAGCAAACAGGTAAGACAGTCTCTTAACGAATCTGGTCATAGCGTATTCCTCCAAATATCAGTCTCAGATCTTGTCGATGATGGGCCCGTCGCAGTTGAACCGCAGCATCACCGAGCGCTCCCCGCCGTTGATAAAGCTGTTCAGTGCCTCGTCGCCCTTGACATAGTTGGTCACGCCAAAATCCACGTGGCTCTGTCGGGTCGGGTCGTTCGGGTCATAGATCCAGCCTACGATCTGGCCTTCCGGGGTCTTCAGGGTCACACCTCCGTGGGTGCCCAGAGATGCCAGAACGTCGTTCAGGAACAGGTGACCCTGGGTGCGCAGACGCTTGTTTGCCGCCTGCTCCATCAGGAACAGGTAGTTGCGGTTCAGCATATTGTCGGGCTGCCAGGTGTCCACAGTCTCGTCAAAGATGCAGGTATAGGGGCTGGTGTGCTGCATGGCGATGTCCTTGTATTCCTTGATGGTCTCCTCCACGCCCTGCTCGTTGGTGCTCTTGCTCTCGAGCTCCACAGCCTTGATGTTGTGCTCCAGCTCCTCCTGAACACGGCTGCCAAAGCGGTCGGATACACGGCTCTTGTATTCCTCAAAGGCCTTGTCCAGAGCAATATAAGCCGCGGTCAGGCTCGCATTGCGCTTGGACATGATATGGTGGGAACCGAACATGCAGCCCAGAGATACCGCACCCAGGGTGACCGCAGGTGCATACACCTTTGCCAGCTTCAGGCCGGTCTTGACGTAGGTGGTCGTAATATCGCTCTTGTAATCCTTCTCGGTGTAGGTCTCGCCCTCGCTCAGCTGGACTGTGCCATCGTCGATCTGCTGCTTGGTCGTGTGGATGCTCTCGACCTGAGCATTGTGCTCGGTCAGAATATCCTGTGCCTTGATGGTCGCCTTGCAGGCCAGCACGGTAGCAGTCACACCACCAATGGCAGCGCCAACGATCATAATGGTGGGGCTTGCCTTCTTCAGCTTGTAGCCGCACTTGGATGCAGTACGGGTCATCTTTTCCATGATTTCGGTTTTGTCGATCTTTTTCAGGAACTTCATAAATATCAATCCTTTCTTATTGTTCAGCGCAGCGGTACAGGGCGAGGCAGCATCAGGCGATATCCGCCCGGGATGCCTTGATGAACGCCCCGTCAAGGTTGTACCAGCCGTAATTGTAATCGGTGCTCTCGTTGGAAACGCCCATCAGATCCCACAGGTCGCCCACAGAGACCTGATCGTACTGGCGAATCGCATCATACATCTGGGAAAGCGTGTCGTCTGCATCTCCGCGGAACTCAAAGTCCAGGTTCTGCAAGCTGCGTCCTACGGCCCGGTTCGGATTTCCCTGCCGGTTGCCGGAGCCGCCCTGATAGTAGGTGTCGTAGCTATTCCGCTGTGTACGGGAGCCGGAGTAGTTGCTCGAAGAGCCGCGGGAACGGTCCTCGCCAAACAGCGCAATGCTGACGGCTGAGTTGAAAATGCTCCACAGGCCGTTCTTCAGCATGGGCAGCAGATAATCCACCACGATGCGGTTCTTCACGGTCTTGAGATCCTCGGCCAGGAACTCGTTGGCGATCTTCTGGATATCGTTCTGCTCCTTGAGGGTCACTTTTCCCTTGACGACCTTCTGGAACTTCTTCTGGGGCTCTGCGGCAGGCTGCTGTCCGATGCTGCTCTTCGGCATGTTTACTTGTGCCATGTTGTCATCCTTTCAAAAACAAAAAAGTAAGAGCCGCAGATTTCTCCACGCTCTCGCCTTACCTAACATTACTTCTCTTCAGAAGTTTCCTCAACGTCCTCGTCAGGAACGTCCACCTGTGCAGAATCGGCCTTCTCGATCTTCCAGGCTTCTGCCAGACGATCTTCTTCTTGGTCTTCGGCTTCTCCTCGTCCTTGTTCTGCTTCTTGGCCTTCTGCTTCCGGTACAGTCCGTATCCCACGGCTGCAACCAGACCCACAGCACCAACAGCGAGACCAATGCCCGAGCCGTTGCTCGAAGTTTCCTCGTTATCGATCATCTGACATTCTCCTCCGGAACGACCTCAACAGAAGTCTCGTTCTCCATAGTAGTTTCGTTCATGTTCGTCATTTCGTCCATTTTTGTTACCTCTTTCTTAAATATAAGTTTATAATGTCGGAGTATTACCTCCATAAAGGAAGCTGAATTTTTCGCGCCGGGTCAAATATTAATAGCCGCCCAGCCACTTCGGAGGCGTGTGATACTCCAGCGTCAGACAGGGCATCCCGTCCTCGTCCAGCCGGGACGCATAGAAAATATCAACGTTAAGCCCGAATCCGTGTCCCAGCCAGCAGGTCACCGTTGACGCAGTGGTCGATGCCCAGATAGTCGAACAGATCATTCTCGCTCACCCGGAAGTCACTGAGCAGCTGTTTGTTGACCCCATTGACGGCCTTTTCGATCATGGCCTTGGTCGTCCAGAAGTAGGTGTTGGTCAGGCTTTCCCAGCATTTCACTCGCTGGTCGTAGGAAACATCGGTCGCGACAAGGTTCTTGGCAGGCTGGATGGTTGCCGGTTCGGGGCACTTGGCCATCTTTTCCAGTGCAATGGTCTCCCGGATCTCCTGCTCCTTCTCGGGGCCGATGGCCTCCAGCACCTTGTCCTGATAGGTCTTGAGCGCACTCTCAGAAAGGGTGCACGCCGCTGCCAGTGCAGCATTCCTCCGCTCGTCCACATGAACAGCGCCAATGACGCAGCCCGCCGAAAGCACCATGCTCAGTGCAGTTGGCACATACACCGGGCCTGCCGTCTTGACAATGGTCTTCACGTCCAGCTTTTCCACGCCCAGCTCCTGCTTTTTCTCGTCCAGCAGGATCATAGCCTTGGGGGTCGCGGTCACAGCGAAATAGACCGCCGTGATGCTTCCCGTGATTGCCAGTCCACCCAGGATCTTGGATGCGTTCTTGCCTGCGCTCCTGCGCACTGCCTTTGCAAATGTTTTCAGGTTCATCTTCGTACCTCCAAAAATTTATAAAAAGAAAGAGCCTACGATTTCTCGTAAGCTCTCGCCTTTCAGATATGTCCGTGCTGCTTCAAATTCTCGAAGCGAATTTCTGTTTCCTTCTGACTGTCACGCTCCATCCGGAAACAGGCTTCAATGTATTCGCACAGCCGAACCAGCTGCATGAACAGATACAGTGCGATCGCGATCAGCGTCCGCAGGCTGTTCAGTGCAGTGTACTTCAGCAGCTTCACCATTGCCTGATCCAGAGTTGCATAATAATCATGGTCGTACATAAATATCAATCTCCTTTGTTTGTCAGTTTGGATATCTCTTCCATAAGGGAGACCGAAATTTTCGCGTTTACCGGTTGTTTTCTGCAAGCTGGCGCTGAACTTCCTCCCGCACCATGTCCTGCATTTCCTCTTCGCTGCGCTGCTCCTCGATCAGGTCATGGCCAAAGCTCAGGATCGCGCTTGCAGCCATCATGGCCACGGATGCAACTTCCACCAATTGATCTTCTTCATAAAATATCAGTCTCCTTTTCAAAATTCAAAATGGTTCCCGTCTGGTCGGGTCGTAATCCAGATACTCTTTGATCGGCTCCTGGAACGCTGTCACATAGTACACTTCCAGTCCATCATCGTTGTCTGCCGGGCATAGTTGAAGTCGATCCAGTAATATTCCCACTCGTTGCTCAGATACTCCGCGCACCAGCCAGCATATCTCCTTCCGGTATAAAGTCCAGTCCGGGCAGGAAGGAGTAGAAGTCATTCAGCGAGACTTCTCCATTCAACGCAAAGTTCCGGTTCACGTTGTAGAAGGCATCCATCAGCTCCGTTTCCGTTGCATGGAAATATCTTTTTGAGATAGGCTCGTAGCAGAGCAGCTTTTCTTCGTCTGTGCCTGCCGGGGCGGGGGCCTCCAGAACATCCTGCGTGTCCTTGTAAATATCTTTTTCTTCTTCCACGCCGATCTGCTCTGCCACCTGCCTGCGATACTCCTGATATGTCTTTCCAAGTGCCATGTACGCCGCGGTCAGGCCTGCGATCTGCTTTTTGTTCAGCGCGTTTGAGCCCAGGATGCAGGCAATGGTACCGCCGCCAAGAATCGCAGCTGGAACATATGCTTTCCAGCACATCTGAACAATTTGTTTCTTTGTCGGAGGCTCTTCTGTCACTCCAAACTCGTTTTCGTTGAATTTTGTCAGCTCCTTGTCAACTTCAAGTATGTGCTGTGCCTTCGCGGTTGCCCGCCCGGTTTCAATGGCCGTTGCCACCACGCCTACAGATGCCGCCACCGCCAGAATGGTTCCACCGTGCTTGCGCAGGAATTTCGCGCATGTTTTCGTCAGTTTCATTGTTCAACCTCCCATCACAAAATGATTTAGCCATAGAGAAGCTCGTAAAGTCGATTGGATGCGCTCAGATAGTTTTCGTAAATATCTGCGTCCGCACACATGCTCATGTAGTCCTCCGCGTTTTCCACCTTGGAATAGATCTGCTCAAGGTTTTCTTTGAGCGCCTGAAGTTCGCTCTTCGTTGCCGGGTCCGTGCAGCGCTGAATGATGCCATCCACTGTTTTCATGATGTTTAACCTCCATTTTGAAAAAAGTAAGAGCCGCAGATTTCTCCACGGCTCTAGCTTTAATGATTAGCTCGTATTAACGTTCCATAAAGTCCGTATCTATTAAATCATATTCCACATCATGGTCGTTGGAATTGCCGATAAATATCGAAAACGCCTTATCAAGGTCGGTAAAGTCGCACACTGCAATTTCATTATTTTTGAATGCAGGTGAGCCAACCAGTGCCTCGCACATGCGATCACGAAATTTAGCCATTTCCTCAGGATTTTTGCATTTGATGTTCAAAACGATCATAGTTTCGTACCTCCAAAATATAATTCTGAGACTACCATCTCAGTAAAGCACCATGAAAATTCGCGTCAGATCACATCAGCCTTCTTGAGAATATCCATCAGCTGTGACTTGGTCATCTCTGCATCCACCACCAGATGGATCTTCAGCTTCTGCTCTTTTTCGCTCCAGTTCGCCTGCACCTCACCCAGCTGCACCTCTGTGCCGGGCAACTGCTTTTTCAGTATCTTGTTGATGACCTGCGAGATGATGCGGCGCAGAAAACTCGACCGGATCAGCATAATGTCCTCCATAATGTTCAACCTCCAAAAATAAAAATGAAAAAAGAGAGTTGAGATCGAATCCACACCTCCACAATAAAGTGGCGCTCTACCATTTGAGCTATCTCTTCCATAAGGGAACATGAATTTTTCGCGGTTTGACCAAAAAAGATAAGAGGGCGTGATCTTTCAGATTTCGTCCTCTTCCAGATTGCTCTCTTCGTCTTTTGCATCAACCCAATTGTTCAGCTTGCTCATCTTGTAATACACCCATCCGCAACATGCTAAGCCAATGCTTGCACATGCGGCGCAGTATTTGAAATAAGCCCCATAAGTAATAGGTTTGCTCATAAAGTTCTTAATAGCTTTCATCATAGTAATTTCTCCTTTCAATGTAAGCCCTCTTACCTCCATAAAGGAAGATGTATTTTTCGCGTCCGAGCAAAAAGAAAAGAGCCCACGATTTCTCGTAAGCTCTTCTTCCGGGACAGCCCAGTTAAGTTGTGTATCTCCGGTCTATCAGATATCCGTCTAAAATATCAGTCTTTCGGCCGGAACGCCGAGCACAACAGCCACACCACAATGGTCACAATCGCCATCACGATCGCTGTTATGATCATCTGCCAACCGTAATCGAATAATTCCAAATTTTCTTAAAAATAGATTCGTTCATATTACATTCTCCTTTTCTTGGCCTTTTGTCCCATAAAGCACGGAGAATTTTTCGCGTTTGGGCAAAAGAAAAGAGCCTCCGATTTCTCGTAAGCTCTTTGCCTTATCAAACGATATCTCTATCTCTCTGTTTTACTTTTACGCTTCCAATTGCGCCTACCAGTTTCAACAGCTCAAAATCACGTACCATACCTGCAAAGTCTACCATGTCAACTTCGGCTTCCCAGTTTGATCTCACTCCGTCAGGTCCTCCACAGGAACCAAGCCAATGCATCTTTCGGTCAATTTCCTCCCGATTCATTTTGCTGTTCCGATGGATTACCTCCTTCAGAATGCTTCCACTGTTGCTTCCGCCAACAATAGCCTTTACAACGATCGTCATTTTGTGTCTCAGCATAATAGTTTCTCCTTTCATGTAAACACAGAAATTCTCGTTTCCATAAAGGAGCCTGTTTTTTTCGCGTTACCGTGAAAGAAAAGAGCCTACGATTTCTCGTAAGCTCTTTCGCAAAATATCAAGCCGTTCTCTTTATTTCGACGCTATTCTCATATAGCTCGTGGGGTGCGACATCCTGACCTTCCGGCCATTCGATACCGCTTCCGTCGGGCAATAGTGCCACCCTGTTGAAATATCCATCGTTTTGTAACATGCCATACCAAGAACCGGTAGCATAGGGAGCAACATCGAACAGTCTTACTTCTCCGGTTTCATAGTACAGTCGTAATTTCATCTGAGCAATCGGCTCAACTTTGTCAGTCTCGGTTGCAGCATCTAAAATCACGCTCCTTACTTCAGGGGATCAATGCGGAAAAACTGTTCACCGTTGCTCAACAGCTTCCAGTTCGCCGCTAGATCGTCTTTATGGATCTCCATCCATGCATCCAAGAGTTTCATCTGACTGCGTGGGATCTTTCCTTCGAGAACAGTTCCGTCCAATGCAACAACAACTTCTTGCCCAGAATACTCGGCATGGATGTGAGGCATATTATGTTTACCACCCATTTCTCGATACATCCGGACAATGATTCCGTAAAACATACATAATACAGGCATCCTAAAACACCTCCCTATCATATTATACCAAATTGGGCTATAAAAATAAAGAGCCTACGATACTTACACGCGCTCAGATCAAACTCCGGTCAAACACGGTCTCCCAGCGTTCTTTCTTGAGGGCTTCATGCGCAGTGCCCACATAATCTGCCGTACGGTCACAGTCGGGTATTCGCCCTTTGCGTTTTTCTTCTTGGCATGGCTGTCAAAATACTGCCGGAACCTTCATGCAGATAGATCTTGTCGGTCAGCCAGGGGTCAATGGCGCTCCAGTAAGTAGCCTTGGTTTTCTCGTTGTAACGCTGCTGGATCACGCACAGGCCTTTCCCCTGTTCCCGGTAGAGCGTACAGACACGATACACCGGTGATTGCATCGGTAAACGCTCCCGTAGTAGCTCGTCCACTCTTTTGGCGGTATGTCGTGATATCTCATAAAAATAAAGAGAGCCCGCAGCTTTCGCCACGATCCCTCTCGGTTCCTCCTTTACTTTCTGTCCGTAAAGCCTCTCTTGATCTCATGGAGACCATCGTTCATTGCTCTGGAAAGCGGCGCTACACCGCCAGCCTCGCAGATCGACCAGTATACCGTCGTACCAATCGTTCCAAGAAACGTCAGGCAGCTGATGCCAAACTTTGCCCACTCAATGCGCCGTGCCTTGGCAGCCTTCTCCTGATCGTTGATGACCTCCTGGCCCTTCCGCCGTTCCTCATCTTCTTTCAGGTTCTGGTTGCTCTCCTGCTCGTCGCTCTTGAGCTGCATGTCGTACAGCTGCAATGCCATCTTCGCCGTGTTCGTGTACTCGTCCGTACCCGGTTTCAAGTCCTTGAGACTCTCCAGCGATTGCTTTGCCGCTTCCTTCAGCAATTCTTTGTTTTCGTAGTTTTCCATTTTGATTTTCTCCTTTACAAAGTAATTAGAGTTTCCTCCATTAAGCACCATGTTTTTCTCGCGTCAGGTCCAGTTTGTGCACCCGCAGCATGATGTACTTGTCGCCTTCAAAATTCTTCACCTCCTCATCCAGCTCAGGCTCAGATAGGCCAGTCGGGGGAATCCTCCTCGCCAATCAACAGCTCGCCCACTTCGTAAATATCACGGTAATGGAACCAGCGGTAGAGCGCATCCCGAAGAGCAGCCCCAGAACGATAGGCAACGAATAACACAGCATAGTAGATGTACAGCATTTTGAAAAATCTCCTTTTAATAATGTAGTGGATAAACGGTCTTCTGCGTGATGAAAAAATAAAGAGCCTACGATTTCTCGTAAGCTCTCTACGCCTTAGATGTCGTTGCGAATCAGAAACAGGTCATTTCTGCTTCGAGTTGCTCTCACAATTCCGTTCGCACGAAGCAACGCGATCGCGTTGGCATAAGCCGAACGTGCATTCCTAGCATTCTTATACTCGTCTGTATTCACGTACATAACTTTCTGATTGCTTTCGATAAACACGCGGACCTTGTCCATTGCGTTCACATAGCCTCTGTCGTAATTTGTTTTTACTCGGTAGCTCATAATTTCAATCTCCTTTATTCATATTCGGAAGACATCCTTCCATAAAGCACAGGGAAATTTTCGCGTTGTTTCGTTACACGCTATTCTAAAATAGAAAAAGAAAAGAGCGCATGTTTCCATACGCCCGTTTTCCGGTCAGAATCCATCAGCGGATACCACACCGAACATTGTTCAGCATGAGGAGTTCTTCGCCTCATTCCAGCCTGCATACTTGTCGTTATACGACTCGTTAAATGCGGCCATAATAGAGTTCATCATTTCCTCAAAGCCCTTCACAATATTCTCCAGCATAGTAAATACCTCCTAAAATTGTTTATTTCTTTCCATAATAGAAGGCGAAATTTTTTCGCGTCTACGTAAAAAATAAGAGCCTGTGATTTCTCACAAGCTCCATTTTGATCAGTGTTTCTTCTTTGTTCTGCTTTTCACCTCGTTTTGTCTTTGCTCCGATCAGCTTTGCCAGCCTGACCAGAATCACAACGATCA
>ENA-OQCP01000481-OQCP01000481.1-human-gut-metagenome-genome-assembly--contig:-NODE-481-length-17948-cov-2.895460_pt1 | contig 17948 bp, 20 predicted proteins | sample MGYA00242760_ERZ504583 | MGnify/ENA primary metagenome ERZ504583 (study PRJEB26092, sample SAMD00036308) | human gut metagenome | host: Homo sapiens | study: EMG produced TPA metagenomics assembly of...
ACCAGATCGACGTCACCAACCAGGAGGGAAAACTGATTGCCACTTTCGAATCCAGTGTATTTAGAAAAGGGATAACATCACTTTTTCCTTACCACAGACGTCATCGGATAGCGGTTGCCCCGGACACTCTTGAAGAATGCCTTGGCCGAACCGAAATTCAAATACATGTCCAAGCGAATGGGAAGGTGGTTCTTATCATCGGATACGAAGAAGGTGATGACCTCCTTCTCCTTACCTTTCTTGTACTCTACGAAAGAGAATACCAAGCAGCGGTAAACGGTGTCGTTATTCGCCTTGACCTCCTCCTTGCCGCGGTAAATCAACGTCTGCTCTTCCACCCTGCGTCCTGTGGCCATGGGAAAGAGTATCTTCTGCCCTACCTTGTAGTCTTTAGGGTCATAAGAGCGCGCCTGCGCCAAAATGCTCAACATATCGAAGATACAGCGACTATCACTGTATTCCATCTCCTGAGCCTCACGCACGGGATTGTGCCAGGTGCGTCTCTGCTTTACATTCGCCAGTCCGTCCGAGTAGGAGAACCAAGCCTCGTCCACCGTATGGCGGCTTCCCTCCTCCGCCGCTTTACGGAAGTAGAGCGGCTCCAACCTATCGCTGACATAACAAGTCAACGTATCACGCATCTTGAAGAAAAAATCGGTCTTTTTACTGCCTACACAAAGCAAGTTAAAGCGAAATGCAGGCTCGGAATGGTAAGTCGTGGCATTGGTAGTGAGGCTTGCCAGACCCACCTTCTTCCAAATGAACTTCCAATTGAAATATAAATCGTACATGACATGCTCGCCCGACTGGAAAGCTTCATTCTTTGCAGTACATTGGGCCTGAACAGACTGGGAGGTTCCCAAACAGACCGCTCCCACCATTAATAGAATGAACAATTGCTTCCGCCTAATAGCTATGGCCTCTACCACTGTTGCGGCTGCTATTGCCACTGCGGTTATTTTTGTTCCTGTTTTGCTTTTTCTTGTCTTCATCTGGTTTTTGTTTTTTTAGTTCGTCCGGCTTCTGCTATCCAGGGACTTGGCCTTAATATCCCATTCCTGGTCAAATCAAAGTTCGCTTTAAGCTCCAGAACCATCGGATAATAGTAAACCATTTCAGGCTGGCGCTTCTCGGCATAGTTTCCCGTATCCCAGACGCCATTCCCATTCGTATCATTTATCAGCCGCGCTCCATATTTGCCCGGATTGAGGAAATAGAAATCGGCTTTCCCATCCACCACCGGCACCGTGCGCAGCACTTTGTCCTGACCGTCCAGTAGTTCCACAAAAGCCAGAGAGTCCGCTCCATGCACATTAAAGAATATCTGCCCGTACTCTTCCAGCTTCTTGGCCTTGAAGTCCTTCTTTATCTTGTCGGAGAACAACCCGTACAACCCGCGTATGGCAGCAGAATCCACTTCAAATGTATAGCTTTCGCCGGGTGCCCATTCGGCAAACAGATTATAACGCTTCAAGTCCAAAGAGTCGCGCATAAAGTCGAACGGGATATCCTGCCACAACGAGTCCACTTTCAGTTTCAGATGGAAAGCGGTGGTATCTATGCTTGCCACCGGCTCCGTAAACGACAGAGTAAGATAATCATATACATCGATTGCAGAAGGGGCATACACATCTACAGCCAGGAATTCCGTCGGCTCGGGCTCTTCCACCTCACCTTCCTTCAACTTCTTCTTTTTCTTCTCACGCTCTTTCTGTTCCTTTTCCTTCGCTTCCTGCTTCTGCTTCTGCTGCTTGTCGTATGTCAACTTCGCCAGCACATTCAAAGTATCGGTACGGGGTACCAATCGTTTCAGGCTATCCGTATACAAATAGGTGATACTCATTTTCAGGGAATCCTGCTTATAGAGCAGAGAATCCTTTATCCAATAATGAATCGTATCGTTCCGGCCGGTAGGCTGTTCTATAACAAACGCATCTTCCTCATTAAAGTTCAATCCTTTCAATAAAGGCAACGTGTCTGCCGGAGCAGTGAAATAGAGCGAAAACTTCTCCGGAGTCAACCGTTCGGCCTTCAAAAAACGTTGCGAGAAGGAAAGCTCCTTGAAAGCACGCAGCAGAACATCATCCGGAAGGTAGTGGGTATATTGACGTTCTACAATCGTATCTACTGTCAGCGAGTCTATCCAGGTCGTATCCTGGCGCATGCGCTCTTCCATGGAAGGAATGATGATAGAGTCATTAAAAGCTATCACTTCCGTCGGCTGGGAATAGGCAAAATTCTGGTCGCATCCTGCAAGGCATAAATGCGATACTTGCCGGGAGCCACTCCACGGATAGAGAAGCGTCCGCGACTGTCCGTACGCCCCACCCGCTCAAAAGGAAGTTTGGTAAAAGCGGAGTCGGCCAGATTGGCATGCAGACCGACCAGCATTCCTTTCACCGGTTCAAGATTGGCCGCATTCAGTACTGTACCGGCCACAGCCATAGAGTCGAGACGGTCGCCCGTAGAGAAAGAATAGAAGAAATTCTCCAAGGGATTCCCCTCATTATTATCCTGGATGGCATCACCAAAATCGAATGTATAAGTAGTATTGGGTTTCAATGTATCCTGCAGAGTGATGACCACCTTCTTCCCATTAGACTTAATTTCGGGCTGCTGCACCTGCGGAGGGGATATTACAATCTTCTCATTCGGCTTGTCAAGCTTGATAAATTCATCGAACTCAATGGAAAGTTTATTTTTATTGTGATGGAGTGCGCCGGGCGTGGGAGTACCGGAAATAAAACGCGGAGGAGTCTCATCATAAGGTCCTCCTTCAATACGGCCCACACTGGCACAAGAATACAGTGCGGCAGCTATGGCAACACCCCCCAACAACCTGCGGAAAAGCGGCTTCATTTTAGTATGGCGTTTACGTTCTAACATGCTGCAAAAATAAAGGTTATCTGCCAATTAGCGGTATGCTTTACAGTATTTTAATCAAAAAATGTCCTTTCGTTCTCATCTATGTATGAAACATAGTTAAAAAAGGAAGTGTTTCACACCTTATATACTAAGAAAAGAATATTTTTGCAGACGAAAACTGAATAGGAGTATTCAGTTTTCTTTTTCCTGCCTTATTTCTAAATCATGAATTACACACAAAAACGCCTTTCAAGAATCGAAAAAAAGAAGAATATAAAATTATACAGAGAACAAAAAAGAGTATGAAGAGTAGATTAGTATTATTGGCATGTTGCCTGGCACTGCTCAGCAGTTGCGGACAAGGCGACAAAGGAACGGGTAAAGCTCCCGAATTTGCAGTGATTGAGGCAAAGACCACCACTGCCAACTTGACAAACAGCTACCCTGCTACTATCAAGGGGAAACAAGATGTAGAAATCCGCCCGATGGTGAGTGGTTCATCACAAAATTGCACGTGGATGAAGGCGCCACAGTGCGCAAAGGACAAGTGTTGTTCAGCATCGACCCCGTACAGTATCAGGCAGCCGTAAATTCGGCCAAAGCTGCTGTTGAAACAGCCAAAGCTGCCGTAAACACACAAGAACTGACTGTAAACAACAAACGTGAACTGAACAAGAAAAACATCATCAGTGACTACGATTTGCAAATGGCCGAAAACCAGCTGGCACAGACAAAGGCACAACTAGCACAAGCCAATGCCCAATTGGTCAATGCCAAGAACAATTTGTCATACACCAGTGTAACCAGCCCCAGTGACGGTGTAGTAGGTAGCATTCCCTACCGCGTAGGTAGCTTGGTTAGTCCTTCCGTAGCCAGCCCGCTGACTACCGTTGCCGACATCTCCGAAATGTACGCCTACTTCTCCATGACCGAACGCCAACTCTTGTCACAGATTCGTGAAGGCGGTAGCACCAAGGAAATTCTGGAAAAGATGCCGAATGTACAGTTGCAGCTCATCGACGGAACCATGTATGCCGACAGTGGCCGCGTGGAGACAATCAGCGGAGTCATTGACCAGACTACCGGTTCGGTAACCATGCGTGCCCTCTTCCCCAACAAGCACAACGTGCTGCGTAGTGGAAGCACCGGCAATGTGGTATTCCCCAACCCGCTGCATGATGTCATCATGATTCCACAGTCTGCCACTACCGAAATCCAGGACAAGCAGTTCGTATTCGTACTGCAACCGGACAACACGCTGAAAAATACCGAAGTTAAAGTGTTCAGCTTAGACGACGGCAAGTATTATTACGTGACGGAAGGTTTGAAAGCAGGCGAAAAAATCGTTATCGAAGGGGTACAGAACCTGAAGGACGGACAGTCCATCACGCCCATCACGCCTGCTGAAAAGGAAGCCGAATACCAGAAGGCCCTAAAAGACCAGAAAGAAGGCAATATTCAGACTGCGTTTCAATGAAAGAATGAAAAATAAAAAAATTCTTCAATTTTTAATTCCTTAATTGTTCATGAAATGAAATTAGATAGATTTATTAACCGTCCGGTACTATCAACGGTAATTTCCATCCTGATAGTAATCTTAGGAGTTATTGGTCTGGCTACCTTGCCTATCACCCAATACCCGGACATTGCACCTCCCACCGTATCGGTAAGTGCGACTTACCAAGGTGCCAATGCCCAAACGGTGCTTAACTCCGTTATCGCTCCGCTGGAGGACCAGATTAACGGTGTGGAAAATATGATGTATATGAGTTCGAGCGCCACCAACAGCGGTTCGGGCGACATTTCCATCTACTTCAAGCAAGGTACCGACCCGATATGGCAGCGGTGAACGTACAGAACCGCGTTTCCATGGCGCAAGGCTTGCTGCCTGCCGAAGTTACCAAAATCGGTGTAACCACCCGTAAACGCCAGACTTCCATGTTGATGGTATTCTCCATCTATGATGAAAAAGACCAGTACAACATCGAGTTCCTGGAAAACTACGCCAACATCAACCTTATCCCTGAGGTGAAACGTGTCAACGGTGTGGGCGATGCCATGGTATTGGGACAAGACTACTCCATGCGTATCTGGCTGAAACCTGATGTAATGGCCCAATACAAACTTATCCCCAACGATGTGGTTGCCGCCTTGAGCGAACAGAACATCGAAGCGCTCCCGGCCAGTTGGGTGAGCGCGGTAACCAAACCTACCAGTATACCCTGCGCTACAAAGGACGTCTGCAACAGACTACGGAGTTCGAGAACATTGTCATCAAGGCCTTGGAGAACGGTGAAATACTCCGTCTGAAGGATGTAGCAAATGTGGAACTGGGCCGTCTGTCATACGGATTCAACAATATGGTAAACGGACATAAAGCCGTGAGTTGTATCATTTTCCAGATGGCAGGCAGTAATGCCACGCAGACCATCTCGGATATCGAGGCCCTACTGGACGACTATTCCAGCAAACTGCCCGCCGGCTTGAAGATAAACATTGCACAGAGTGCCAACGACTTCCTCTTCGCTTCCATACATGAGGTAATCAAGACATTGATCGAGGCCTTTATCCTGGTGTTCATCGTAGTGTATATCTTCCTGCAGGATATGCGCTCCACGTTGATTCCCGCCATCGCCATTCCCGTGGCGTTGATTGCCACCTTCTTCGTATTGAAACTGATTGGCTTCAGTATCAACTTGCTGACCCTTTCGGCCATGGTGCTTGCCATTGCGATTGTGTCGATGATGCCATCGTCGTCGTCGAGGGCGTCCATGCCAAGCTGGACCAGGGCTACAAATCGGCCCGTACAGCTTCCATCGACGCCATGAGTGAACTGGGTGGTGCCATCGTCTCCATTACGTTGGTGATGATGTCCGTATTCGTTCCCGTGAGCTTCATGGGAGGTACGGCAGGTACTTTCTACCGTCAGTTCGGTTTGACCATGGCGATTGCCATCGGTTTCTCGCTCTGAACGCCCTGACCCTGAGTCCTGCGCTGTGTGCCATCTTCCTGAAACCTCACAACGGCGGACACGAAAGTCTGAAAGAGCGTGTAGCGTTGCCGCCAAGGAAGCCCGCAAGATTATGATTGCACGTTATGCCGACTCTATAGGCCGGTTGATGCGTCCCGGCATTACACTGCTCTTCGTGACGGTAGCTATCCTGGGCATGATTTTCGGTCTGTTCAGCTTCAGCGAACACCCCATTCTGTGTAGCTTGATGATTATCATCAGTGTGCTGGCGTTGGCAGGTATGACTACCGACAAGTTCAAACAATCCTTCAATGACTCATACAACGGTATCTTGGGCAAGTATAAGAAACAAGTGCTGTTCTTCATCCAGAAACGCTGGATATCGGCAGGACTGGTTATCGGCTCTATTGTACTGTTGGGCGTATTCATGCAGATAACCCCGACCGGTATGGTGCCCAACGAAGACACCGGTACCATCATGGGCGCTGTGACACTGCCTCCGGGCACTTCACAAGAACGCGCACAAGAGATTTTGAACCGTGTGGACAGCTTGGTTGCTGCAGACCCTGCCGTACAGTCACGTACCGTTATCTCAGGTTATAGCTTCTTGGGCGGTCAAGGCCCCTCCTACGGTTCACTCATCATCAAGCTGAAGAACTGGGAAGAACGTTCCACGATGCAGAACTCCACGATTGTGTACGCCACTTTGTACATGCGTGCCCAAAAGATTATCAAGGAAGCGCAGGTATTGTTCTTCGCGCCGCCTATGATTCCGGGTTACTCGGCTTCAAGCGACATCGAGTTGAACATGCAGGACAAGACGGGTGGTGATTTGAACCACTTCTTCGACGTGGTGAACAACTATACTGCTGCCCTGGAAGCGCGTCCGGAAATCAACTCCGCCAAGACATCCTTCAACCCTCACTTCCCGCAATACCAGCTGGACATTGACGCTGCCGCTTGTAAGAAAGCAGGCATCAGCCCCAATGACATCTTGACTACCTTGCAGGGATATTACGGTGGTTTGTATGCTTCCAACTTCAACAGCTTCGGTAAGATGTACCGCGTAATGGTACAAGCCGAACCTGATGCTACCAAGAATATGGAAACACTGCAAAGCATCAAGGTGCGCAACGGCAACGAGATGGCACCTATCACGCAGTTCATCTCCATCAAGAAAGTATATGGTCCTGACGTCATCAGCCGTTTCAACCTCTACACCTCCATGAAGGTGATGGTGGCTCCCGCATCAGCTACACTTCCGGTCAGGCTCTGCAAGCCATTGCCGAAGTGGCGCAGGAAAACCTGCCTGCCGGTTTCGGTTATGAGTTGGGAGGTATGGCGCGTGAAGAGGCCGAAACGAGTGGCAGCACTACGGGACTCATCTTCATATTGTGCTTCGTATTCGTTTATCTGTTGCTGAGTGCCCAGTACGAAAGCTACATCCTGCCTTTATCCGTATTGCTGTCCGTGCCGTTCGGTCTGCTGGGTAGCTTCCTCTTTGTAGGCGGTATAGGCGCATTGGGCAGCATCCCGGCACTGAAAATGATTCTGGGTACGATGTCCAATGACATCTATATGCAGATTGCCCTCATCATGTTGATGGGTCTGTTGGCCAAGAACGCCATCTTGATTGTAGAGTTTGCCCTCGAACGCCGCAGAATGGGTATGAGTATCACCTGGGCAGCCGTATTGGGTGCCGCAGCCCGTCTGCGTCCTATCTTGATGACGTCGTTGGCAATGATTGTCGGTCTGCTCCCGCTGATGTTTGCTTCCGGTGCGGGTGCCAACGGTAACCGTACGCTGGGTACGTCTGCCATCGGCGGTATGTTAATCGGTATGATTCTGCAAATCTTCATAGTGCCCGCACTGTTCGTGGCATTCCAGTACCTGCAGGAGAAATTCAAGCCGATGGAATGGGAAGATGTGGACAACTCGGATGCAGAACCGGAGATTGAACAATATACAAAATAGTGATTAACGATTAGCGATTATGAAGAAAATAATATGCCTGATGTGCGCAACTGCTTTATTGAGCAGTTGCCACATCTACAAATCATACGACAGACCCGAAGACATAACAACTGCCGGACTGTATCGCGACACGGCGTCCGTGAACGATACATTAGCCGCAGATACGGCCAACTTCGGTAATCTGCCTTGGAGAGAAGTGTTCACAGACCCGCAGCTGCAGACACTTATCGAGCAAGCACTCACCAACAACGGTGACCTGCGTAGTGCCGCCTTGAACGTGAAACAAGCACAAGCCGCACTGATGTCTGCCCGTCTTGCCTATGCTCCGACGCTTGCCTTGTCTCCGCAAGGAACCGTCAGCAGCTGGGACAAGGGAAAGGCTACACAAATCTACTCCCTGCCCGTCACCGCAAGCTGGCAAGTCGACCTCTTCGGTCAACTGCTGAACCCGAAGCGACAAGCAAAGGTTAGCTTGAAGCAGACGCAATTCTACGAACAAGCCGTTCAGACGCAAGTCATCGCCGGCGTAGCCAACATGTACTACACCCTGCTGATGCTGGACCGCCAACTGCAAATCACCGAAGGCACCGTCGAGATTCTGAAAAAGAACCTGGAGACCGTGCAAGCCATGAAAGATGCAGGCATCTACGGAACCACTTCTGCTGCCGTAGAGCAGAGCCGCACTGCCTACGCTCAAGTCATGGCATCACTGCCCGACATACGCCAGAGCATACGCGAAACCGAAAACGCCCTCTGCCTGATGTTGCACCAACCGGCACAGAGCATCGCACGCGGTGTGCTGGAAGAGCAACAGCTGCCTACGGAATTTTCAGTAGGTATCCCCTTGCAGTTGCTATCCAACCGTCCGGACGTGAAAGCTGCCGAGATGTCACTGGCTGCCAGCTACTATAATACCAACAGCGCCCGTGCCGCTTTCTACCCGCAGATTACATTGAGCGGTTCGGGAGGCTGGACCAATAACTCCGGTGCAGGTATCGTCAACCCGGGTAAACTGCTGGCTTCCGCCATCGGTTCGCTGACGCAACCCTTGTTCTATCGCGGTGCCAACATTGCCCGTCTGAAACAAGCCAAGCACAAGAGGAGCAGGCTAAGATTCAGTTCCAAACCGCCCTGCTAAATGCCGGAAATGAAGTGAGCAACGCCCTGCACCTGTATCAAATGGAGAAGGACAAAGCCGTTTCACGCACTATTCAAGTAAATTCTGCCCGCCAAGCTGCCTCAGATACAAAAGAATTGTTTAACTTAGGCACGTCGACCTATCTGGAAGTCTTGTCTGCCGAGCAGTCTTACCTCAGCGCACAGCTTGCAGAAGTATCCGACACCTTCAGCAGCATGCAGCAGTCATCAGTCTGTATCAAGCGCTTGGAGGAGGAAGAGAATAAAATGAGCGATAAGTGATTAGTGATTAGCGATTAATGAAATAGTAAATCCTAATCACTAACCATTTATCACTAATCATTAATCATTAATCGCTAATTACTATGATAAGTCCGTTAGCTTATGTAGATTCTGCCGCAAAAATCGGCAAGAATGTAACCATCCAGCCCTTTGCTTTTATCGAAGGGAACGTGGAAATCGGTGATGACTGTATTATTATGTCGGGTGCAAAAATTCTGCACGGTACCCGCATGGGAAAAGGGAACAAGGTGCATCACAATGCCGTTCTGGGTGCCGAACCGCAAGACTTCCATTATACGGGAGAGAACAGCATGCTGATTATCGGTGATAATAACGACATCCGCGAGAACGTGGTTGTCAGCCGTGCTACCCATGCAGGAAGCGCCACCCGCATCGGCAATGAAAACTACCTGATGGATGGTGTACACCTCTGCCACGACGTGCAGATAGGCAACCATTGTGTACTGGGTATCAAGACTACCGTAGCCGGAGAATGTCAGATAGACGACTGCACCATTCTGAGCAGCAACGTCATTCTGCACCAATACTGCCACATTGGAAGTTGGGTACTGATTCAAGCTGGCTGCCGCATATCAAAGGATGTGCCGCCCTATATCATCATGAACGGTAATCCGGCAGAATACCACGGTATCAACGCTGCTGTGCTTCAACACAAACACCAGGTGAGCGAACGTGTATTGCGCCATATCGTAAATGCCTACCGTCTGGTATACCAGGGAAACTTCAGCGTGCAGGATGCCTTGCAGAAGATTGAAGACCAAGTACCGATGAGTGACGAGATACACAATATCATCAACTTCATCAAGAATTCCAAAGGAATCGTGAAGTAAACACCCTTCTTCGGGCACGAATCACGCAGACAATACGGATGGATAAATTCTTTTCCGTAAGTCTGCGTAGTTCGTGCCTTTTTCTAAAGACCTTTACAGATATTTCTCCCACAAATATCTCAACGGACTAAGCAATCTTTCAGTCACACTTCGTTCGTCTGTCATGACCTCTGCCATACCGGTCAGTTCTCCTTTGAATTCCAGCTGTTTACCATAGGAAGTGCATAAGTCTTGCGGCAGGCTTATGGTGACGGTATAGGCGCTTTCATCGTCTGCCAACAACGAGACGGACATTACCTTCCCCGTCAGGAAACCGAACTCCATGTATGGATAACCGGTCACGCTGATGTTTACCCGCTGTCCGGGCATTACTTTACCCGAACCTCCGGCGGGAAGTTTTATCTTTCCGATGATGCTTCCCGGGGCTTTGGCTACGATGGAGAACACCTTGTCTCCGCTACTGACGTTCTGGTTCTTTTGCCAGATGTGGTTGTAGGAGAGTATGCCGTTTGCCGGGCTGACGAAGAGATAAGCCAGTTCCCAATCATTGATGCTGACTTGCAATTCGTTGTAGGCAGTTTTCAGGGCCACATTCAAGTTGTTGGACTCCCGGCTTTGCTCCATTTGTGTTTCGATGATGCTTTGCTGCAACTGCGCTTCCTGTATTCTGGCGGAAGACAGTGAGGTCATTAGCTGTTCCCGGCTCTGCTGCTTGTTCAAGAATGTTTGTTTGGCTTCCTCGTATTCCGATTGTGCAGTCAGCCCTTCATCAAAAAGTTGCTTCTCGCGGTTGTGTACGGTAGAAGCTATCCGCACTTGTTCCTTGTCCAGTTCTGCTTGTCTGTTCAGGTGGGCGATGTAGTTGCGGTATTCCTGCAACTCCCGGCGGGTGGCCTCCACCTTCTGTTCGTACAGATTCAGTGAGAGGAAGTTGCGGTAGTCCGTCAGGCTTTTCAGGAAAGAGGCGTAGGCGTTCTGTATGCTTCCCAGGGACAGCTTCTCCGGGAACTGCGCGGTGCAGACGCTGCTGTCTGCCGGATTGAAGGATGCCAGCTGCTCCTTCAGGCGCAGCACGTCTTCCGTCACGACAGGATTCTCCAGTACGGCGATGATGTTTCCCGTCCACACGGAATCCCGGTCCTTGTGGTACACCTCCTTTATTTTCCCGCTTCCCCGTGCCACCATCCATATCGGCGGATGCTCCGTAGTGATGGTAATGGAAGCACTTATCACGTCGGGATATTTAAAGAAACACCCGCCTATGAAGAAGAGTGCCAGCACCACGAAGAACACCGTGATGCCCCATCGTACCAGTGCATGCGGCGGACGGGTCAGTATCTCCTGCACCTCCTCACTCCGCAATTCTATGTCCTTCCTCCCGTTTTCCATTTTCAACTTTCCATTCTCAAAGCTCCAGCTGATTCTTCACCAGCTTATAATACCTTCCTTCCCTCGCTATCAGTTCCTCGTGCGTCCCCGTTTCCGCTATCCGTCCCTGCTCTATCACCACTATCCGGTCTGCATTCCGCACGGTACTCAGCCGGTGGGCCACCACTACCGATGTCCTTCCTTCGAAGAAGCGCTGCAGGTTCTCCATGATGATGCGCTCGTTGTTGGCATCCAGTGCGTTGGTGGCTTCGTCGAAGAAGATGAATTCCGGGTTCTTGTACACGGCGCGGGCGATGAGTATGCGCTGTTTCTGTCCCTGGCTCAATCCGTGCCCTTCCTGGCCTATCCGGGTGTTGTATCCCAATGGCAGTCCCTCGATGAATCCGTGTATGTTTGCCACTTCCGCCGCATGCCGCAGGCGTTCCTTGTCGATGTGCTCCACCCCGGGGGCGATGTTGCCGGCAATGCTGTCCGAGAAGATGAACCCGTCCTGCATCACCACGCCGCACCGTTTGCGCCACTCGCGGATGCTGAAGTTCTCCAGCGAGGTGTCGCCCAGCAGTATCTGTCCGCTTGCAGGCGGATAGAATCCTAATAGCAGCTTCACCAGCGTGGTCTTTCCGCTTCCGCTCATTCCTACGATGGCTGTCTGTCTGCCCGATGCGATTTCCAGACTGATGTTGTCTAAGGTGGGCGTTTCGCCGAGCGGGTCGTATTTGAAACTCAGGTTTTCTATCCGCAGGTCTTTCCCTGTGGGTATCTCCCTTATCAGGTCTTTTGTGGGGTCTTCTTCATCGGGGCTGTCCCGCACCTCGCCCAGGCGGTTTGTGCTGAGGCGCGCGTCCTGCATGTCGCGGGCAAAGGTGATGAGTTCGTTTATCGGACTGTTCAGTTGTCCGATGATGTACTGCACGGAGAGCATCATGCCCAGTGTCATTTCCCCTTGTACCACCAGCGAGGCCACCAGTCCCGTGATTACTATGTTCTTGGTCTGGTTTATCAGTACCGCTCCCGAGTCCTGGTACTGCCTCAGCGCAAGGCTCCGGATGTTCACTTTGAACAGCCGTGCTGTATGCGTTCCCATTCCCACCGCTTCTGCTGCTCGCAGGCACTCAGCTTTATCTCCTGCATGCCGTTCACCAGCTGCACCACCGTGCTCTGGTTGGCGCTCTGCTGGGCAAACCGCTTGTGGTCCAGTTCCGCCCGTTTCTTCATGAAGAGCCAGACGTAGGAGATGTAGAGTGCGCTCCCTCCCATGAAGATAAGGAAAATCATGCCGCTGTACACCAGCAGCACGATGCCGAATATCAGGATGTTGAAGGTGGAGAACGCCACGCTGAGGCTGCTTCCGGTCAGGAAGTTCTGTATGCGCGTGTGGTCGTTGATGCGTTGCAGGATGTCGCCCGTCATCTTGGTGTCGAAGTAGCCCATAGGGAGCTTCATCATCTTGATGAGGAAGTCCGAAATCAGGGCGATGTTGATGCGTGTGCCAGATGCAGCAATATCCATCCGCGTATGAACTCCACGGCGCTGCTGCTGAAGGACAGCATCAGTTGGGCAATGAGCACCAGGTAGATAAATCCGAGATTTTGGTTGTTGATGCCGAAGTCCACGATGCTCTGCGTGAGGAAGGGGAGCATCAGCTGTATCATGCTGCCCAGCAGCAACCCCAGCAGCAGTTGTCCCACCAGTTGCTTGTAGGGGCGCAAGTAAGAATAGAGGAAGCCGAAGCCTTTATAGTTTGTCTTTTCCCCCTCATCTTCTTGTGCATAGAATTCCGGTGTAGGTTCCAGCAACAGTGCCACTCCCGTATCTTCTCCGTCCGTTTTGGCGCTGAGCAGCAACGGCAGAATTCTTCCCGGGTGTATTTCAGCTTGCCTGCTCCGGGGTCGGCCACCCATACATGCTTGTCGTTCATCCGGTAGACCACGACGAAATGTTGCTGGTTCCAGTGGACGATACAAGGTAAAGGGGCTTCTTGCAGCATTTCGTAGCTCACTTGCACACAGATGCTCCGAAATCCAATCTTCTCAGCCGCTTCGCTGATACCCAGCATAGAGACACCTTCGCGAGTGATGAATGACTTTTCCCTCAGACCTTCCAAAGAATAGCGCTTGCCATAGAAGGCGGACACCATGCGCAGGCAGGTGGGGCCGCAGTCCATCACGTCGTGCTGGGAGTAGTGAGGAAAGGATTTCATTTGATTAACTATATAAAAAGTCAATATCTTTGATGTTATAATAGCTTGGAAATTTCCTCCCATTAATAAATAGAATGGGGGTAGTGTAAAACTTATGTGTTATACACCATTTTTCTTGTGCATTGATGAAAGGCTCGTATTTAGGGATTTCATCCAAGAACTTAATGTTATGTAGGATTTTATTTTTACTGATAGGATAGTTATCAACATATTTTTTTAGTATCATGGCAAATAATTGGGGATTCTTTTGATAGCCAGAGAGAATATGGGAAGCTATTACTATCGATTCTGGATGTTTCTTTTGGTCTAACAAAAATATTAAATCCAATTTGGTATTGCTTTTCTTTGAAGGATGGGCATTAGTTTTTGTAGCTCTTTTATGCATGAAACACAAATAGGACTGAAAATAAGAGTAAGGCATATTTCGGCATCTGGATTTCCTATTGATATTTTATTCACTTTGTCAACATCTGTAAGACAAGTTCTTGTTGAAAAAGATATTGGGAAATGTTTTCGTCATATATTAATTCGTTGTATTTTCTTTTCAAGGTGGTGTGTTCTTTTTGAGTGGCAATTATCGGCTTGATGACTATATAGATAGATGTAACAGTAACGAAGATCGTCGTTATTTCTATTATTGATTTCAAATGTAGCAATTCGTATATATAATTCATCTTTAAAGTACATATACTTAGCATAAACAGAAAAACGAATACCACTTGTACAGAAAGGCAAAGGGTACACCATTTTCTTGCTATGAATTTCTGATAAAAAAGAGAATAGCATACATATCCGATACTGCAAACAGACAGGAAGTTTATAAGTGCCTGTGCTGTACCAAATGGTAGGAATAGTAATACAATTAAAAGAGATAAAAAATACACAAAACCTATATCGCTCCAAGAAACAAGTCCGAGGAAATATGCGTCTTTGAAATCCAAGATAGAAGAACAATCTATATTATTCTTATTTCCGGTGGCTGAACATAATTTTTTAATGTGTACATTGTACTTGTCTATTTGGTCTACAAACAAAAGTATGGATGCAGTCAGTCCTCCTAAAACGCCTGTAAGATATAGATAAAAAAGAATGCCTCCTTCGTGCTTTAAAATAAGTAAATATGCGAATAATATGGCTACACACAATATAAGCATAGGATATTTTATTTGCTTAATGATTGTGCTGAATTTCATTTTTAGTGGAATACTGATTTTACCTGGTCGGTTATCCATAATAAGGATGTTACCGTCCCACATATCTTCAAAATCCTTTCTCGATATACTTTCTATCTTTCCTTTCTCATCAATAGTCTGAATAGATTCGGCAGTAACTTTTGTTATAAACAGGAACAAATCCACATTTGTAATAACATGAGCAATGAAAGGAGAGGTATATTTGTCAGTTCTTCATAACTGGTATGTATGGCAAAACTATCTTTGCCCATCCTATGTAATATATACTGGAAAGATAGGAAACTGGGAAAATCCGGATGTTCCTTCAATATTACATATAATGCAGCAGAATATTTGCAGCCATAATATTTTGTGATAATCTTCAAAATGGTTCTTGCATTGTCTTTTATTATTTTTTGATGTGCATTCATTCTGTTGCTTTACTGTTTTAAATATTTGTCTATCGTTGTTGCCGCTTGTTGGTCACTTGGTCTTGGAGCATTCACTTCAACAATATTGCCCTGTTTGTCGAAAATGATGTATCGGGGAATTAATTCCAGCTTTAGCTTTTCCAGTATTTTTACTGTTCTTTTGGGGTTTGTGATGAGGAAATTGTCGGGTACTTCCGACAAGCCTTCCTGCTCTACTGCCTTTTTCCAGCTGCTTTCCTGGTCCTTGAAGGCGAGATAGACGAATACCACATCTTTTCCCTTGTACAGCTCTCTTAGCTTTGCCGATGGAGGCATTTCTTCCCGGCAGGGTACACACCAGCTTGCCCAAAAGTCCACATAAATGACCTTTCCCCTGTTTTTTTTCAACAATATGTTCAAGTTGGTAGGCTTTCCGTGGATGTCCTTCAGCAATAACTGGTTGGCATCGGCAGACAAGTTATATTGGTCTCTTATCTTGTTGGGCAGCAGTGTGTCTTGGGTGATATGGATATATTTGTCAAGATAGCTGTTTACGTCTTGTGCCGAAAAGTTTTCGCCGATTTCTTTGATGCAGCGTTCAAGCAGGATTTGTTTTGATTTTGGCTGAAATGTTTTCGGAGATAGCTCATCGAAGGTTTGACGCCAGTCGTTGCTTCCTCCTGCGATTTGCGTATTGTCGGGATGTGCTGATTCAAAAACCAGAGGTAGTAGTCCAGAAATTCACGGTAGGAGGGATAACGGATATATTTGTCGGCTATTCCGGGCTCCATTTGGCGGTAGAAGGCGGTGTCTTCATTCAGCATTCTCCGGGATTCATAGTCTTTCAGCTTGAGCAGGTATTGATAACGGTCGTGTATCTCGCTTGAGATAAGTTGCTGTTCTTTAAAGGAATTGATAGTATCTGTGTAGTTCTTTTTGTAACTGTCGAACATGGATTGTAATGAATCCAAAGGACAATAATCTATTATTAATGAAGTCCAATTGTTGGCTCGTATCATGTTAATGCTTTGGGCAATCCGTACCCAATCGCTTCCCAAGCATGTTTTTGCTTCTAAGCCGGAGTGTGTCCTCCCTTTACGCAATTCATAGTTCATATTATAGATTCTGTTGCGTTCCGGGTGATGCTTGCTGCTTAAAATGGGGTAGTTCAGGCTATCCATTGAAATAGTAATGGTATCCCCTTGCATTAAAGGGTAGTAGTTGAACTCAAAATCCCCATAGTTGAGCCCCAGCTCCTTGAAATGTTCAGTGGAATAGAGGGTTATGGTATCGAAATCTTTGTCCGGCATGTATTCCATAAGAGTTCCTATACTGTCGGTATAGAGGACTTTAGGCATCGGCACGTGTCTCATTCCTCCCGGTGTCCTGTGGGGCTTAGGATGGTAATGATTGAAACATACTACAATATTCTTTTCGTCCTTTTGGGTGGCGACATGATACTGTTGACAAGATGAAAGACTTATTATTAAAAGGAAGACAATGCATATAATCATAGGACTATAGATTTGGTTTGCAATAAAAAAATGAAATAATAGGTATGCAGGATAAGTGAAATAACTTGCTGCTTAAAAAAACTTTCACTTGTAGAGTTATGGCTGTGACAAGTGAATAGGAGAACAGTTAATCAAACAAATTCTCCTATTCAAAAGCAAACCATTGTTATCCGCAGTAGCTACTTGATCCGCAACTGTCGCAGCACCAATGCCCTTCTTCTGTGGCCATATGCATGGCCTGAGCCTTACTTACACCACATTTCACAGTACCGGTTGGCGATTTGTAACCGCAAGTTCCGGAACCTCCTTTAATGGCTCTCATTTGGTTCTTGCTGAGAGCTTTCGTTTTTAACACATTAAAGTTCATAATGTCTGGGATTAATTTTATTCTACTCTATTAGGCTTTTCGATTCCGCCTATATTTGGTGCACAAAATATCACAATTTAAAATGGTCTCTATAAAAGTGTATTCAATCTCTAATATGAATTATTTCTATAATAGATACTGCTTATAGTGAAAAACTTCCTGTCAAAAGTGTATCCTCTGTTTCAATCTCAATGAGATAGTTGCCGGTGCTTTCGCCGTTCAGGTCTATATTGAGGGCAGCAGGACTGCTGTGTGTTTCCGAATAGACGGTTTCACCGGTAGATTCATTGGTGATAGTGACATTGACAACTGCAATGTCTCCATTGAAGCTGACATTCACTACATTATTATATAGGTAAGCATCGGCTATCGGTCGTTGGATGCTGCGTTTGATGGGAAGTCCTTCCTCGCTTGTACTTCCGGTTCTATCTTTGGGTTTTATCGGATAGCTTGTCAGTACAATCGTTTCCGCATTGGTTTGGCATTCCCGGGCAGTCGAAGTGGAAAGGCCGTTGCAGAAGAATAAGATAAAGATTAATGCTTTCAGTGCTTTCATAAATAAGTGTTTTTATCGTTTCTTGTGCTACAAAGTTAGGGATTCGGATGATTCACCACTGCCCAAAAAGTGCCCAATTTTCATCTTGGAGTGCCCAAAAAGTGCCTTAATTACTACTTTTCAACTGTTCTGCCAGAGAAAACAGCACATTTTTCAATGAAAGTCCTTGAGGTGCTCCCATTTTCAATAGGATATTCTTCGTTCTTGCCTGGATGGTACTGCGGGATTGTATATGAAGGAAATGCCCCATATGTATGACG
>ENA-OQCP01000483-OQCP01000483.1-human-gut-metagenome-genome-assembly--contig:-NODE-483-length-17922-cov-1.804158_pt1 | contig 17922 bp, 20 predicted proteins | sample MGYA00242760_ERZ504583 | MGnify/ENA primary metagenome ERZ504583 (study PRJEB26092, sample SAMD00036308) | human gut metagenome | host: Homo sapiens | study: EMG produced TPA metagenomics assembly of...
CCACAATAATCCTGACGGTAAAGACCATAGATCCCGGACAGTTCGATGGATCTCTTATATCCGTTCTTCTTCTTGAAATCAGAAAGCAGATATTGTACACCATATTCTTCACCAACACGTTGTCCGATCTCATTCAACTTCTGCGCATTCTTCATCGGACTTATACTAAGTGTTGTTGTAAAATAGTCAAATTCTCCGGCTACTGCAACTTCTGCGGATTCCTTCAGACGAAGTTCATAGCATCCCATGCATCTCGAACCGCCCTCTCTCACTTCTTCCAGCCCTTTTGCCATCTCATAAAACCGGTCGCGGTCATATTTACCGGCTAAAAATGATACCGGATGCCGGAAATGCATCTCTTCAATCAATTTCTGCTGTTCCAGGATGCGCTTTGTGTATTCACTTTCCGGATAAATATTCGGATTGTAATAAAACACGGTGATTTTAAAATACTTTGATAAATACTCTAATACATAACTACTGCACGGTGCGCAGCAACTATGCAGTAAAAGAGTTGGTACTCTTTCTTCCTTTTCCAGTCTTGTCAGAAGCTTCTCCAGCTCTTTCTGATAATTGATTTTCTGTAAATTCATTTTCATCATTCTCCTGTATCTTTGTTCCAGATCAATCATTCCTTTTTTCTAAAACGCTGACATGTTCATTGATTCACTCTCAGGATTATTTTTACATATCATAACATTAACTACTACTGAAATGGAGTCTTCAATGAATTCTCTTCTGGAATTCATAACATATATTATTCTTATCACACATTGGACGCAGAAACAAGGCTTTATCTGATCTTTCCTTTTCCGTGCAACCTGGAACCTTCACAGCAGTTGTCGGTCCTTCTGGATGCGGCAAATCTACACTTCTTTCCCTGATCTGTGGATTGATGAAGCCAGATGCAGGAGAAATCCTGTTAAATGGTATCCCTCTCAAGGAAAATTCCCCCCTGATTGGCTATATGCTCCAACACGATCATTTACTGGACTGGCGCAGTATTTACCGGAATGTCACCCTCGGTCCGGAAATCTGCGGCACACTGAATACTGCAACCAAAAAACGTGCGTATGAGCTTCTCGAACAATATGGTTTAAAACAATTTGCTTCTGCACGTCCCTCCCAGCTTTCCGGAGGAATGCGCCAGCGTGCCGCCCTGATTCGGACTCTGCTGCCTGATCCGCAACTCTTACTGCTTGATGAGCCCTTTTCCGCTCTGGATTATCAGACCAGGCTGACCGTCAGCGACGACATCGGCCAGATTATCCGACAGAGTGGAAAGACCGCACTTCTTGTCACTCATGATCTATCGGAAGCAGTCAGCCTTTCCGACCGGGTCATTGTCCTCACCAACCGTCCTGCCAAAGTCCGTTGCGAAATTCCGATTTTCTTTAAATTAGAACAAGACACACCTTTAAATCGGCGGAATGCACCTGAATTCAAACACTACTTTAATCAAATCTGGAAGGAGCTAAACCATGACAACTGAGCATCTTCGTTTTCTCAAAAAATTCCGCAGACGCCGACGGATGGTCGTCTTTCTGCGGATTCTGATTCTTTTCTTATTCCTGTTACAATGGGAAATCTGTGCCGATACCGGAGTTGTTGATTCCTTTATCTTCAGCAGCCCTTCCCGTATCATAACCTGTTTTCTGAAAATGACAGAGGATGGTTCTGTCTTTCACCATATTGGAATCACCCTGTATGAGACACTTGTCAGCTTTCTTCTGGTCACACTTACCAGCATTCTGATTGCAATCCTCCTCTGGTGTTTCCATGGACTTTCCGAAATTCTTGACCCTTACATGGTTGTCCTAAATAGCCTGCCAAAATCTGCCTTGGCGCCCTTACTTATTGTCTGGCTGGGTGCCAATACCACAACCATTGTTGTTGCCGGAATGTCCGTTGCAATTTTCGGAAGTATCCTGAACCTCTACACCAGTTTTTCTACGATCGACCAGGAAAAAATTCGTCTGATCTACACACTACATGGAAAACGCAGGCATGCGCTGACCAAGGTGGTTCTTCCTGGTTCCATTCCGGCAATCATCAGTAATATGAAAGTCAATATTGGACTTTGTCTTGTCGGAGTTATCATCGGTGAATTTCTAGCCGCAAGAAGCGGACTTGGATACCTGATCATCTATTCCAGCCAGGTATTTAAACTTGACTGGCTTCTGATGAGTATCTGCATTCTATGTATCATTGCAGTGCTGTTGTATGCGATAATCAGTCTGATAGAAAAGTGGTATCTGAAAAAGACGGGGTGACAGTATTGATCTGTCATCCCGTCTTTTTCATTATTCAAAACTTCCTGTCGGTTCGGTAACACCAATCAGCAAATGCTGTATCACTGTACTTCTTTTATTATCTTCCGAATCACCTTGACATCTTCTTCTAATTCATCCGCAATCTGCTCAAGTGATTTTTGTTTCTGCAGCTTTCTCTTTACTTTTTCCTTTAACAGATCATCCTTCCCTGCTGGATTCCTCGCTTCATTCCATCTCTTACGCCATCGTCATACATTTCTTGAATTGCTTCACACATATTGATTATCTCCTCCTCATTCTCGGTCTCACCTGGTATCTGTTTCATATTTAAAAATGCCTTCATCGCCTGACTTGTCTCATGGTCAACCTTTTGAAAGAATTGCTTATTTTCATTAACATAGTTTCTTAATCCATCCTTATCTTTTCTATATTTTAGCATAGTTAATATCACTTGTAAATCCTCAGAGAACCCCTCTGTTTCCTCTAAGCGTTCTGCATCTACCAGATTAATCCGATAATTTGGAAGATATTTTTCAAGAATTGCTTTTTCTTTTTCCGTTCCTTCTAATCGAAACATGTCATATAAGTCCACCGGCCCGTCCCACGGCTCTGATCCATAATAAAATACGAGCGAAATAATCGGCGTTAATCGGTCTGTTCTTCGAAAACGAGATAAGTATTCTCCAGCTGTAAGATGTTCTAACGTCTGTCCTGTTTTTTTAGCCTGCCTTTGGCCTTCTGTAAAACATTCCCAGTTATTTCGAATCTGTGTTTCATAATCCATTCCGTCATAAAGCATCACTTTATGTGGCATAGCATAATGAATCTTATCTTGCGCTTCATTCGCAAGAAGTACAAGCGTCGCCTGGTTCTTCCATCGCATAATAATGTCCCGGTATTTCTTCATACTTTTCGTTTTTCCTACTCTGTTTTTCACATTAACAGATGAGACTGGATTTACCTCTTCTAAATCTTCAGGCAATATCACATTCTCTCCACCATAAATCACACCATTAAATAAATTTGCGAATCGATTTTTTTCACTTAGCCAGATATTGACATTAACATCTGCTTTTCCCATAGACAGTTCCTCCCTGATTTTTATTCTTTTGTTTTTAAATCATCAAAAATGGAATCTCATGCTGATATAGCCTTGAAAATGAGATATTGTTATCTCTTCGATAACATGTTCAGACAAATGAAATATAGAAATATATGTCTGAGATTTTGATGTGGATTAACTATAGCAAAATAAACTGCTACTGTCAATGATAAAAATCGACCTGGATCCATAGGAATCAAAACAACAATTCAAAAATCCAGGCCATTCCCTACTTATTTATTTTTTAGAAACATTCTCCCTGAAAATGCTATGTGTGCTCTCTCATAAAACTCACACTCAGCCGGGCAGATTGGGCGATATAATGGATCCGCTACAACAATTTGCGCATCCTTCAGTGCCTCTTCCATCTCTTCCTCACCGCATACTTTTAAATCCTGACTTCCAATCAGTCCATCCGTTTCCTCTAACGGACAAAGAACCTTTGTTTTATAGTGATATTCTTTTTCAATTAAAGCTGCAAGAGATGTTGTTGTAACCGGCTCACCGATCAGAGTAACTATTTGTGATTTCCAATCTTCTATAGCTGTATTCTTTTCCCATCCTTTTCGATCTTCCAATGCCGGCATAGGTGTTTTCTTTTCCAAAGCCTCACAGATTCTTTGTTCATACCCTTTATAAGGGGTTCCAATCACATACGGGGTTCCAAACTTTTCTTTTAACGCTTTTGCTGCCCGCAGCCCACTGATGACACGACAAGTTGATCTCTGCATTTCCTGCTTTTGCAAGATCTTCCAAACTGTCTCCCATCGCCCAGGTTGAAAGGATCTCCCATCCACATTTCTCCAGATTATTTTTTAATTCTTCTACTCTTGGAAATGGACCAAAATCAAGTGGTGTCACACCAAGTAGATTTACAGTATGATCCTTATACTTCCTATTTTCTGTGCATCCAATGCCCTTTTCTATACTGTCTTCCATCAACTCATTGCTGTCGCCAGTAAACCTCTCTGCAATTTTTTCCAGTGCAATTCCTGCTCCATACACATAATCATGCATCCCATTGGTCGGCACTGCAAAAGAAGGGAGTCCTGTCTCAGTTTCCAGTACTTTTGCAAGTGCCGGAAAATCTGTTCCATTCATAAATGGAATCGGTGAACTTACAAGAGCAATAAATTTCGGATGTAATTCACCTGCCGCCTCTTTGATATCAGATAAGAATTTTTCATCATTCCCCATCACTGCATCAATCTCTGTTAATCCGGAAATAAAGATCAGACTGTCCTGATTGTACCACCTGATTTCATCATGCGTGTTATAAGTGGAATTACAACCGGAAGGATCATGTATAACAACCATCCCACCTAATTCATATAGTGCAGAACAGACTCCGGATACATCTGAGGTATAAATCGGTATAATTCGATATGCCTGTCTCATATACAGCTTGTACACCCCCATCCTTTTTTTACAATAAGCGTTTTCGGATCTTTTTCTTCTGAAAATGCTTCTTCCATTAGTTCGGCAGTCCTGCGGATTCCGTCAAACCCCTGTAATCCTGCTCCCTGAACAAGATTTACAAAATATCGGCTTCCTGTAAACCATGCTGCCTTCTGGCCGATTGCCAGAATCTTATCCGTTGCATGCTCCTCATGTAGCAGACGCATTTCGCATGGACTGTTGGACGAAGTTCCAACTCCGGTTTCTTCTCTTTCAGCCACGCAAAAGCTTCTTTTTCTTCTGGACTTATACTGTCCAGATACACCGTCTCTACGTTGAACCATGTGTCAGTAACAGTTTCGCCAATCCAAGCGGACGCGGATGGAATGTATAGTCGATTGAAATCGGTGTGTTTCCGATCACTTGCCTTGTGTGTTCTAATGCCGCCTCACAGAGTGAAATTTTCTTTTCTATCCATGGTAACAGTTCCTGATTGTCTTCAGGTTTTAAAGTATTCCACAAAATCTCTTCTTCCTTCTTGATTTCTTCATAATCAAAACTCAGTGGGAGATAAAGAAATGTTCTGTCCAGTCGTTTTGCCAAAAGTTCTATCCCATATTTTCCAGATGGATAACAACAGAGAAATGTTCCTGCATTTCCCAATTCTTTATACTCTTCCCATGTTCTGCAGCTCTGCAATTCCCTAACTGTATAACCTGCTTTTGGTAACAATTCTTTCAGATCACTACTTTGATCTAAAGCAAAGTCACTTCCCAAAATAGAAATCTGTTTTGTATCCATTTTATCAGGTTCTGAATCCAATGACTCATACATTGCTTTTCTGAGTTTCTGATCCGGTGTCGGTCCGTGTTTCTGCATGATTGGATCCATATAGCATCTCAGAAATGTGATTTCCGGGAATTGTTCTTCCAATTCTCTGTAAATTCTTTCCAGATCACATCCGATAAAATGATGAAGACAGACTGTAAACAAAAGAACCGCCTTCGGCATTTTCTTTAATTTTCTTATAAGATCTGCCGTCCCTTCGATTGTCAGATCTTCCAGGTCTCCATTCAGCAGGTTCTGCTCCTCTACGATCACAAAGGAAAATCTATCCTCTTCACACATCTCTGCTGCAGTAAGCACAACGCCCCGCATACAGTTGTCCGCACAGACATAAATCTGATGTGCTTCCGGAATCAGCATTCCAGTATGAACAATATTCCAACAGCCATGTGCCGGTGAATTAAATTCCAGCCCCTGTGGGAACGGAATTGGATAGGATGCGTCTTTTATGCTGACAACCGCATCTTTCTCACTGATCGGCCAGGCTGATTCTCCAACTTTTCTAAGCATTTGACACCTCTTGTTTTTCTCGCACTTTCATCAGGATTGCTTTGGCAAGTATACGATATTCTTCTGCCATTTCACTTTCCGGAAACGCTTCAAGAACGGTCTTTTTCTGTTCTTCTGCCTGCTGAACAAGATCACTTCTTGTCAAAGTTCCTACGATACTTGTATGAAAATCTTCCGCCAGTTCTTCTACTTTCTCCTCCTCACGCAGGATATTTCTTCGATTCAGAATCAGCCCTCCCAGTGTGGCATATCCGCGATTCTTAAAGTTTTCTACCGCCATAGCAATATTCGCACCTGCATGAATCGCCATATTTTCTCCAGATGTAACAATAAAGATCTTGTCTGCATACCCATTTCGCATCGGCATAGAAAATCCACCACAGACAACGTCTCCGAGCACATCATAAAGCACTACATCCGGCTGGTATTTCTCATATGCACCTGTCTCCTCGAGTTTTTCCAGTGCAGTTATGATTCCGCGTCCTGCGCACCCAAGTCCCGGTGTCGGGCCGCCTGCTTCTACACAGACAATTCCTTTGTATCCAATTTTCACAATATCTTCCAGGTTCAGGTTCTGTTTCTTTTCCTGATACATATGAAGTACGGTTGGAACTTCTTCTCCATGTCGGAGCAGAATCGTTGAATCTGCCTTTGGGTCACATCCAATCTGAAGAACCTTTAATCCCTGCTCAGCCAGTGCTGCTGCCACATTGGAGACTGTCGTCGACTTTCCGATTCCACCTTTTCCATATACTGCAATTTTAATCATTGTATGCCTCCGCTTTTGTAATGATGTTTGAATAGGCAGTCTTCGCTGACACACCTTTGAGTCTTCCGATCTTTCCGGAAAGGCTGCTAATCATATCCTGCGGTGCATCAATTGCAATACTGATGATATTAATTCCTTTTTCCCTATATGGAATCCCCATACGCCCGATAATATAATTTCCGGCTTCATGAAGAAGATCATTCAGTGTAACGATCGCTTCCGGATTTTCCACAATTATGGAGATTACTGCTACTCTTGTATCCATTTTGACTCCTTTCCGCATTTTGTTTACGCTTCATTTCGCTGTATGGCGTTCGCCATATGGAGAAAGTTGTCTCTTCATGCTTTTGCAAGCTAGCTTGAACGCATGAAGAGACAACTTTCTCCGCATTTCAGAACTGGTTTAACATATACGTGGAAGTAGTTCTCCGCCTGGCTGTGGGAGGAGGGACTGGGTTCCGATTTCTGTCATACGGATAACTTTTCCTGGGTTTTCTTCTGTAATTGTTCCGATGATTGCTGCATTTTGAGAGTATGGACACTGGTGAAGTGTCTCTACGATCTTTTCTGCCTGTTCTGCCGGAGCAATGATCACCATTGTTCCTTCGCAGGCAAGATAAAGTGGTTCAAGACCAAGCATTCCACAGACTCCCTGAACTTCAGAAGCAACCGGAATTTTATCAGCATCAATCTGTACTCCAACCTGGCTCTGTCCTGCAATCTCGTATAATACAGTTCCGACACCGCCTCTTGTTGCATCGCGGATCACATGAAGTTCATGTGTCGTGTCCATAACAGCCTCCACAGTCTTCCAAAGTGGGGCGCAATCGCTCTTCACATCTGCCTCGATTCCGAAATCTTCTCTCGCAAGAAGGATCGTGCATCCATGTCGGCCGATATCTCCGGTTACGATAACTGCATCTCCTGGCTTCGCAAGTTCTCCGCCAACCTGTACGCCATCTTCAATTTGTCCCATTCCGGTTGTTGTGATAAAGACTCCGTCTACCTGTCCTTTTCCGGCGACCTTGGTGTCTCCTGATACGATGCGAACACCTGCTTCTTTCGCTGTTTTAGCCATTGCCTCCGCAATCTGCTCCAGTTTCTCCATTGGGAATCCTTCTTCAATCACAAATGCACAAGTCAGATATAATGGTTTTGCCCCCATACAGGCCAGGTCATTTACTGTTCCGCAGATAGACAGTTTTCCAATATTTCCTCCCGGGAAAAATGCCGGAGATACGATAAATCCATCTGTTGACACTGCCATTTTCCCAACCGGCGGATTTAATACGGCTGCATCATCTGCTGTCAGATCCGGATTCGCAAAATGTGCTGCAAATACTTTGTCGATCAGTTCTGAAGTCTGTTTTCCACCTGCTCCGTGTGCCATTGTAACTGTCTGGCTTTCTATTTTTTCGCTCATATTATTTCCTCTTTTTCCGTCACTGTTCACAGTAACCATTTCTATTTTCTTCTATACTCCGTACATGAAATAAGCGGAACACGCACCTTCATTTGAAACCATGCATGCTCCTACCGGATGCTGCGGTGTACAGACTTTTCCAAATACTTTGCAATCTGATGGCTTACATTTTCCCTGTAAAACATCTCCGCAACGACAAGCCGGATTTGCTCTTCCTTCCATTTCCGGAATCTGATATTTCACTCTTGCATCAAACATTTCCCACTCTTTACGAAGCTTCATTCCGGAATCTGGAATCACTCCAAGACCACGCCATTCACTGTCGCAGGATTCCATCAGTTCATCTACAAGACGCTGTGCCTCTTTGCTTCCTTCTGCTGTTACTACTCTTGGATAGCAGTTTACAAAAAATGGTTTTCCTTCCTGGTAGCGTTTCAATGAAACAGCCAATGCTGTCAGCAGTTCTTTCGCAGTAAATCCTGCTACAACTCCACTGACTCCCTCCTTTGTCAGAGATTCACACAATGCCGTTCCGGTAATTGCATTTACATGTCCCGGATAAAGAAACACATCTGCACTTCCTTTTAATGCTTCATAAGCTCCCGGCATTGTCTTATTTGCCGTCAGGATAGAATAATTCTCTAGTTGTTCTTCTTTCGCTTTCTTTACTGATAAACAAGAAGAAGGTGTTGTTGTCTCAAAACCAACGGACAGGAACACGACTTGTTCCTCCGGATGTAACCTCGCATATTTTTCTGCATCTGCCGGTGAATAAACAATCTGGATCTTTGCGCCCTTTTCTCTCGCTCCTGCAAGACTCATCTTTGTTCCCGGTACACGGACAAGATCGCCAAAAGTACAGACTGTCACACCTGCTTGAAGTGCAAGCCACACTGCCTCATCAATAAACCCAACCGGTGTCACACAGACCGGACATCCCGGTCCTGAGATCAGTTCCACCTGCTTTGGAAGTAATTTGCGGATTCCAAGGCGAAAGATCTCATGTGTATGTGTTCCGCACACTTCCATAATGCGAACCGGTGGTCCATCATACTGCTCGATGATTTCCCTCGCTGTTTTTCTTTGTTTCTCATTTCTTTCAGATGTTTGATTTTTTGTTATATCCTGCATCATCATTTATTCTTTTCACCCCACTGTTCACTGCTCTATAGCAGTTCTTCCATAAGCTGATCGGTCTCTTCGTCATCTTCTTCTGTGATCTTTGCAATTGCGACTCCGGCGTGCACCATCACGTAATCGCCCGGCTCCAGATCTTCTAATAACTCTGAAGACACTTCCCTTTTCGCACCACCTGCATCTACCACTGCTGTTCCGTCACTGATGCGAACCACTTTAGCTGATAATCCTACACACATATTCCTTATTCCTTCCTACTATATTTTATAAAATCGGAGACTTCTCTCCATACTCATGATTCATTCCATAAAATGTCTGACCGAGTGCAATCCCTCCATCATTCGGTGGAATCAGCTGATGTGTCAGTACACAAAAACCATTTGCAGTTAATCCCTCTTCTGTCAGACGAAGGAGTAATGCATTTTGAAAAACCCCGCCACTAAGCGCTACTGTCCGGCATCCGGTTTTCTCTTTAGCATGGATACATGCTGTGACAATCTGCTCTGCAAGTCCTTTGTGGAATCCATATGCCGCTTTTTCTATTACTTCGCGTTCTGATGTATCTTCTGCTATATTTACATCCGTGCTTGTAACTATTTCTACTGCTGTTTTCACTAATCTGCTCGTCTGAAGAAGTTCTCTTCCGTCGTCTGCTGATTCAGTTAAACACTTCTGCCCGTCTAAGACATTTATTTTCTTCTCACCAGATCTTTTTTCATAAGCTTCTGCTGCGAATTCCAATGCCATGGAGGCTTCTCCTTCAAAAGAAGATTTCTTTCGAATTCCAAGTATCGCACTGATTCCATCAAATAATCTTCCTGCACTGGTTGACTCTACCGCATTGATCTTTCTCCCAAGCATCGCAAGCTGAACTTTCGCTTCTTTTTCCTCACAAAGACCAAGTTTCTGAATGTTCTGCATCGCTCATCTTTTGATTCAGATATTTGCCAGATTAAAGAAACTGCGATACGCCATCCTTCTTTTGCTGATAGGTCGCCTCCGGCCTGTAAAAATGGTTCAATACTTCCGATTCTCCGGAAGCCTTCAAGATCTGCCAGAAGGAGTTCTCCGCCCCAGATGGTTCCGTCCGTTCCATATCCGGTTTCCGTCAAAGATACTCCGATCACCTGTTCCATCCAGTCATTCTCTGCCATACAGGATAAAGATGTGTGCATAATGATGGCTGCACTTTTCAAAACAGGAAGTCCCAGTTCTTCCGCAACCACCGTCGAATTATATTTGGGATGCATATCGCAGACGACAACGCTTGGTTCCACTTCTAACAATGTTCCATCCGCTGTATTGTCTCTTTCAATTCATTTACCGTTCTTAAATCTTCTAAGTCCCCCACATAAGCCGAAGGATAAAATCTACTATCCACACCGATACAGAATGTATTTTTCAATTCTCCGCCGGCAGCTAATACCTGTCCTTTCCATTTTCCTGACGTCTGGATCGGAAGTGGCGCATATCCCCTTGATCTGCGAATCATATATGGTCTGTTTTTATAGAAATCCATCACGGAATCATCTGCTCTCACACGAATTTTTCGATTGTGAGACAAGATGCAATCACAAAATTCCGAAAGCTCTTCGAGTGCTTCCTCATCCGATCTGCAGATTGGCGCACCGGATACATTTCCACTGGTCATTACGAGAAAGTCCGGCATCTTGATTCCATCCGGATATTGAAATAGAAGTAACTGCACCGGCGCATATGGAAGCATCACTCCTACTTTTGGATTGCCCGGTGCGACAGATGAACACAACTGCTTCGTTCTATCTCTTTTTTCACCAAAAGAAGAATCGGCTTCTGATGTCCAGTGAGAATTTCTTCCTGCTCCTTACTCAACTCACAGACACTTTGCACTACCTCAAGATTTCTTGCCATCACTGCAAACGGTTTCGCCGGGCGGCGTTTTCTCTTTCTTAACAGTTCCACTGCTGCCTCATTTGATGCATCGCAGCAAAGATGAAATCCTCCGATTCCCTTCACTGCTACGATTCCGCCTTCGGAAATCACTCTTCTTGCTTCCGTAATTGCATCAGAACCTTTCCTGTCTATCGTTCTATCAAAAGTTTTGATCAAATAAACTTCCGGTCCGCACGCATTACAACAAACCGGCTGCGCATCGTATCTTCTGCTTTCCGGATTGTAATATTCTGCCTCACATTCCGGACACATCGGAAATTCTTTCATACTCGTACGCTCTCTGTCATATGGAAGAGCATCCAGAATCGTAAGCCGCGGGCCACAACACGTACAATTAATAAACGGATGTAAGTATCTGCGATCCTTGGGATCATACAATTCTTCCTTGCATTCCTCACAGATTGCAATATCCGGAGAAATAAAGATCTCTCCTTTTGTCTTCTCGCTTTCTATGATAGAAAAGTCCGGATATTTTTCCTTTGTATCCAGTATTTCTTCTGAAACCTTAAGAATTGCGGCACGTTTTGGCGGACATGTACGAACTTTCTCAATAAACAGATTCACTGCCGTCTCGCTTCCCTGTGCGAAGATTTCAACATAAGGTCCACGATTACTGACACTTCCTCTGATCTTACAGGAATCTGCATGTCGACTGACGGTCGGACGGAATCCTACGCCCTGTACAATTCCATAGACACGGATTTTCTTCGTTATCTCCTTCTCCATAGACTTTTTCCTCCCGTTATGACTCCTGCAGTTTTCCTGAGACTGCAAAATGCCGTATATTAACAAATGTTCCTTTGAATCCCGGTACCAGGCCTCTCATATTTTCATCTGCAAAGACAATGTCATAGTTCCCATTTTGAACAAGCTTACAATAATCCTTCTCTTCTTTCAGTGAAAGATCTCCTTCTTCTGAAAGCTCGGATTTCATCATAAACCAGCTTGCCACCGTAACTTCTGTATTCTGTTCATCACTTCTTGTACGAATTTCCTGTCTGATGGCATTTGCAATCACCTGCTGATGAATGATCAGTATCTTTTTCCTTTCATAACCAAGTTCAGGTATCAATTCATCTACGAATGGATATCCCACTTCATACGGTGTGCCAAACTCTTTTTCCAGATATTTTGCTGTCTCAAGTGCCGCCGGTGCTACAACCAGATTCTTATCTGCTGAGCCTGCTGTCTTTACTTTATCAATACCTGCTCTCATTCCATAGCAAATATAATGCGTATTCTCATTTTCTGATTTCCGGAACTTCTCTTCTATATTCAGGTCACTGACATCATGTGGCGTCAGACCGAGAACTCCGATTTTCATCTTTTTAGAAGAATCGTCTTCTTCTGAAGCTTCCTTCTGTGATGCTACATCTTTTCCTGCAAATGTCTTGAATAAAGTCAGCCATGCCTTCTCTTCTCCCACATCATACAGTTCCATTCCGTTCGTATCTACAGTCAGAGTCGGAAGATTTGTCTTTTTCTCGCACATTCTCTGTAATGCTCTATAATCCGTTGCGATCACAGCCGGAACCGGAGTACCGATCACTGCTGCAAAATTTGCATCAATCTTCTCTGCTGCATCCGTAAGTTTCGCAACAAGCCTGTCATCTCTTCCAAGGATTGCATCCATGTCACGCAAGCCCGCACTGAAAATCGCACTACGTTCCCCGAACCAGCGCGGTTCATCGAATCCGCATACATTTCCTGTACAGCCTCCCGCATCACAGATGACAAGAATTCCTCCCAGTTCATAGAAAACGGACGCTGCACCTGACTGATCCGGTGCAAATGGAGTCATTCCTTTCCAAAGGCCACGTACATAAACGTCTTCTTTTTTGTCCACTTCCTCTTTGAACGGTGATTCTTGACTCTGCTCTGCAATTGCTTCTTGTGATTTAGAACCGATCACTTCCACCTGTTTCTGCAAAACATTACCTTCTGCCTGTTCTGTCACAGCCAGTTCAAGCGCCTCAAACAGTCTTCTCACGCCTGCATATCCGAAAGGCTGTCTCTCCTCATTCCAATGGATTCCTTTTGTATTCGGATGATAATAACAGGCATCCTTTCCGATTGTCAGTGTCACGCCACTTTCCGTTGGATCATAATAGAGCATCGTCGGTTCCATATTGGAAAAAATCTTTGTCTGCGGACTTAACTTTTTCAACTGTCTGATATAAATAAAGTTCTCCCCAGTAATCGTTCCGTAGATTTCTGCTACTTTAAATCCATATTTCACCAATGCTAATGATAATTCAAACGGATCCGCATTTGCACATTCCCCAACAGCAAATACCGGGTCCGGACAGGCTTTACGAAAACTTTCAATTGCTTCCTGTGCCTGTTTTTTCTGTTCCTCTACATGAAATTCTATTCCAAGTGCTGCGCCAAATGCCTGATACTGGCTTCCAATTTTATCAATCTGATAAAGTCTGCGCAGTTCGATAAATGGAATCTTTAATCTATCATGAAAATCCTCTGCTGCAAATCGTGCCTCCGGGTGAAGAACAAGATTAAAATTCGCCTCAGACATTTTCTTATATTCTTCAAAATCTTCACATCTCGAAATCTCATGAATCGTTTTCACACCTGCCTCTTGAAGCAGTGTATATAATTCACAGTCATCTACGAGTGGTGAAAAGTATCCGAGCAGATTTACTACATTTCCTTTTTTACGTCCCGGTTCAAGAAGTGAATACAGAGACTGTCTTACATGAACCATCGGGGGTTTTCTTCCCTCTCGTGTCAATGCATACATATAACATGGACGCACCGGAAGTCCGGCTTTTTCTTCCGCTTTTCTACAGACACGTTCCATATCTGTTCCAAGAAGGGCATCCACACAGGTAATACAGATCATCACAACGGATGGTTTCTTCTCAAGACTTTCACAGATTGATGCAACTGCTTTCGGGATTTTCTTTAGATGACGCCCTGTTACAATATCAGTCTCATCCATGCAAAGGTAAAAGAAACGGTTATTATATTCTTTCATTGAACTGATCATGGACGTATTTCTTCCACAGCACCCCGGTGCCACGATCAGCATGATCGATCCCGCACTGCAAGTCCTGCTCTTTTTACTCCGAACCTTCTGCCCTGGAGAGTTAAAGGCAAGCGTAGCCGGCGAACTATAGATTAAATGTTCCCCTGACTGAAACTGTTTCGGAAGATTATCCTTTCCTCTTTGTTCCAGTTCTTCCGCTGTACAAAAATATGCTTTCTTCATATATTTTCCCTCGACTTATATTTTATCTCACACGTTCTGTTTCATCCTCTAACAGCTTTTCTGCCAGTTCAAAGAATCTCTTACTGATCTCAGAATCTGCGTCACCTTCAATCACAGTCTTTCCCTGATCTTCCAGCGTATAATCTCATCACTTCTTGGAATCTCGCCAACAATAGGAATCTTTTTTTCTTCTGCAAATGCCTGTACCTTCTCCGTTTCATTTTCCACATTTCTATGATTCAAGATCAATCCAAAGATTCTTGCATAACTGCGATCTTCAAAATTACGCACTGCGCTGGAAATATTGTTAGCCGCATACAATGCCATCTTTTCTCCGGATGTAACAATCACAACCTTCTCTGCATATCCTTCCCGGATCGGTGCTGCGAATCCGCCACAGACAACATCCCCAAGCACATCATACAGAACAACATCCGGTTTGTATGTCTCAAACAATCGCAAGTCTTCTAATAACTGAAATGTCGCTATGATCCGCGTCCTGCACATCCTAGTCCCGGTGTCGGTCCACCTGTCTCGATACAGAGCACACCACCGAATCCTTCCTTTGCGATCTGATCTAATTCTTCCGGCTCCTCATCCTCTTCTCTCATATAATTCATTACCGGACGAAGTGGCTCGCCGCCTAACAGATTGATCGTTGAATCTGCTTTCGGATCACATCCGATCTGGATTACGCGCTTCCCCATAGCGGCAAATGCTGCTGCCAGATTCGATGTAATCGTGGACTTTCCAATCCCACCTTTTCCGTAAATTGCTACCTTTAACATATTGCTGATCCTCCCATTTTATTTCCCTGGTAAAGAGAAAGACCCTTCTTCCCCAACGGAAAAAGAGTCTGTTAAAATCACAAAATATTTTTTTGTCTAAACGCTTCTTTACAACTATTCCCGCTCGGTATCTCTTACTTCCTTGCCGTCAGAGTCTATATTCTATTCAAAATCCATGCCTTTATTGCTATGAGATATCTCTCTGCTGCATTCAGATTGAAACGTATTCTTTCCGTTTGGAACAGTTGTAAATCTCTTGCAAAACCATTAGTTAAATTATAACTTATCACTAATAGAATGGCAATGAATTTCTGGTTATTTCAGCGTTTTTTATTTCACAATATTGTTATTAATTTATCCAACAAATTTGCTCCAATATCCCTGCACAAAGATAAATAATACGATCAATGGCAGAATATAGGATACATAAAATCTTGCCCAACCCGGGAACTTGATTCCACTTCCTGCATTCGCTTCTTTCTGGAACTTATCCCAGCCCCAACCATAGCGGCTTGTACAGAACAGAAGGTAGATCAGGCTTCCGATCGGAAGCAGGTTATTACTTACAATAAAGTCCTCAAGGTCCTGAATACTGCTTCCTGCTCCCAGAGGCATGAAGCCGCTCCATATGTTGAATCCAAAAATACATGGAAGGGAAAGTACAATGATCGCGATCAGATTTCCCACGACCGCCTTCGTTCTTGAACAATTCGTCAAATCCATCACAAATGCGATCAGATTTTCAAACACGGCAATGATCGTAGAGCATGCTGCGAAAAACATACAAAGGAAGAAAATTGTTCCCCAGATTCTTCCTGCACTCATTGCATTGAAAATGTTCGGAAGTGTGATAAAGATCAGACTCGGACCGCTGTCCGGCTGGACATTAAATGCAAAGCAGGCCGGAAAGATAATAAATCCAGCGATCAATGCAACTAATGTATCCAGAACTGTTACGCAGACTGCCTCTCCTGTCAGAGTTCTTTCTTTTCCGATATAACTTCCAAAGATCGCGATCGCACCGATTCCAAGACTTAATGTAAAGAATGCCTGTCCCATCGCTGCGAAAATAACTTCTTTCAATCCTGCTTCTGCTGCTTTCTTAAAATCAGGAAGAAGATAGAACTCCAGTCCTTTCTCTGCTCCCGGCAGTGTCACGGAACGCACTGCAAGAATGATCATCAACACGAAAAGGAGGATCATCATTTTCTTTGTGATCTGCTCCACACCTTTCTGAAGTCCCATACAGACAATTCCAAAGCACAGCACAACAACAAGGATCATACAGATTGTCATTGTAACAGGCTGTCCAAGAAGTGATGTAAATACTCCGGTCACACCATCCGCATCAAGTCCTTTAAACTCTCCGATTGCCATCTTTCCTGTATATAGAAGAAGCCATCCGCCGATTGTTGTGTAGAACATCATTAAAAGATAGTTGCCACCGATTCCAAACCATTTATACCAGTGCCACTTTGTTCCCAGTGGTTCCAGACGGTCAAAGGATAGTGCAATACTTGCCTGACTTCCACGACCCACTGCGAATTCCATTACCATGATTGGCAATCCCAACAGAACAAGAAACAGCAGATAGATCAGAACAAATGCTGCTCCTCCATACTTTCCTGTAATATACGGAAAACGCCAAACATTTCCCAAGCCAATGGCACATCCCGCTGAGATCAGGATAAATCCCAGACGTGAGCCAAATTTCTCTCGTTTCATTTCTTAGTTGTCCTCTCTTCCTTCTTTAGTGTCATAAAATGCTGTAACTGAACTTACAACCATTCGATAAGCCATCTCTGCTGCATATTCCGGTGTTTCCTTTTCGCCTGTTTCCAACCATGTTTTCACAAAACCAAGACAACCGTTCAGGCAATAAGAATAAAAATATTTCATTTCACCTGTTTTCTCCGGTACAAGAGCTGCAAGTGACTCCCGGCTCTTTTCCTCTAAAAGCTGCTCTAACTTATGTACAAAACCAATATCCCCATGTGGTCCTACAAGTGCGCTTGCAATTTGACGATTTTCATCAAGCACATGAAACAAATCCTGAATAAAATAGTAAACGGTATCTTTTCCCGGATCAATTGGATGTTCACGGATTGCGCGCTGCATCTCTTCCATCATTTCATTTTCAACTTCTGCAAGCAGCCCCGGTATATCTGAATAATGCAGATAAAAGGTAGAACGATTGATATCCACCGCATCTACCAATTCTTTTACCGTAATCTCTCTGATACTCTTCTCCTTCATCAATTGAGCGAGGCCTGTTTTAAGCTGACTTTTTGTCTTTCTGACTCTGCGATCTGTCTTCTTCTGCATCTTCTCTTCCCCCCTTTATAACTTACAGTACTACTGACCAATAACTCTCTACTCTGTTTCTATGTTACTGTTCACACGATGTGCGACCAGCAACGCATCTCGCCATTTTAAATCGCCTTTGGCGATGGGGCGAGATGCATTCAAGTCAAAACACGCATCCTCCGTGTCAATCAGCGGAGTGATTGACAGG
>ENA-OQCP01000484-OQCP01000484.1-human-gut-metagenome-genome-assembly--contig:-NODE-484-length-17870-cov-1.933326_pt1 | contig 17870 bp, 22 predicted proteins | sample MGYA00242760_ERZ504583 | MGnify/ENA primary metagenome ERZ504583 (study PRJEB26092, sample SAMD00036308) | human gut metagenome | host: Homo sapiens | study: EMG produced TPA metagenomics assembly of...
CCAGAAGACCAATATGACTTGACACCTTATTTAAATTTCACAGACAAAGAACTTTCAATAACAGGTAGCACCAATGGATATGTAGTGATTGGGCAACTCTTTAAAAAAAAGCCGATAATGCACATCCAACATACGATGACTATACAGTGGTTATGACAAATGATATTCAGGCAAGCAGAGCCGGAGCACCCGGTCCTATTCAACCTGGATGGAAAGAATTTAAGAATGCCTCACTCACCATTAAAAAAGGAAAATATAAAAGTACAATGACAATAGGTCGCATTGTAAACGGTCATTCTCTTGCAATCAGTTTCCAAACAAAAAAGAAAGTAGTTTTATGGAATAAAAGCATTAATACAAATTATTCAATAGAATCATTATCTTTCAACAGTCCTCAATTCAACTATTCTAATAAAGTTATCGGACCACGCTCAGGTGTTTGCATATTAAACCTGCCACCTGAAAAAGTTGGTAAAACATTTGACTCTACTGTAAAAAACTTCCAAAGCGGAAAATGTGGAGATGCAAGAGGTAATCAGACATTTAAAAATATAACAGTAATGTAATATATGAAAAAAATATTTTCACTTCTTATTGTATTAACCTGTATTCTTTCAGTAAACGCACAGGATTTCAAATTTGGAGTATCAGGAGGAATGAATCTGAACTCCATAACAAACAACGAAAACAAGATTGGCTATAATGTAGGTGTTAAGGGCGAATACTTTTTCAAAGATGACAAAGGGCTGTATCTTGACATGGTATAATGCTAACCAACAAGAATTGGGAAACACCTTATTATTACAATAACGGAGATAAATCCGCAACCAAATGGAGCGCAAATCCTCATTATCTTAACATCCCTATTCATATCGGATATATGATGTCGGTTTCAAAGAAATTTTCTGTATTTGTAAATGCCGGACCATATTTGGGCGTGGGTTTGTTCGGTAAATATAACATGACCTCCAGCAATAAGAATACCACTGTCGCTGATAATATCTTTGAAGACTATCTCAAAAGATTTGACTATGGTATAGGGGGTAAAATAGGCGTTGAATATGCTAAACACATACAACTGTCAGCAGGATATGACTGGGGATTGAAAAATCTAAAGACAAAAACGTATCCTATGGATTATAAAAACAGAAGTTTTGATATATCTTGTACATATATATTCTAACAATAATATAGAGCTAATAAAAGCTTCCGAATAGATGCTATCGGAAGCTTTTATCTGAAAAGAACAATAAACAACGCAAAAATGAAGTATCTTTATCTTATTATACTTAGCTTTCTATTTGTAATAGCAGAAACAAAAGCAAATACCCCATTTAAAACCTTTCGAATTTGAAATTTCATTAGGTGGAACCTATGGTATCGACAAATATGTAGGTAACAAACAGATTGGTCCTGCTTTCGCACTCGAAGGAAGATACAACTTCTATAACAGCCCAATAGATGTTGGTATGGAGTTATATGGCGGTAGTACTGCAAGAAATTATGAAGACACCAATCTGTCAAACAGAGTTTTATCTCTATCTGCATTTTCAGATTATAATTTCAGAAGAGGAAAGAAATTCTCCCCATTTATCGGAATTGGTATTGGTATTGCATCATGTAAGGTCGTTCAAGGATATTATGGAGATGACGCAGTAAAAAGCAATCTTTACACCACGTCTTGGGGTTGAAATACTTAATCATTTTAGAATAACAGCCTATTCCAGATTAGGTTATAGAGGTTATAATAATATTGGAGTTTCTGTAGGATATGCCTTTGGAGCTGGAAAGAAAAGATAAACATAAATCTTGTATTTTCCCAATAAAATCTTCACTTTAGAATATTCATCTTATGAAAAATATCAATTTATTTTTGCATCTATATCATTAATGCTATTCACAATGAGTTGCAGAAATGATAATTTATCTGAATTCTCTTACAAAGAGAATGGACAATCTTCTGATAATATATCATTTGATAAAGATGTAACTTACAATTTTAATACTAAAAACGAGTTATACAATACTATTTGGAATGATAAATCAGCAAAAACAAGAAGCACAATAGAAGCTCCAAATAATTTCATTTCTTTATTAGATAAAATACAAGAGGATGATTCTATTTTAAATCAATTTACCGAAGAAGAGAAAACATATATACTAAATGAATCATTAACCTATTATGATATTTTAGGTTTAGAAGACTTTATACCTAATGAAAATTTTGCTCGCTTATTAAATAGTAAAGGTGAAATAATTGTCAATGATTCTATTTATAGAATTACTCCTTGGGGAACTTTATGTGGAAAGGTAGAGCATCGGGAATTAATAGACAATGCTTATGAGCAATTGAAAAGTGCAAGCATAGATATTACTTGTAATGATTATTCTAACAAAATCAATGATGAAGTAGTATTAATAAATTCTTTCAACCATACAGATTATATAACAGAATATTATGAAACTGAAACGAATTCTCAACCACAATCAAGAACGGCAACAGAACAAATACCGTATAACTCATTCCCTAGATATTCTAGTGAAAGCCATACATTTGTAGGAAAACTTACAGGAAAAATATTCGGAGATCGTTCAGTTAAACATCATAATTTCATGCCCGGATATAGAGTAAAAGGCTCATTATATGACTATGATTATGGAGTATATTCAGAAGTTGGTACATTTGTTGCAATGCGTAAAAAAAGGAGAGGTGTATTCAAAAAGATAAACGGATGGAAAGGAACAAATGCTCAAGAGTTAAGTATCACATATAAAGGGATTGTACTTGAAATGAAAACAGGACTACCCGATCGTATACAGATACCACAAAAAGCGACATTGATAAGAGAAAATGTAAAAGTAGATATGTCTGGAATAGGTAGACAATTATTCTGTATTGATATCTGTGGAAAAGAAATTACTGATGCAGATGTTATGAAACTAGCAGGAACTGGATTAAAAACAGCAATGCCAATATTAAAGAAATGGCTTGGCAGAGAAGTAAATCGACAAACACAAGCTGTAAGAATCTTGACTCAATCAAAAGTATATGTCGTTATCTTAGATAATCAAATAAACAGTTATAATTCCGATAAACTAAGAAAAGTTTTCAGCTCAGGAGTCAAATTTTATATTTCAAGTAATATCATATCAAATTCAACTTCATTAAAAGCTGTAATAGATTTTATGAACGGCTTAAAAAGCCTACCTGTTAAACGGATGAAAGGAGGAGAAGTTATTTTAGCAGGAAAATTAGAGAATCGATGGGGTGGTATGATTATTAAGAAAAAATAATATAACTAAAGCCTCCGGCGGGGTAACTCTCCGGAGCTTCAGCATTTACACATAAAGCATTAGGGATTGCAGCGGATAGTCCGATCTGAAGACATACTCTATCATACAAATAATAGTCCTGCAATAATTCTGTTTTCCTTATTTAATTGAAAAATAAGTAATTGCTATGACGAAGAAAATGGCAACGACAAGACATCCCAGTGTTATAAAGAGATAGTTGGGATAATGAAACTCAAGTTCCATATAAGGTATATGTCTTCGTTTTACATATTTACTCCATAGCCAAATAATATATTTAAGATCCAATATCATCTTTGTAATCTTTGTTGTATACTCTCTATTTTCCAATCATACTTCCCCTCTGCGACATCGCCAACCTCTTTGAGTGTGTGGCGATGTTTTATTTCGTCAAAAGGCTGTCGGCTCTCCGCATAACCGCAAAGCCATGCGCCAATGGCTTTCTGCTGCTCGGCTGTTTCCCCGTATTCCTGCATGACGCTTTTGATGTCGGCAGCTTCGGACGGGGCAAAGAACGACTGGTGCTGCTCCGTACCGAAATGGATAATCGTTTGGATTGCCCGTTTGAAAATCTCGCTCGTGTGATACAGAAAGTTAGCAAAAGCATTCAGAAGCTTGCGGCTGATTGCCAATGCGCTTTCCAAAAGGCGGATGGTCTTGTCTTTCTCCGCTGTGGCTTGGCCCACTGCTTGGCGGATATGCTTCTGCTCATTGGCTTGCTGTTCCTGAAGCTGCTTCACCGCCTTGTCCCTTTCAATGGTAAGTGAGCGGTTTTGCACCAAAGCCCTGTCACGCTCGGCTTCGACTTTCTGCTTCTCGGCAACCAACACCTTTGTCAGTTCCTCTACCTTGTTCTTGACGGCATCGGGAAAGGATTTTTTGATGCGCTCGTTCTCGGCTTTCAGCTTGGCGTTTTCCTTTTCGACTGCTGCGGATTTGCCCACACCGACAAGGCTGTTTACGCTGTCCAAGATGCTGTCCATTTTCGCCTTGCGCTCGTCTTTGAGTTGCCGCTCCTTGTCGGCAATCTCGGTATCAAGCGCTCGGCGGTATTGCTCTTTTGCTTTGTTTTCGCCCTCGATGATCTGCCGTTCCTTTTCGGCTTCCTCCTTGGCTGCAAGGGCTGCTTCCTTTTCGGCTTGGACTCGTTCCGCTTCCTGCTTCTGCTTGGCAAGGATGAAATCCGTGCGTTCCAAATGCTCCTTGCCTGTAATCTCTTTTGAGATGCCCCTTTCCATCTCCAAGCACTCAGCCAAAACCGTCTGCATTTCGCTCATGGCTTTCTCGTCAAGCTTGCAGGACTTGCCCGTATCGTGTTCATCCAATCCCATACGATGTGGGCGTGTAAGTTTGGCTTCCACGTGGCATTGTCGCCGGGTATTCCGTAATGCCCCTCGTCACGGTGAATGAACACTTGCAGGGCTGTGACACCCCAACGCTCGTTACACACCTTGCAGAACTTCTGCAACTGCTCCATCGTGGTATCTTCCTTGATTACCACCACGCCCTCCTTGAGCGGAGTGCTGCCACGAACGATGGTCACCTTGCCCGTCTTCTTGTTTACCCGTTCACGGTCTTTGGTCTGCATCGCACGGCCTGTCTTCTCCTTGACCATTGCGGCTATCTGATTGTAGTAGTCAGTCAGTGATGTATCGCCTAATTGTGATGATACCCACATTTCGTTTCTTGCCATGAGGTCAGTGCGGATATAGAACTTTTCCTTGCGGATATTGGCGAGGTATTCTGCTGACCGTTTGTTATGCGGGCTACTACTTCCAAGATTGCAGGGCTTTATGTTGATGGATGTCTTCTGTGCCATAGGGCTTGTCTGTTTTTGGGTTTTACTTCGGGTTTTAGGGCATAGCCTTAATCGGAGGGTGCAGGGAGAGGGTCACTTCCTGCTCCGGGTTCTAGGGGTGGAAACCACTAAGCGGAGTTTCCAAAGAGGGGGTCACTCTTTGGTCGGGTTGCACAGGGCTGAAAGTCCTTGCCGGGTCAAGGGCAGCGTCCTTGCGGGTTCTTAGGGCAGAGCCATAAGCCCCTCGGGAGAGCCCACAACTTCGGAGCGAAGCGGAGAAGTTATAGTGAGCTATACATGGGCAAGCCCATTCATTCACGCCACGACAACGGAGTACCGCTGAAATCCGCCCTCTGAGCCCGTCAATCTTCTGTACCTGTATCGGTATTGTCTGTACCGTCAATCGTGCCGTCTTGCAGCTCTTTGTGGCTCTCTATGTGGTTTCCGTCAGGCATCGCATCCCCACTGTCTATGATACGGGGATGGTCGGCATTGTCCTCGCTGTCCTGCCCGTCAGCGGAACGGTCGGAGAACATAGACGAACAAAGGGAAGAAGAAAGGGCTGCTGCGCCGCTTTCCGTGGTGTTCACTTCCTGCTCTCGACATTGGCGGTTATCCGACATAAAACTTTGTCCGTCCTGTGGCAACTTTTCATCGGAAGATGGTGTCCGTCTGCCGTCAGCCTGTCCGTTGGCATTAGCCGATGGTCTGACATAATGGGGATTGGTCAGGAGGACACCACCGACATACCAGCCTGTAAGGAAATGCAGGGTGTGTATGGAAGTGCGGTTGTTGGTTCGGGTGGTCAGCACACCGAGCCTGTTAAAGCTGTCTATGAGTTTGCCGATGGTCTTACGGTTACATTTCAAATATTCTGCAAGCTCCACATCGGAAGCTGCGACTTCTCCCACCTCCAAGGCGATTTCTATGCCCTTGATGTTGCAAACGGTTTTTGTCCTCACTGCATGGGTCATCAGCCTGTGCAGGCATCTTTGCCTCTGGGCGGAAAACCTGCCCTCCAAAATAAAATTCCACTGCTCGTCCGAAAGGATGGTGCAGTAATGTATGCTCTGTTTTTCCTTGTCCATAATTTATGATATTTAGGTGTTACAATGGTCGGCTACCTGCCCATGCCTTGCCGCTGTTCGGGCATGTAATACTCCCTGTCCGCCGCTATGTGGTTCAGCACATCCTGCAAGCGGTTGAGCTGGTCATGGTCAAGCACACGGATAGCGTTGATGGTTATCTTCTGCGTGGCAATCCTGCGGTGGGCGATGTCGGTCTCGTTCACCGTGCCGCCGCCGTCCGCATGGACGGAACGGAGGTAGGCGTTCACCGCTTCCGTCTGTTCCTTGGATGGGTACGGTGCTGCCCATCGGTCTTGGATGTAGTCAACCATTCGGCTGACCGCATTCGCCAAGAGAGGATTATGTTGCTCGATAATTGGTATTAAATCTTCTTTCTTCATGTGACTGTTATTTTAGGAATCTTGTGATTGTTTATTTCTCGTTGATTTTGTTGACTTTGTTGAGAGAGAGCCGACAAAAGGGAAAATAAAAATTGCATCCAACGGTTTAGGATTCTATTTTTCTCTTTTGACCAGCAATTTCTGTTGAAAACTGTTGAGACTATTGTTGAATCATATAAGCCATGCTCATATGTTTCTCCCTATATTTCATCAAATTCAACAAATTCAACGGTAGTCCTTCAACTTTTCACGGGCAACGGTATAAAAGCGTCCCACCTTCTTAGGAGAAACGGAATACTTCTGCCCCGGCAGCACAGATATTTGGTAGGTGGAATAAGACAGCGCATTAGGGGCAGGCTCCAGCTTCCAGCATTGTTGCAGGACATTCCTCACCTGATGGCGTTCTACTCTCACCATCGAATAGTTGAACAATGCCAACAGGTCGTTGATGCAGAAATCCACCACATCCACCTGCATGGTGTCCATGATGTCAAGCAACAGCTCTGCCATATCAAGTTCAATGCGACTACGGTTGCAGCGGATGATTTTCTCCAATGCGTCCGTGCGTATGAGTGACGGCGCAAACCACATGCGGCTTTCTTCTTTGGTGGTCATATTCCGATGTTGCAGGTGGTACAGAAAGGCCGGAATCTCGTCTTTTAGTTTCTGCAAGAATGATGTGTCATCCTTTTCCAGTCTGCTGACCTTTCTCACCCAATAACGTGTTTCTTCCGGCTCAATGTAAACGGGAAAGTTCTCGTTGTTGGAACACAGCACGAACTTGGCAAAGAACTGTACTTCATAGCGGTCTTTGCCTTTGGCCTCCATCTTGTAGGAGTGTGCCGTACTCAGGTTCTTTAGCCGTTCACTATCTTCACGGCGATTGAGTAATACTTCATCCACGACAATCATCAGTTTGCCAGCCCAATCCGCATTGAACTGGCTTCGGAAATCCTCGTTGGTATTGAACGTGACATTCTCCTGAAACAATGCTTTCAGAAAATTCAGAAACGTACTCTTGCCCGTATTCCGTTCTTCAGAAACCAACAAAAGTATCGGCAGCTTCTGCGTGGGCTTTAGGTATAGCAGTTGAAAATAGTCCATCCCCAACTCATATTGCTCACCAAAGATGTGCTCCACCAAAGAACAGATATGTTGGAAATCCCCTTCTGTCGGTACATGGATTATCGGTTCGTAAAGGTTATAGAAACCTGCAACCTCTTTTTGATAGTTAATATGGCTCGGTACCTACAAAGCATTATACTTGGTAATGGGAGGAATATTGTTCTTTCCATAGTCCTGCCGGATAGTACCAAAGCTCCATTGAATCCGACGGGTAATAGTTGTACCATCGACCAAAGGCTGCTGTACTACCTTATATATTGTGGTGCCTACCCGAATATATAATTCTTCCATATTGTTTCTTTTTGGATTATACATTCAACTCACTACAGCCAGAACCTTGAACCTTCGATTTCACAAGTAAAGTAATCTCTCTTTTTGAGTAAAGGTTTCGCCCACCCAACTTATGAACGATAATTGTTCCCTCTTTCTGCATACGCCACAAAGTTGTATAGGTGATGTGAAGCCGTTCACAAACTTGGTCACGTGTATAATACTCGTCACTCTCTTCTGGTGTCAAATCGGACTGAGTTTTCTTTCCTACCAGTTCTTCCACCAATTCGGAAACAACCTGTTTTAGATCATCCTTTGTAACATTATAAAATTGCCTTGCATATTATGTTGTTTAAAAGTTTATGCTGCGAAATTATAATGGAACACAAAGAAAGCACCTCGGTAAAAATCATGGCGATTTCTGCGAGGTGTTTTTAACTAAAAAGAGGGTTTCTTTAACGATTCCTGTTCTTAAGAATGGCATCAATACACATCCGTGGAAAGCAATGTGCGTAACCTTATGCCTATCAGGTTTGCTTGTTCTTTCCCTTTTGTCACAGTCTTTTCTGATAGGCTCAGATTGTAGTCGCAATCATGTTCATTGATGATGGCATTATAAAGGGCTTCTGCCCAATCAAAACCAGACTTAAAGCCAAAGTCGGGAAACTTTTCTAATATGGCGGTATGAAAAGTACGGTAATTATATGAGTCATTTAGCAAATTACAACTGGTCAGTGCAGCGAAGAGATAGGCAAGAATGGAATCCGTTCCATTGGTTTCCATCCATTCTGTAAGTATGTTCCGTATCTCTTTGGTAAAGAGTTCTGCATGAGGTGGCATGAACATTTCTTCAAGCAATACACTGACTTGCTTGCGTCCACGTCTTCCTTTGGCTTCTTGTAACGTGGAACTAACAACCTCTTTGGCCACACCGTTCTTACTCATGGTTTTCCATGCGCCTTTGGTATAAGACGCTTTTTCAAAGCTGGTCAACATTAAAGAGCGCATAAATTGCCCACCAAAACTTTTTTGCCAGATGGACGAGCCATCTCCCATCATTGTTTTGGAGAGTAAATCTCCCATCTTTACAAATCCATCATCAAATATCATCCAGTAGAATGTGCTGCACATGAAGGGATTGTTGTGAAGCAACTTCTGCTTTACGGTCTCTTGGTTAAGCGTAGAGGTAAACAAGGCTTTAAGTCTTTCGTGAACCTGCTGATTGTCGTTTGAGAACTGGGCTTTGTTGTAACTTTCAGTACCGGGACAGAGGCTCTCCAACAATTCTGATATACCTTCTATCCCATCAAGCGATAACATTTCTGTCAAGTACGACATACCTTTGATGAAAAAACTCATATCACCATCGTATGCTTTGACAAAGAGGTTTATAAACTCTTGGTAGTCTTTGGGATGGTCGTAGTGCCAACGGCGTAAGCCAGTAAATTCAAATCCTTGTTGACTGCCTCTTGTGTTTCACGTCTTTTGTCTTGCAAATAAGCCTTAATGCCGTCTTTGGCGTATTTTGCATCAGTCGGTAGTTCCAAATCCGTCATGGCATCCGCTATCTCTTCAAACCCATTGTCCAGTTCCAAATAGCAATACAAACAGCAAGCGAACACATTGCCGTCTTTTATGGCTGCTGTGAATCGCTCTGCCAATTCGTCAAGCGTCCCATCTTCCTTATCTAAGACTTCCAATATTGTGCTTTGGAGTGCAGCTATCTTATCGTCTATCAGTTCTTTGTCATTCCCATACAATGAGTCCTTCAAAACAGATTGAATCTTGTTTTTGAACTTGGAATAGATTTCTTGGTTCGCTTCAAACCATTCCTTCATTTTCACTTGAAAAGGATGCTCTTCATAGGGAAGCTCTTTCATATTATCTCCCATATAAACTGTTTCGCTAAATGGTTAATCTTTGAGGCATGCCAAAGGAATCACTTTAACTCCATCGGAACGAGTGTAGGCCATAGTCCCACCGGTCATGACGATAAGTAAATCCGGCTCACGAATAGGCACCTGCTTCTCCGTTTTGTTGTACTCCTGTATAAGTCTTTTAAGTTCAAGCAGATGTTCTGCACCATTATCTATTTCGCTACTACCGAGCTTGCACTCAATTAGAGCATAACGGCCATCTTCCAGATGTAGAACCAAATCAGCTTCCAAACCATATCTATCTCTATAATAGGAAAGACGGCTATTGAAATCAGCTGTATATGCCTTCAAGTCTCTGATACACATCTGTTCAAAGATAAAGCCAAAGGTCTTGAGTTGAGTCTCTAATGCTTCTGCATTGATATTCATGGCAGCTACTGCAATAGATGGGTCAACGAAGCAACGCTTGGGAGAGCTACGGATGGCTGTCTTACTACGGATAGCGGGACACCACGCATCAATATCTTGGATAACGAACAATTTTTCAAAGGCAGCAATATAATCATCAAAGGTATTCATGGACAAACTGATGTCTTCTGATGCAGTGACATCTGCAAGAATATTACTTTTCTTGGCCAGTGTACTGATATTTCGGGCATACGACTTCATGATTTGTCGGGCAATTTTCGGATTTCGCTGTCTGTTATCCACTGCCGAAATATCATTCTCACAAACACTATTCACATAATCCTTAGCGATGAGCATACTGCTTTCGCAGGCATCTGCAACGTGGCAGGCCAACCTCCCCGGCAGGCTGCCATAATCAACCCTGGAATATCTAATTTGCTTGAAGCACCATCAATATCGTAATCAGGGTTGTTGAAAAGTTCCTGAATAGAAACTTCTCCTGATGATTCCAAGGATTCCCATAAACTCATCGGGTAAATCTTCATTCGTGTAATGCGTCCTGTACCAGTATGCCGAATCTTTGTTTTATCCACGGTGTTGCTTCCCGTCAGAATAAATTGCCCAGGCTTACCTCCTGCATTATCGACAGCTGTACGTACAGCATCCCAAATCATCGGAGCATCTTGCCATTCATCAATCAACTTCGGTTGCTCTCCTTTCAATAATAAAGATGGCTTGGTAGCTGCTGTGGCAAGATACTCTTCCGCTTTATCTGGGTCTTGCAACTTAATTACGCTTTTGGCCTGCTGTTCCGCTGTGGTTGTTTTCCCGGTCCATTTTGGGCCTTCTATTAGCACTGCTCCAAATGTTTCCAAGCGTTCTCGAAGCATTTTATCAGCGACTCTTGATAAATATTTCATGACGATTATTCTATTTTTATGGCAAAGATACTGATTTTATTTGAAATGCGACTATTTGCTTGGTATTTTTGTGGTATTTTGCTTGGTATTTTTGTGGTTGTTCGTTTCGCATTTTTGCGGTGTTTTGTTTGGTATTCTTGCGATAAACGATTGCATCAGTCAGCCAAACCTGCCATCAATTCCATCCGTTCTTCTTTACTCAAGCCTTTCAACATTTCAAGCAAAGCTTTCTTATCTATATGGGTAGTAATACCTTTGGGCTTCTCATTGAGCAAATAGTGATTGTACTCCAACATCTTTTCAAGAGGGTAAGCTCCAATATAATTGGAAGTAATGTCCCCACCACCGCTATGTCCCATGCTGTCACTTATATACTTATAAGGTACAACCCCTGAATTATTGAGGTTGGTGGCGAAACTGTGTCTTGCCCAAGTAGGAGAAGGCATCTGTTCCATCCCCAATAGTTTGGCAACTTTTGCCATGTGCTCACGTATATATCTATTGTAGCGTTGGATAACCCATATTTCCTGTTCGGGCGTGATAAGCTCGCTCATTATTGGGAATACTCGCCTTCCGAGTTTGGGAACATTGCCGTATCGGTTAATAATCTCTTGAATCTCGGATGTAACGGGAAATATCACTTCGCTGGCACTCTCGTTTCTTTCACGAGTCTTGTGGCGAAGGAAACGTAACTGTTTGCCGTGAGTAGCATAGTACAATTCGTCATAGGTAAGTCGTAGTGTGTCGGCAAGATTCTGCCCATCACCCAAGTACATGAAGAGAAACAAACCAAGGTCACGGAATATAGCGTGTTTTTCTCTACCCAGAAATAGTTCGTTGCCGTCTTTGTCTTTTGCCTCGCCTGCTTTCCAGAAGTCATAAAGTCTGCGCATAGTAGTCACATCAAGAAACTCATGTTTACGGCTTTGAGCTTTATTATAACCTGTATCTTTGAACATTTCCTTGGTATCTCCCTTCATCAAGCCATTTGCAATACACATATTGATAATGGTTCTTAGACTACGGAGTGCGATAGCAATAGTGGTGGTGCTTAATTCATTCTTCTTCATGATTTTTACCCATTTCAAGATAAAGTCACGGTTAATATCGGCAAACGATACATCCGTTCCCAAATCTTTCACAAAGCGGTTGCGTACATCCTTACTACAACGAGCGGAACCAGCCTTACCTTCATTGGTCTTTGATTGAATATATGAATCCCAAACCGTAATGATGGTACTATCATCATCCTTTCTACCTTGAAATCTGCCTTGTAGTTTGCGAAGAGAGAAATTGTTTTCTGAAATAAGTTGATTGGCTATAAGCTCCACTCTGCCCATTAGATTCTTCATGTCGTTTCTCTCTGCCAGTTGAATACGACGACCACTTTTCTCGTAATCACAAAGAGCCAACCATTCTTCCATAGTGTATGTTTTGCCCAAACGAAGAAAGACTTTCTGTCCGGCATGACACACACGTACAGCCACAGGAAGCGGTTGCGAATAATCTCCAGCTTTTCGTATGTCAAGAGTCAATGAGCCATATACATTGCCATTAGAAGCTGTGAATTTAGCAAGGCATTTCTCACCTCTTGAAGTGGATTTTACCTCCTTATTCACCATTTCGGTGACCTTATCAATTCCTTCTTTCTTCATAATACGTTAATTTATAAGCCAAACTTTACTCGTTTCGGTGACCTTGAGGTGACCTTTTCGGGAGCAAACTACTGCAAATATATGTATTTCCTTGCAAACCGCCAAATACATTATATGTTGTAAATCAATACTTTTATACTACACGGAATTTTATGAAATATTACTCAAAAAGACTCATAATCTGGAGGTCCCTGGTTCAAGCCCAGCTGGTCCACAAACTAAAAGGCTCATTCTTAACAGAATAGAGCCTTTTTTGTTTGCAGACCCTCCAGATATGAATCTGTTGCTCTTGGTTGATTTAGCCCTAATATATAGCTGTTGTTTCACTATTGTTTCACCAATTAAACAGTGTGCAATATGCTGACAATCAACGCAGAAGTCGTTAAGACTAAAAGACAATCCAACGAGTGTTTCACCATTCGCCTTAGATTCACTCTTGACAGACGCATGAAAAGGCTTTCTACAAGTCTGTTCGCCACCCAAAAGGATTTGACTAAAGACTTCAAAATCAAGTCCTCATCACCTTTGAAAGGTAAAGTTGAACGTCTAATCAGAGATTATCAAGAGAAATGTTCACAACTCCAAGTTGAGTTAAACAATTACACCATTGAAGATATAATGGATTATCTGGACGGTGAACATCAGAAGCAACAAACCATTGACTTTATAAAGTTCAGTCGTGAGTGGATAGCTTCTACCACTATTAAAGGTGCGCCCAATTATACTTCTGCCTTAATGCCTTAGTCCGTTTCATAGGCAAAGAGACTTGGACATAAATCTTATCACCTTAGACTTCTTGGAACAGTTCAAAGCATTCTTAATTGAAGAACGTGATGCACGTACCAAGAAACTGATGCAGCAGGGTAAACGTGTTACCTCTAACCGTACCCTTTCCCTCTATTTGGTAAGCATTAAGAAGCTATTCAATGAAGCTAAACGCAAGTTCAATAAGAAAGACAAGAACCTTATTCTTATTTCCAACTCACCCTTTGAGGACTTCAAGATACCTAAACAGGAAGCTACACGTAAGAGAGCCATTCCAGCAGACATTATTAAGAAGGTGTGGAAGCTGCCTTATAAAGACATGAAGAAAGGCTATAAATCCACGTGTCGCTATAATTTGGCTAAGGATTGTTTCATTCTATCATTCTGTCTTATGGGAATCAATCAGCAGACCTTTACAATGCTACTGAAATGAGAGGGAACACTATTATCTATAACAGAACCAAGACCAAGGCTCGTAGATTGGATGGTGCAAAGATGATGGTAGATATTCCTAGATAGTACAACCTCTTATTGATAAGTACAAAGACAGCACAGGCAAACGTCTGTTCAACTTCTATCAATACTATGGGGATGAAAAGACTTTTAATAAAAGCTATCAATTACGGTCTAAAAAGAGATTGGAGCAAATATTTAGAAAGTAGATGATTTTGGAATACTAATGCAGCCCCGGCACTCATGGGCTACTATCGCTCTCAACAAAGTAGGCATAGACAAATACATCGTTCATGCAGCACTCAATCACATAGATGATTCTATGAAGGTGACAGACATTTATATTGAACGAGACTTCGTTAATGAGAACAAGGCTAATACTAAGGTTGTGAAGTACGTGTTTGGTAAGTAGCTAATAATTCCCCACTTGTAGCAATGCAGGTGGGGATTATTCATTTGCTGACGTTAAGGGATATACTCATAATTTAACTAATCCGCACAGTTTTCAGATGATACATAAAATTACCACCGAAAGGTTTGGACACTTCTAATAATATGCCTTATCCTTTTGCATTGTCGAAAGGTTCTTGATACCAGCCGACTGGTCTTCTGATAAAGACTATAGGTCTTTGAAATCATGTACAATCTTATTCCACCTACGGAAGGCGTAGGTCGTCTAAAAGAAGACGAACAGCATATCTTTTAAATCAAAGTGAATAGCAACGGTCATCCTTCAAAGGCTGACTATTTATTTAATTTGAATATATTAGGATATGAATTTATTAAATTTGGGTACGGAAACAGCCCTAAGTGGTTCTCAGTAGCCACAGTTTCCATAAAGGGTGAAGAACAAGATATTATTCCGGCATTCACCAATTATTCTATTAAACAGAAAGACTTTAGTAAAGATAAGGTTTATACAGCAATGGATAAATCTAAAATTTTACCTACCATTTTCTGTTTAACAGATGCGGAAGTGTTCATTAAGGAAAATGTTAAGCTATTCGACTACAATGGTCAAGAGATTGATGGACTTCCCGAAGGAGCACCACGAATATTAGTCTATCTTGACAAGTCGGATAACATCAATCTTTGGAGCTTAGATATTCCAATCAAAGCAGAAATAGTGGAGTGTGACAGCGTAGCTGATGCTTATCAACGGGTGGCAACGACAGCATATCTATCCCAATGCCCATCAAAGGATGATTGGATAGGACTTGCCGGAATCGTTTCCAAAGATGAGCTTCTGTTGCAGATTAAAAAGTTCAGCAATAGTTTTGGAATGAACGGCACGGCCGCACAAGGTTATTTTGGTTTAGATACCACAACTTCCTTAATGCAAAGCAAGGCAATTGTAGCAAGTACTCTGCTGCCAAAGGGAGAGCACCGAACATACAGTCAAGCTGAAATTTTAATGAAAGCCACCGTTCAAGCATTTGGAGCAAAAGCAGCCAAACAGACCAGATACATCAAAGCCATTAATTATTGCATTTCACAATACGGTTTTGATAGAATCTGTGAGGCTCTTAACAATATTGAAGCTGAGAGAAACTTAAATTGGATGCTTCCAAATGTGAGGATAAGTTCAATGCCTTCAAGGAATTATCATTGAGCAGGTTCATACACTGCACAAAAATTCCAACAATAACTAATTAAGTCAAATAAGGTTGTACATAAAATAAATGAAGGGTGAATCGAACTAATCGAAACACCCTTCTTTTATTTATACCCCTATAATTTTATATCCATTTTTCCTGCTACCATCATCAAGCAGTATTTTACATGGATGAATCTTAAAGCCATATAGTTTCTCTAAATCAGTGGCTTTACCCTTCTTCTTTACCCCGACCTTTTGATAAACTTCATTCATCAACTCCTTTATCCTGTCAGTTGTAAGCTCCATACCCATTTGGAAGACAGTACCCATTTTATAACGAATCTTAGCATCCGAATGTCTGATACTAATTTCATTCTTCAGTTCTTTTTCCTTATAGCCAAGAGCTTTTATCCTATTACCACCCAGTTCATCATAATAATACTTCAACTCGGGATATTTTTGCTCCAAAGTAAATGCAGCCAAATCAAAGCACAGACCTTTAGATTTATACTCACAATACTGAGTCATTCTATCAACAAACGTTTCTTTCTTAACTATATGCTTCAATTGTTCTTTATAAATACCATAAGTTTGGTTCTCCGTCACATCAAAATCATTCTCAGACAATTGTTTCTTAACGATAATACCATTCCTATAATTGTACTTCTGCAATTCATAGACATATTGCTCACTTATATATGCCAATTTATTAAAAACGAATCTGTCAGAAGACTTATCATACATAGTGTACGAATCTTGATATTGAAGCATCTTTTGTTCCCGTAAGCAATCTCTAATACGCTTAGTTCTTAATTGGATGTCCGTTTCATCATTGTTAGAATCAACTTCTCTCTCCGTCAAGTAAACCTTATCATCCAGATATTTCCTAAATTCATCTTCCGATACATCCTCCTTATTCACATTATAAATGAATGTGAGGAACTTTCTGAACGGGTTACAAGCCAAACGCTGACGACCTGCAATCTGTACAAGGTCAGTTGAAATATCAATCGCAGTATTGATACGCTTGCAATCACTGATAACAAAGGTTGAAGCATTGGTTGAATAGAAATCACACCCGGCAAATGCTGTCGAAGTGCAAAAGGTAACCATTTTATGTGTTTCACCTTTTAGAGGAATTCTTCCACGCTGAAAACCATTACCAAGTTTGGCTATCGACTTATCATTTTCTTCGGAACTCCCCACTATTATATTTACCTCATCAGGTAATAGTTCCGTCTGCTTGACTATATTCACAATGTTGCTCACACTGTTAAGAAATATAACACACTCTTTGGAGTAATAAGTTTCCCCATCCATGAATACAGAAGGATAGTTTTTATTTTGATATGACCGTACTATTTCTATCGCAGCACTTATGGGGTTATTTGAACGCTCCCTATACACTTTTACAACTTCTTTATTTGTCCAAATCAAATGATAATAGTTCATATCCCTAAAATAATCTATCTGCTCCAAATACTTATCCAATATTGGTGTTGCCGACAAGTAAGTGACATACGGGAATTTCTTTAGATGCTCCAACAATTTCAATTCCACTTCTGACTTGAAGCCACTATCGGATAACATATATTGGAACTCATCTACTACAATTCTCCAATCCGTAGTATCTTTTATACACTCTGTCAGCTTGTAAATGGAATCATAGGACACCAAAATCTTGGGGATTTCTGTTTGCTCAATATAAGTCCTTACCTCATTTATATTCACTCCACCAATTACCAACAAAACATTGGGGTACTGTTCACTTTTGTTCTGTAACAGATTATTCCTTGGACTACATATAATGGTCTTATGGTTATCTTCAAAGAGCCAAAGTTGTAGCTCCACAATTAGGTACATCTTTGTTTAATATTCCATTCGGAAGTTCAAATCTGTCAAATGTTCCATAAGGTAATTCAATATTCCTAATCTCACCTAAATACATTAATGTTCTTAGGAATTTCAATAATCAGTTCTCATCATAAATTCTACATATTAGTGAGCTGATTAATAAAAAACATCTTGAAGTTGTGTCCAATATTTCATGGATATTAATCTTAATATAAAGGAGGACATGGACTTAAAATTGGACAATTTGAATAAAATAAAACCAGAGTATTCTCCGGTCTTATTTCTGAATCTGTGCACACTTATATATAGGTTTTAGGACAATAACTGTAACTTTTAAACTCCCTTATCCTTCTTTATTGATACAACAA
>ENA-OQCP01000485-OQCP01000485.1-human-gut-metagenome-genome-assembly--contig:-NODE-485-length-17864-cov-3.033658_pt1 | contig 17864 bp, 35 predicted proteins | sample MGYA00242760_ERZ504583 | MGnify/ENA primary metagenome ERZ504583 (study PRJEB26092, sample SAMD00036308) | human gut metagenome | host: Homo sapiens | study: EMG produced TPA metagenomics assembly of...
CGTAGGACGGGTGGGTAAAGGAGACCGACACAGAGCATTCCTTCATCAGTTCCTGGTTCCAGGTGGAGGAGGAGGATGTGGAAACCGTCAGTTTCAACTCTCCGGACCGGTTATAGATTTTGAGTTCCATTCAAACAGCTTTTAATCGTTATTTAAAGAGCTCCGGGTTTCGGTTCCCGAAACTTCATTTTCCATCTCTCTACGACCGTTCCGCCGGCTACATCCGTCACGGTATCGAAGTCGGAAGAAGACTTGTAGTAGAACTTATAGGCGGATGTCTTCCCCTTTACCTGCAGGTTCACCCATCCGGAATACATGACCTTCATCAATGCCGCACGGCGGGTCTCGCATTCCTCCGGAGAAGAGGCGTATACGGCGAAGTACAACGTCACGTCACGGGCCTTGTAGCAGGATGACGGCAATGCCTCCGGCAGTTCCTCGCCGTTGCGTTCCCGGAAATCCACGGCAGTATACTCCTTCATCTCAAGCGGTTTCAGCAACTCGCTGAGATTAAAGTTATCCTCCTCTCTGTCCTCACAGAGGAAAGCGGAGTATTCCGTCCAGGCATCCTTGCCGTTTATCGTCATATATCCTGTCAAATCTTTCATAAGCTTGCTATATCGTTTTCCATCCGTCCCGGTCCTTGCTTGCCAGAAGGTCGAATATGTCTTCCAGTATCTTGCAGTAAGCGGTGTTCTCAGCTATCTGCAGGAATATATCATGGTCGGCGGAACGTCCCTTCGTCAGTTCCTCCAGCAGACGGTGCATGCCACTGGCATGGTCCTGCAGGGAGGTGAACAATCCCTCCAGTTTCGTACCCTGTTCCTGGCTCATGGCGGTAAAGACACCGCCGCGTCCTGATTGGCTGCCTCCATCTTCGCCCGATGGTTTCCAGTTGAAATCTTCCATCAGCTGCTCACGCTCTTTCAGCATCTCATCGATTATCTTCCGGTAATCCCCGCGCAGCTTCTCCGCCTCCGTGGAAGAAAGTCCGTCCTTGTCGGCCATGTCCGCCCATGAGTCATACAGTTTCTGTATCCGGTCCTTGTATCGCGTGGCTACCAGTGCGGAGAAAATGGCATTCTGCAGGTACTTCTCAAAACTGTCCGCAAAATCCTCCGAAGTGGCATCCATATCGGACAGCATGGAGACGAAGCTGTTATAGAAGCTGTCAAAGTCCGTCTTCGTCAGTGCCTCCTTGCGGGCTTCCTGCACCTCCTGCCAGGCTTCCTCGCTTTCGATAATCTGGTTCAGGTAGTCCTGTGTGTCCTCGTGCAGTTCGCTCCAGAAACCGCTTGCTTCATCACGAAGTCTCACCAACTGCTCATACGAGAGGTCGAAGAGTCCCGTCATGCGACCGTCCCCTATGCCGTATTTATCGAAGTCGCTACCCAACACCTTCCTGGCTTGCTCCCAGGCGGACCGGGAGATGTCCTTGCGCTGGTCGGTACCGTGCGAGGCGCTTGACCCCACGCCCAGAAACCCCTTGCTTGCACCTGCATTCAGATAGGCCTTACCCATCTCCCGGGCATAGTCCTGCTGTTTTTTCAGCAACTCACGGGCACGCTCATAAGAGTTGTCGGCATTGGCGAAGTCGTCCGCCTCCATGGAAGCAACGAGCTCCTTCTGTTTGGAAATGACCCTGTCGAGTACTTCCATGTAACTCTCGTATTTCTCTTTGGCCTGCCGGTAACGTCTTTCCGATCGTTCGCTCCCCAGTCGGCACCGAACAGGCTGCCCACACTCTTGATGGCACCGCCACGGTGTTCACCACACCGCTTATCATGCCGCCGATATCCATGCTGAGCAGTGATTGGGCAAACTGCTGATGCCTTCGCTCATGGTGTTGAATCCTTCCACCACACCTTTCACATTCTCGTCAACAGTGACGCCAAAGCCTTCCAGTGTGGAGATGATGGTACCGGCAGCCTGACCGTAGGATGACATCCTGCCCGCCACACCCTGCAGCGATTGCGCCAATGCCGCCTGCTTTTTCAGACGGTTGTTCTGGGCGGCTGCAAGGTTCCTTTCAGCCTGCTCCTGGGTCAACAGTCCGGCTACAAGTCTGCCGGTCTCGTCCCTATACATACCCGTAACCACTTCACCTCCTGCCATTACGGTGTTCAGGTCTTCCTGGGCGCTCTCCACTGCCGCCTGGGATTCGCCGTACTCCGCCAGCGAACGTTTCAATTCCCGGAAAGGCTTGCGGTCGGCAATCTTCAGGTCTATATCCGTAAGGGCGTTCTGCAGCTCCTTCAGGTCGGAAGGACGCAGCTCTTTGGCGGCGCCATTGATATATTCTTTCAGCTTGTCACGAAGGGCGGAAAGCGCTTCCGTACTCTGTTCGTCCAGATTGCCGAATACGTCAGCCAGGTTGACGGTCTTCTTGAATTCCCCGAAGTCCAGTTCCTTCAAGTCATTGTTCCGTCTCTTTTTCAGTAATTCCTTCTCACCTTCGGTTTCGGCACGGGCCATCCTCAGTGCATAATCCTGTGTAATGGCAAGGCGCTTGTCCTGATAGGTGCCGTACTCCTTGTTATAGTCAATCCATGCCTGGCTGTTCTTTTCGCGCCATTCCTTCTCAATATTGTAGGTATCCTGCAGGTATTGTACCTGCGCAAGGGCGCGTTGTGCCGTCGCGTCGTCCTTCACCTGCTTTTCTTCTTCGGGAGTCACTTTTCTGCCCGCCTTCCTTGATTTCTCCAGTTTGGCAAGGGTATCGCGTTCTTCCTTGGCGATGGCGGCAAGAGTGTCATTATACTCCTTTTCAGCAAGTGCCTTGCGTTTTTCCCGTCCCTCCACCATCACGGCGATGCGGGCGGCCTCCACTTTCCGCTGGGCACGGATGCGGGCGTCGGCAAGTTCGGCGGCATAGTCGGTTTCTGTTTTACCTCCTTTTACCGGTGCCTTTACTTTTATTTTGTCCTTTATATTTGCCGCCTTCAATTCTTCCGGGCTTCATTCTCAGCTTCAATACCGAGTCGGAAGAATGCATCGGCAGTCTCGTCAATGGCTTTCTTCTGTTTCTCCAGATGTTCCACCCCGTACCGTTTGAGGTCCTCACCGGTTTCATTTACCAGCCCTCTTGACTGGACGGTATTCAAAGTGCCGGCCGTCCTTTCAAGCGTGCCGACCGGACGTTTCTTCTCTTTTTCTATCTCCAGCTGCAGCCTGAGGGACTCTTCGTATTTCTCGGCAGCCATCTTCTGGGCTGCCGCACCTTTGGCGCGGAGCTGCATGGATTTGATGAAAGCTTCCGTATTGCGACCAGCAGATTCTCCGCGTCGGCGACGTTGGCAACAGCCACATTCAGCCTGTCGAATTCCTCCTTGTTGTCTGTAATGAATTTCTTTTTTGCGGAAAGGTCATTGCCCAGGGAAGCCCATTTCTCCTGTAAGGTTCTAAGCAATACAATATTCTTGCCGATACCCGTATCGGATTCCTGCATCGCCTTGTTCAACTCTTCCTGTGCTTCTGCCAGACCGGCAACTGACTTTTTTCCGGAAAGAGTGTAGAGAAGAAATTCCCGATTTCCTTGCCGAATACGACAGTCAGCGTGATGGCGGTAGCCATTAAAGTCTGCCACGAGAAAAGGGACGAGAGCACCTGCTTCCATACCGGTGTCGCCTTCTGGCCTGCCGCCGTCAGTCTCTCATACTCCTTTCTGGCATTGCCACCGCATCCGTAAACATCGGGATGTTGTTGGATATTGCCAGGAAGAACATCTGCGGTCCCATGGCCAGTGACGGAAGCTCGCGGGCTATCTGCGCCATGCTCATCTTCACGCTGTTCAGTTTCGGTGCGGGGTCATTGCCTATGACGGGTGTCTCGCCCGCCCGTTTTTTGGCAGCCTCGTATTCCTTAAGCTGTTCCTTCAACCCGCCGATGGTACCCTTCAGCGCCTGGATGTCAGCCATCTCCCTCTCACCGGCAAGCCCTTGTTTCTGGAGATTCTTATACTCCTTCTCCAAATCCTTCAGCTCCAGTTTCAGATGCCCGATCATCCGCCTGGTGAAAGCCTCCATGTTGGCCACGTTGCTTCCACCGATCTCATGCCCGCCAGCGTCTTGTCATCCAGGAATATTTCAAGTTTAATGGGATTCATCAGCGTTTTCCTCCTCGTCAAGCAATTGTTGTAAATAGTCCGCCGGAGATATGTCCGGCTGCCCGTTGCGGCTTCTCCTCTCGGCAACCATCTCCTGCGTGGTCTTCTTCCTTCCCGGCACATGGCGGGGGAAGTCCTGCCACATCAGCATCAGCATCGGGTAGTTCACACCGCGCATGATGTAGTCCACACTCCAGCCGTGTCACGGGCTATCTGTCCCACGAGACCGAACGGGCTATGGGCGGGTTCCATGTACCCTTTAACTCCCGTTCTGTTTCTTTGGCTCAGATTGGGCGCTGTCAGGCTCATTACCTCGGCCAATCTGATAATATTCCCGAAAGGGATGGTACTCATCGTACTGAGTGCAATCATCCAGCGTCTTCCAGGGCGACGGGGTGCATGCAGCTGCGCAGCATCCATGCCACCGGACGGTTCAGAAGCCTGCCCAACACCCTGCCGCGGACGATGGCATATGCCACCATGCGGCTCACTGTCCTGGTGTGCTTCACCATAAACTCCAGCTTCTGTTCAAAGGTGTAGGCCCTGAGTTCCTCGTGTATCACACCCAGTTTCAGATACATCCGTGCCATGCGGCAGCGGCTTTCCAGGGTTGGTATCCGCATCACCCAGCGGATGTGTCTCCCTCCGGGAAGCCGCAGCGGAAGGGAGATGCCGGCATCCGACATGACCCTCTCCGCAAGGGATTCCATTTCAAAGTTCGGTTTCATGGGCAGCCCCCCCCATTAGCCTGCAGCCTCGGTACCCGTATCCGGTCGATGCCCTTGGCGAAGAGCTTCATGCGCTTGCCTCGGCATCCTTCAGCAGCTCGATGTTCAGGGAAAGCCCCAGCACGTTGGATGAGTTGATGCCGTTGGCAAAGTCACTGCCGGTCACCTTGGCATTGTAGAAGCGCAGGGTCTCGCCGCTGTCGGCAACCACGTCCATCACGCCCGTGGCTTCCCAGTTCTCGGGGGGCTCCCAGTTGTTCTTGGCGTCCTTCGTGCCGCCGATGGTGTTCACCAGGCTCTCGCGTTCAGCTCTATCAGGGTGCAGGTGAATGCCTTCTTGCCGGGATTGGTGGTGAGTGTCATTACCGGGCCGTCCTTCACCTGCGCGGCGTAGATGTCCGTGGTACTCGGGGCGCTCCCGGCGGGCTGCAGGCCTTCCTCGCTGATAAGGCCGATTTCCTTCTCCTTGAATTTGAGGTGCGCCAGTCCGTAAATTAATCCGTCCATAAATTCTTTTGTTTTTTAAGTTCTGTTCAATCGCCGTTTAATCAGTATCAGAAGAAGGACGGCAACGGCCAGCCGACCTGTCCATATTTGAAACCACTGCCAGCCGGTGGGTTCCCTTATCACCTCAGGAGGCAGGGTCTCTACCGCTGAGGATGTCTCGTTGCGGATACGTGTCAGTTCTTCCGTCAGCATTATTACCTGGCGTGCCAGACTGTCGCAGGTGGCAGTCACCTCCAGGCTGTCTTCCGATATGCGGTTGACATTCACTGTTGCCTGCCCGCTGCGCTTACTGAAGCCCGTCCCCACAGGTATCGAGGTCAATATCTTCGTCGGAAATGCCGTCCTCGCCACACTGGGAGGAACGGGCTGCTGAAGGAGAGCGAACCCGCTTCTGCCTTGCAGCTGTCGGTATGATGGCTGGTCTGCATCGATTCCCCCTGACTTCTGCAACTCGATACGGATAGGACAATCATTATAATGGCGGCAAGTGGAAGCCTTACGGATAGTACGGTTGAGTTCACGTACCGCCTTGTTAAGCTTGATGTTCTCATTCTGCAATTCAATTAATGTCCCCGAAAGGTTGTCATACATTTCTTTATAGGCATCGTTCCGCTCCTTGGCGGCGATTACCTTGCTGTTCTCCCGGTGTCTCAACCATGCCCAGAGGGAACCGGCAATGCCGCTCGGCACAAGCCACTGGAGAATCTGCATTATCGTTTCCATGTTCATGACCAAGTAGTTTTCAATAATCACTTAAAGCAGGCTCCAACCCGTGATAATGTCCTCCATCACGGCAGGTACTCCGTTTTCCACCTGCGACATCGCAGCCGCAAAAGCGCACATCGTACCTTGATCACCCACATCGGGTACATAGCTTGCCGGCACCTGCATCTCCTTGCACACACGGCTGATGTAACCGTTCGTGTTGTTCTCTGTGGGCGGTGCCCAACGGCGGATAAAGTCGGCAATGGTGCGGCAACCGTGTTTGCGGCGATAGTTCTGTAACAACTTAAGACCGGCACGGTAGCCGTAGGCCATCGTCCTGAACTGGCAGAACGAACGGTCCTGCGAAGGCCGGATCTCCCCCTGCCACACGGTGGTGGCAGAGAGACGGATATTCAGCGGGTTATTGTTGCGTAGTCCTCTGCTCATCACTCGCTGATATCTGAAGTTCCGATACTGATGTAGGCGTTTCCGTCGTACATCAACGTGGTGACCTTGCTTGCGGCACAAGCCACCTCGCCGATGGTCTGGGCATTGACACTGCCGTTCTTGACGATGAGCAACGAACCTGCCTGAACTTGCGTGTCCAGCGTGAAAGTCGTTGCGGCGGTTCCGGCTGCAATATCCACAATCTGGGGATTGCAGTCATGTACCAGGGACTTGTCTTCGGGTTTGCGGGTTACGGCAACCGGGAACGGTATCTGTACACAGCGGTCACCTTCTTCTGTATAGGGGGCGAAGAAGTCAAAGCTTCTCCGCGATTTCATGTTAATGTAACTCATTGCACTTTAATTTTCAGGGTTAGGATTTCTTCGTGGTAAACATGGCGCCCAGATACTTGCCGGTGATGGGCAATGCGATACCGCGCATATTGAATCCGAGCACATCACCGCGGTATTCAGGGTCGTTCAGACGGTAGTACATGTCCTCCATGCTCTTGGCACGGCAGACGGCGTCACGGTACCATACGGTGGAGGCGATGGCGTCCGTATCGCGTACCGGAGCGTCCCATTCCACTTTCTTGCCCGTAGTACCGTTGTATTTGGGCACCATGGAAGTGACGTGAATTTTAAAACCGAACATGGAACCGGTGGAGAAGAACGTCTTGAACATCTCCAGGTCCTGGAGCTGAAGGTCAGTGGCATGGTAGGGATGCAGTGCCAGGATTCGTCCTTCCTTGGGTACCCGCATCATGTCAAGCCGCGTGGAGAGCGCCAGGACCTTTTCATAGGTCATGGCCACATAACCGGTACCCTGTTTGCTGGCGTTGCCGTCGTTGATTTTCAAGACGGAGTGGTCTCGCTGTCCTGAGTGGGTGCCCAGTTGTAGATGGCCAGCTCGGAGAACTGCATCTGCAGGGACTTCTGATGTCCGGCAGCCACACTCCTGCGTTTCTCGGCGGATTCCTCGATTTCGATGGCGTTGATATGTACGGTGTTTTCCGTATCGAAGCGCTTCATCGGAATCTTGTAAGGCTTGTCGCCGCGTGCCACTACCGGTATCGGATATACCTCATTGTCGATGAATACCCTCGGGTCGATACCCGCTTCCTGCAGGTTCAGGTACTCGTTATCGGTCCACATGCTGAAATCACGCGAGTCGAAACGAACGAGGTTTCCGGATAGAACTTCTCGATAATCTCGGGAATCCAGATTTCCTTGTTAAGGCCATCCGCCAGACAGCCGGTAAGTTGCAACGGAACCAGCGAAAGCCCCATCTGGATGCCGAACATCAGGTTGTGGTCGATGCCGATACTCTGGCAAACAGGCCTGAGGTGGCGAAATTGAACAGCAACGCTGTGAGCAGTGAAAAGATGAATTTTGTCTTCATTGTCTTTTTATCTTTATGTTTATAAAATGATTATTCCGGGTACTTACCGTAGGCTTCATGGAACTTCTCCCGGTAGAGGTCCCTGTCTTTTTTCAGTTCTTTCAGCAGGTCCTTGTCAAGGATTTCCTTGAAAGTCATGTCTGCCAGCTGCAGGTTTCCTCCGGCCTTTCCTCCGGTCTGTACCTGGGGACTGACAGGCTGACGTACGGAAATGGAGCTGAGGCGTACTTCGGCCTTTGCAAAATCAACGGCAAAGTCCTCCAGCCAGCTCTCACGGCCTTTGGCGTCAATACGCCCGTCTTTAACAGCCGCGTCCACCAGGGCGACGGCTTTTTGCTTATTGGCTTCCTTCTCCTTCGTCTCAAAGGCCGTCACACGCTCCTGCAGTGTCTGTTTTTCGCTCTTGAGCGTGGCGTTCTCGGCCTGCAGGCTGTCGCGCAAAGTAATCAGTCCCTGCACGGCTTCCCGGATAGCCTGGTCGGATGCGGAGTCCGACAATTTCAGCATCTGTGTCAAATAACTCATATTCTCCTCTTTTTTATGGTTAATACTGATTTTTTTATCCATCAGTCTGACAAGCGCCTGCCCGTCAGACAAGTCTATACGTTTGTTCGTCGCGCGGTCATACATGGCAAGGGCGTTATGGTTGGAACCTATGGGGCAGACGGACATCTCCCGCATGGTCCACTTTATGGCTGTAGGCCCTGTCTGTCCCGGAAGTTCAATGCGGGGTCATCACTGACCTCTTCAGGAGGCCAGGCGCCGATACTGGCCATGCGCAGGAAGCCGCGCTCCACCTTGCCGGCTATTGTGCGCCCTTTTTCGTCCTCCTCGTCGAAAACGACATCCACCAGAATCCTGCCGTCCTCCACACGCACGTTTTCGCCGCGTCCTATCGGGGTGTCCCAGTCATTATGGTTGTAAAGTACCACGGGGTTCTTTCTGAATTCTTCCAGGTTGGCCCCCGAGGTCAGCATGCGGAAACGTAAGTGTTTACGGATTCGTCATGTACGCAGAATGTATATGTCTTGCCCATCGCTTTTCCCGTTTTGTCTGCTGCAAAATTCAGAGATAAAAAGAAGGTGTGCAAATCCCCCTGTAACAGTTTCCTTCCGGCTGGAAACTGTTACAAGCCAGGTGGAAACCATTACAGACGGATTATTTTAATCGGTATGCGCTGCCTAACTTTGTACTGTAATAATCAAGAGAATGAATATGTCCAAGACACTAACGAACCAACAGAAGAAGGACTGGGCGAAGATGCTCTACATGCAGGGAGAACTGCAAAGCAGGCAGATAGCCGAAAAGGTGGGCGTCAGCCTGTCACCATGAGCAAATGGAGCAGGGAGGGCAACTGGGAGATGCTGCGGGCGGCAGTCACCACCACGAGGGAGGAGCAGATACGCAACCTCTACATGCAGATAGCGGAAATGAACAAGGCCATAGCCGAGCGCGGTGACAAGTATGCCACTTCCACCGAGCCGACACCATCAACAAGCTGTCCGCCGCCATCGCCAAAATGGAAGGGGACTACGGCATAGCCGATATCATCAGCGTGAGCAAACAGATCCTTTTCTGGCTACGCAAGCGTGATCCGCAGAAGGCAATCGAACTGAGTTATTATTTTGACGAATTTGTAAAGGAGAAATTAAGGTAACGCCATGGCAAGAAAAAGACTGACAGGAAACACCAGGCACTCTCCGACGACTGGGAAGAAACCCTCAGACAGATACGCACACAGACCGCCGTTGACTTCACCATGACCGGGGAGGAAAAGGCAAGGAGATTGCGCGAGCTGGAAGCGGACCCTGTCGCATGGGTGAAGTTCATGTTCTACAGATATGCCAAATACGAGTTTGCAGGATTCCAGAAGAAAGCCATCAGGCGCATCATCGGGCATTCAGACGGGAACTGGTACGAAGTGCTGAGCTGGGCGCGTGAGCTGGCAAAGTCCACCATCGTGATGTTCATAGTACTCTACCTGGTCATCGTGAAGAAGAACAAGCGGTGCGTCATCATGCATCGGCGACCAATGACGGCGCGAGGAAGCTGCTGAACCAGTACCGGGCACAGTTCGAGGCGAACGAGCGGCTGAAATATTTCTACGGCAACCTCATCGGTGACAAATGGACGGAGGACTATTTCACCCTCAGCACCCGCGTGTCGTTCATGGCAATGGGATGGGGACAGTCACCGCGCGGAGTCAAGATGGACGAGGTACGCCCGGACGTATTGCTCATGGATGACTACGATACCGACGAGGAATGCCGCAACCCGGAGACTGTGAACAACAAATGGAACTGGTTCGAGCAGGCGCTGTTCTTCACCCGCTCCATCAGCGAGGCGCTGCTTACCGTCTGGACGGGGAACGTCATTGCGAAGGACTGCTGCGTCTCACGTGCCGGCAACAAGGCAAGGGAACTGGCCGCAAGGGAGAAGCCCATCGGAAACTGGGACATCATCAATATACGCATGGTGGATATAGGCAAGCCCGATCCGCAGGCGGATTACCAGTTCGGAACGTCCGTATGGCCGGAAAAGAACACCGAGGAGACGATAGACGAGGTACTGGCACAGGTGAGCCTCGCCAGCGGCAGAAGGAGTGTTTCAACAACCCGGTCGTGGAGGGTTCCTACTTCAAGGAGATACGCTGGGGAGAGTGCCCGCCCATAGGCAAGCTCAAGTATATTGTCAGTTACGGGGACCCGGCACCGAGCAACACCACCGGCAGGAAGGCGAAGAAGAACTCCTTCAAGGCGAATTTTCTCATGGGGCTGTATGAAGGTACGCTCTATGTTTATACCGGCTATCTGCAGCACGTCACCAACGATGAGTTCGTAAACTGGTACTACTACCAGCACGACTACGTGAGGGAACGGGCGCAACAGCGCAACTATATAGAGAACAACAAGCTCCAGGACGTTCTACCAGCAGGTGTTCGTGCCGTTGTTCCTCGCCAAGGGAAAGGAGAAAGGTTATTATATCAACATCTCGCCCGACGGTCGCGACAAGCCCGACAAGTTCGTACGCATCGAGGGAAACCTGGAACCGTTGAACCGTGCCGGACGCCTGGTATTCAACGTCCGTGAAAGGGACAATCCCCACATGCAGCGCCTGGAAGAGCAGTTCCGTCTCTTTGATGACGGGCTGCCTGCGCCTGCAGACGGACCGGACGCTATCGAGGGGGGGTATTACATGTGCCAGCAACTGAACGCCCATATGGAAGCCGGAAGCTACTGGATAGGAAGACGCCCCCATAATAAAAAAAGAATGTGACAAACCATTAAACATGAAAATATATGGCTTATTTGGAAATCGAGGAAATGACAACCCATATCTATGAGGAGGATATGGATACCATCAGCCATGGCGATGACGCGGCGATGATGTCGGCCATAGACGCCGCCATAGAGGAGGTGCAGGGATATCTTACCAAGTACGACACGGGAAAGATATTCGCCGCCAGGGGAAAGGAACGCAATCCCATATTGCTGCTTTTTGTAAAGGACATAGCCGCCTGGCACTTCTGCAATATCTGCAATGCGGGCGTTGACATGGAAATGCGTGAGAAACGTTACGACCGTGCGGTGGAGTGGCTCAGAAACAACCAGAACAGACAGAATCCCAACCTGCCTGCCGCACCATCCGCCCATACCGAAAGATGCCCTCTCCACGGGGAAATAGCGTTCGGAAGCAACAGAAAACGTGACAACCACTTTTAAACGGAAACCTTATGACAAACAGGAAGAGAAAAAAACGGCAGGCAGGCGCCGTGCCCAAAAAGATTGTGACACCGGTATATAATCAGATACTGGTGCAGCCCGTGCATAGGGGAATAAACGATATAGGCACATGGAAAAGCGCACTCAGGGCGGCTGACATGGGGCTGCGCAGCAAACTGTACGACCTGTATGAGGATATCCTCATGGACGGGACTGTGACGGATGCCATCGGCAAACGCATAGAGGCGATAACCGACTGCGACATTAACTTTACGGTAAACGGGAAGGAAGTACCCCGGATAACGGAGCTCATAGACACCGTGGAGTTCGAGAACCAGCTGAAAGAGATCATGTGGAGCCTTTTCTGGGGAATATCCGTAGACGAATATTCTTTCGTGAACGGGTTCGACTTCAACAGTATCCCGCGCAAGCACATACGGCCCAAAGAGAAGCTGATACTGCGGCGCCAGTACGATACGGACGGAATCAGTTACAGCGATGACGGCATGATCATACAGTGGGGAGAGATGATGATCTGGGGCTCTTGCTGAAAGTGGCTCCCTATGTGATATACAAGCGCGGGGGATTCGGGGACTGGGCACAGTTCGTGGAACTCTTCGGAATGCCGCAGCGCATAGGAAAGTACAATAGCATGGACGAACAGAGCAGAAGGCTTCTCATACAGGCGTTCGAGGAAGCCGGTTCGGCGCCATACATCGTCATCCCGAAAGAGAGTGACGTGGAACAGACAACTCTCAGCGGAAGCAGCAACGGCGCGCTCTACAACGATTTCCGCAATGCCTGCAACGAGGAGATACTCATAACCGTACTGGGACAGACCATGACCACCAGGGACGGTGCATCGCTCTCGCAGAGCAAGGTGCATATGGAAGTGCAGGAGAAGAAGCACCGCAGCGACCGCCGCTTCGTTATACGCATGCTCAACAAGTATTTCGTGCCGTTGCTCGAAAGTCGGGGATATCCGGTGCATGGCGGCAAGTTCTCGTTCGTGGACAAGAAGGACGAAATCACGGTGAACGACCTGAAGACGCTTTCCACCATGATTCCCATACCCCGCAGTTACGGCTATGAGAAATATGGTATCCCGGAACCGAAAGACGGCGAGGAAATATTTCTGGGGACACCAACCCAAACGGATGGCGCTGCAAAGGTCAGACCGGAAAGCAGGATGACCCCCCGCATGATTCTATAAAAACAAGGATGAACGTACACTGTGGGAACGGGTGAGGTCTTTTTTCGTAGCAGCCCCGCATCCGGGCGGGGCTGGCACAATCCGCATGAGTGACACAGCCTCGCTGGATGAAAGACTCATCGCTGCCGTATGGAACGGTGAACTGGCCGGTTTCAGTCCGGAGCTTTTCCGGTTCTTTGCCGAAGACTTTTTAAAGGCTGTCCGAACGGCATTTGAAGAAGGACCGAGAATGCCGATGTGGGCGTGGCCTACAAATTGTCGGATGACCTGTTCCGTATGGCGATGGAGCAGAACCTGTTCCATTTCTCCGCTGCCAAGACGCTGGCGGAGATACAGGAACTGAACAGACTCTTCCGGGAAAGCGGGAGCTTTGGTGAGTTTCACCGCAGGGCAAGGGAAGCCACTGAAGTATTTAACAAGACCTGGCAGAGGACGGAATACGAAACGGCGGTACTCACAGCCGAGGGCATGTCCACCTATCGGAAATTACGGACGAAGAAAAAGGTATATCCTTTCTGGGAGTACCTAACGGTGAACGACGGCAGGGTACGTGAGGAACACATGAAACTTCATGGGGTCATCCTGCCTGAAAACGACCCGCGGTGGAACAAAATATACCCGCCGAACGGTTGGGCATGCAGGTGTCTCGTGACCGGACGGATGAAGCACCAGGTAAAGGCCGATCTTGAAGAGATGCGCCGGCGTGTGGACGATTTCCTGAAAACGGCCGAATGGAAAAAGGCCGAGGCGCAAGGCTGGGGAGTGAACCGCTGTGACTCGGCGCAGGTATTCACCGCCGACCAGATGTACATCCGCAAGTTCCCGCAGCAGGCTTCCTCCTATCTGAAGGACATGACAGCCGAACGCTGGAACCTGCCCGGGGTACAGGCCATGAAGAGGGATGCTTCAGGGAATATCCCTGTCAGTGGGCGGAGTGAACAGGAGGTATGGGAAACATACGCTGAAGACGGAAGAATTGTGCTGACGGATTACGACGGTCGGAAAGTGGTTGTCGAAAAGAGACAGTTCGACAGCCATACTGCAGGCAAGGGACGGGACAACCGCATAAGGTACTGGGATGCCATGCTGGAAACCCTGCACGCCCCGGACGAGGTGTGGCTCAACGATGAGATAAAGCATGACCTGCTCGACACCTATTGTCTGTTGAAATACTACAACGACGAGGTTCTGGCCGTAAACTACCGGATAGAAGGGGAAAAACTGGTGCTGAAGACCTGGTATGTCATGCAGACACGCACACCGGGAAACCGGAAGGTAAACCTTAAAAAGGAGATATGGGACAAACGCCGCAGAGGGCTGCTGATAAAAAAGCGTCGGAGTGCATCCTCGCCTCCGTCCGAACCGTAAAGGTGAAACGAGCCCGTCGCTTCTCCGCCCGTCCGGATTGGATAGCCGGTCTTGCACTCCTTCTTGGGCTGATCCTGCCTGGCGCTGTCGATTCTCAGACCTTGCAAATCCCCCTTGCACCCCCGGGGTGTTGGATACGTGTTGTCTCCCCGTCAGGACAGGACTTCGATGCAAATATAGCCATTTTAAAACGTAAGGCAATGGATTTTGGCAAGGAATTGGAACAAAGGGTGAAAGAGGCCATGGAGGCGGTGCCCGAGGTGGTGGCTTCCACGGCGAAACGGTATTTCCTGGAACGTTTCTCCGAAAAATCATTTGACGGTGAGCCGTGGCCGCCATGGAGTAAAAGATACAGGCCCGGAAGGGGGACGCTGCTTGTACAGAGCGGAGCCCTGCGCAAGAGCATCGACATAGACGGGATCAGCGCCCGCAAGGTAGTCATTACTGCCGGTGGTGACAGGGTGCCGTATGCACGTGTCCATAACGAGGGGTTCTCCGGCAGCGTAGTGGTTCCTTCCCACAGCCGCACCGGCAGGAAAGGCAAACAGTACGTTGTAAAGCGACACACCCGGAAGGCTTTGATTCCCCGGCGGCAGTTCCTGGGCGAAAGCGGGAACTGAACCGCATATTGAAGAAAGATATCGGACAACTGTTTAAAAACATCATGGAACAATGAAAAAAGAGATTCTCAAAGCGGTCATGGACCGCATACGTCAGGAAGTGCCGGCACTGCGCTGGGTGGATGCAGACGAAGGACAACTCGACTTTTCGGACAGCCGACCGCCCGTGGCATTCCCCTGCTGCCTGGTGGAACTTTCCTACCCCGATGCGGACAACATCGCAGCCGCACACGCGTCGGTACAACGTGTAGAGGCCGCTGTAAGCCTGAAGATAGGTTTCAATGACTGCGCCTCGTTCAATGTAAACAAACCCGTGGCCGTCCAGGATGTGGCGTTTGCGCGCATCGATTTCCTGGAGGATATTCACAAAGCGTTGCAAGGCTACCGCATGGACAACTGCAGCAAGTCATTCCGGCGCAAGAGCTGCCGGCCGCAGAAACGACCGGACGGGCTGAAAGTATACGAGGCTGTATACATGGCGGAGTTTATTGACAGGATATGATTTCTACCATTTCCAGCAGGGATACATCCGCTGGAGCTGGCGTGCCGTGGTGTGGGTGCTGCAAAGGTGCTCGAAGAACTCGGAACATTCGAGCCAGGCGTTGTTGATCGTACGCTCGTCGACGAAGAACTCCTTCTCCGCAAGGATGACAATCACATCGTCAAGACGGCGGCGCATGATTTCACGCCAATAGTAAAGACGGGCCGTCATCACACGGTTGCGCAGCCGGATACGCTCACTGCGGCTGGAAGCCGTACGGCGTAGCGGAGTGGTCGAAAGCTTGCCGCACTCGCCGTTGAAACCAAGAGGATTGCCCGGAAAAAGTTCTAACTGATTGCCCATACCCCGAAAACATCAATCGTTACCATGAATACCCTGAAAACCTGATACAAAGATAACAATAACGGCATATATACACAACAAAGGCCGCCATATTAATCATACGGCGGCCTTTCGAGGATTCATCGGCGTGTCTTCAACCTCATGGACAGCATGGCCTTGTCCCACAATATCAGAAAAGCATCCCAATAATCCTGAAAGCTGAAATAGTACCAGCTCATTTGCAGATACCATATCGGCAGATAGGCTATGAATATGGTGAACCACAAGGGGATGAGCAGCCAACGAAGCACCAATCTTGCTTTGTCCATTATTGTTTTTTTTTATTTTCATTTAAAAAATCATTCATTGCCTCGCATTCCTCCCTGGAAATCTCTTTCCAAAAAGTAATCACACAATATTCCTTATTTGAATTATAAAGGTATTCATGTCTTCCCCTCACATCAAAAATCCCATTATCGCATGAACAGACGGCATGGCCTATTCCTCTCTGGGAACGGTAAGTATAGTAATAATATTTTCTCATAATCAATTATATTTCTTTGTAATCCTCACACTCTTTACAATAAATCTACATCATCACCAAGCCTCTTATGGTAATTGCTTATCTTTATTCTGTTAAATGACTACCATCACATTCCTTTTTATAATAAATATAGTATCCGTTATATAGTATGTGATTGCTTTCCTTTCAGCATCTCTCAGCAAGTCTTTTTTTAAGATTTGATAATAGGAGTTGGTGCACTCTGCGTAAACCATGACCTCTCGCACCCTTTTCAAATCATCCAAAAAAAGACTGCGGATTATGCTTCTTTATTTCCTTTACTCTCATTACATTACTAATTTGTTAAATTGGATATACCATGCAAACTGTCCGTTACGTCTCAACGAAAAGCCTCTGTATTGATGCAAACGTAATGATTTCCCGCTTAAATAACGTGCATTTCCGATGCTGCTTATTTCATAATCGAAAAATCCGGGAATTGAATACCATTGTTCTTGATTCATTTCTTTTTAGTATTGAATTAAAGTGTTGTTTTCCTATTCATTTTTGAATTGCCTTTAGTCAACCTGATATAGCCTGCATCCCGTCTTCTCCTTCGCCCTGAGCAAAAAGCTGGCGGCCTCGTCACTGTCAACCACCAGCTTGATGGCGGTAAGGCCTTCCGTCTTGGGTTTCTGCAGAAGAAGTGAGCAGGGCTGTTCATAATAGTTCCAATAGTAGATGAATTCGCCCAAATGGAAGTTGTCTATTTGGACGATGTAGTTTTTCGGGATACGCGGTGTCATATTTCCTGCTTTTTGCCGAAACAGGTTTTCACTTCCCCATCCGGAACCCACTCCACTGTAACGATGCCTTTTACCCGTCCGGTTCCACCACATTTTGGGCAGGGTATCTTTACCCGTTCATGGATGATTTCAGGATTCCAGAACCAGCCGTTACCATGGCAGTAACCACAGGTGTACCCTGTATAGTAGCCTATGGTTTCTTTACCGACGCCAAAGTCTGGGGAACTGAGTATCAATATTTCTTTTTTCTCACTCATGCTTCGATATAATAGGTCTGGACAACCACATGATTACGGAAGATATGTATCACCGTCCTGCCTTCATCCTGCCGGAGTTCGGTTTCCACAAAGCTGCGGCGGATGTCGCCTTTTTCCATTAACGAACGGATTTCAGCGTCGATGAATGATTTCAGGTTACGGAAATCCTGCTCATTTCCTTTCAGTCCGGTGGCATCCAGCTGGCTGACCGACAGCTGGAGTTTGAGAAGCCAAAGCGGCTTGTCATTGGGAATGCTTGATTTGTAAGTTATCTTTGCCATTATTCTTTCTTATTTAGTTATACGTTATTTTTCTCTTTATCAAATTCAGCTAAAAACATCTGTAAACCTATTCCCATTGAACATACACCGTCAAATAGCTTATACATTAGTTCTGGCTCTTCTTCCCAAATTTGATAGACTATTACTTTTTTGCCAGCACCTTTCATCCATCCTGCCTCCGAATGCGCAGAACGTCCACAAGGTAATACAAGAACACAAACATCAGCCCATTGCATTGCATCAAAATCAGATTTGAAACCAGCCTGCGCAATGGGATGTTCAAGCGCAGCCCTATATTGGTCTATACTCCAATTCTCCCAATCTTCATCAATCTGCGACCACTGGAATCCAGTTTCCCAGCAGGATGATCTAAAGTCCG
>ENA-OQCP01000487-OQCP01000487.1-human-gut-metagenome-genome-assembly--contig:-NODE-487-length-17850-cov-14.429103_pt1 | contig 17850 bp, 26 predicted proteins | sample MGYA00242760_ERZ504583 | MGnify/ENA primary metagenome ERZ504583 (study PRJEB26092, sample SAMD00036308) | human gut metagenome | host: Homo sapiens | study: EMG produced TPA metagenomics assembly of...
AAGTACAGCGAGGGCCAGCTTGTGGGTGAAACACTGAAATTTCCCACAACCGCCAGGAGGTAGAGGCTCTCTTGAAACGGATCGGCGTGGATGGCGTCCGCTATCAGGAAATTTTTATTACCTCTTTCGATGGGGATGTGCTGGGGCTCTATGACCATTTGAGCGAGTATGAAAATCTGGATGAGCTTAATCATCTGGCCTGCCTGCTTTCCGAGCTTACCTCATCGGAGTTGGAAACACTGGAGGCCGTCCTCGACAGCGGCGATCACTGTTCTTCGGTGCGGGACATCATCAATCTGACACAAAATCTGGACTGTTACGGTTTTTACCCCGGCGTATCCGATGAGGAAACGCTGGGGCGTATTTATGTGGACGATCTGGAAATGTTGGATGTGCCGGATCAGGTAAAACCGTATTTCGATTATGAGGCGTATGGCCGGGATGCCTGCATCCACGAAAACGGCCATTTTGCCCCGGGCGGTTATGTTGTCAAAGAAAGCGATCATTTCGTGGAAGTGTATCACGGCTTGCAGGATATTCCCAAGGAACATAAGGTGTTCTCTTTCCCGAAGCTCTCTATCCGGCGCAAATGGCCGCTTATCAGGAAATCATAGACGGTTCTTCTTTGGAGGGCTACCGTCAAATGCAGAAAAAAGACCGTGGGGATCGGTGATGGCACTTCGAGACAAATTGTCCCAAGGAAGGAGGCGGTGTAACTGATTGATGAAGATATTTCCCGGCGCACGATAGCCATATCTGTAAAAACGACCAAGCTGACGGCGCGGGGACTGGCGTATGTGCTGGGCATGGTGGGCCGGAAGATCCGCAAGGCATACCGTGGGCGGCAAGTACCGCATGGAAAACAAAGTGTGCGAAAGCTCATGGCCCACGGTACAGCCACCAACAGCATTGAGCTATCCGGGGATGCCAAGTCCTTTGACCGCGTGGCCCGGAAATGGAATGTAGACTATGCGTTCTATAAAACCGGGCCGGACAAATACCTGCTGTTTTTCAAGGCTGGACAGGCAGACGCAATGACCGCCTGCTTTTCTGAGTATTCCCGGAAGGTGTTAAGCAAAGCAAAATCGAACCGTGTTCCCATCCGGGAACAACTGCAACAGGCGGCAGATCAGCTTTCCAAAGAAAAGCCGAAGCAGAAAGAACGTGCAAAGGAGGTGGCCCATGAGGACAGATAAGATCAGAAAATATCTCATTCCGAACATTCCCTATCTGTTCATCCTGTGGGCGTTCCTCAAGCTGGGAACGGCCTACCGGCTGGCAGCGGGTAACGATTTTGCACATAAGCTCATCGGGCTGGGCCAGACGATTGGCCCGGCCTTTGCTGACTTTGCACCCGGTCTTGCCCCGCAGGATTGGCTTGTTGGTATTGTAGGCGCAGTTGGTTTCCGGCTGCTGATCTATTTCAAAAGCAAGAACGCTAAGAAGTTTCGGCGGGATGCAGAATACGGCAGCGCCCGGTGGGGAACGGAAAAAGACATCAAACCGTTTGTCGATCCGAAGTTTGAAAACAACGTGATTTTGACCGGGACGGAGTTTCTCACGATGAACACCCGCCCGAAAATCCCCGCAAATGCCCGAAACCTGAATTGCTGTATTATCGGCTCATCCGGCTCCGGCAAAACCCGCTTCTGGCTTACGCCCCAGCTTTTACAGGCCCATTCCTCTTATGTGGTGGTCGATCCCAAAGGTGGTGTGCTGGGACAGGTCGGAGCTTTCCTGCAAAAACGCGGGTACAAAATCAAGGTATTCAACAGCATAGATTTTTCAAAATCCATGCACTATAACCCGCTGGCGTATATCCGCAACGAGGCCGATATTCTGAAATTCGTGGATGCCTGATTTCCAACACAAAGGGCGAAGGCAAGGAAGGCGATCCATTCTGGACGAAATCGGAAACGCTTTTATACTGCGCCTGATTGCCTACATCATTTTCGAGGGGCCTGCTGAGGATCGGAACATGAATACCCTTGTGGATATGATTTCCGGCATGGAGGTCAAGGAGGATGACGAGGACTTTATGAACGCGGTGGACTATATGTTTGCCGGGCTTGAAAAGCGCAAGCCGGATTGCTTCGCGGTCAAACAGTATAAAAAGTACAAATTGGCCAGCGGCAAGACGGCAAAAAGCATTTTAATTTCCTGCGGTGCGCGGCTGGCTCCCTTTGACATCCCGCAGCTTCGTGAAGTCATGGCCTATGACGAATTGGAGCTTGACCGCATCGGAGATCGGAAAACGGCGGTATTCTTCATCATTTCCGATACCACGCAGACCTACAACTTTTTAGTGGCGCTTGCATTTTCGCAGATGTTCAACCTCCTGTGTGAACGGGCGGACAATGTTCACGGTGGCCGCCTGCCGCACCATGTACGGGTGTTGTGGGATGAGGCAGCCAACACGGGACAGGTGCCCCAGCTCGAAAAGCTGGTCGCGGTTATCCGCTCCCGTGAGGTGAGTCTTTGCCTGCTGTATCAGCAGTTGGCGCAGTGCAAGGCCATTTACGATAAACACGCCGAGACAATCCTCGGCAACATGGACAGCGTGGTGTTCCTCGGTGGCCGCGAAGCCAGCACCATCAAGGAAATATCCGAGAACTGGCTGGGAAAGGCCACAATCAGTATGCAGACTGACAGCCGCTCCCGTGTCAGTCGGAAAGCTACAGTCAAAATACCCAGCGGCTGGGCCGGGAACTGATGACCCCAGCCGAACTTGCAACCATGCCGGGAGATAAATGTATTTTGCAGCTTCGGGGCTACCCCCGTTCTTCTCTCCCAAGTATGATCTGAAACGGCATCCGAACTACCGTTATACGGCGGAGGCCGATAAACAGAAAAACGCTTTTGACCTCGACAGGCTCATTAACCGCCGCAGGCGGCCCGGTCTGAACGAGGCGTGTACGATGTATGAGGTGACTGTGCCGGACGATGCGCTCACAGAAGAGGACGAGGACATCCTCAACTATGATGACATCGACGATCCAGACGCCTTTGCATAAACGCTTCGAGACAAAGTGTCCCGAAGTTTGTAACCTGCCGCCTGCAAGGGCGGCTTTTTTGTTACCGGGAAAATCCCGGAGAAATGGAGGCTTATATGGCATTTTTCTCATCTGCAATCGACACTTTACAGACCCTCGTTATTGCTCTCGGTGCTGGCCTTGGCGTGTGGGGCGTGGTTAATCTGCTGGAGGCTACGGCTCGGATAACCCGGGCTCCAAGTCCCAGGGCATGAAGCAGCTCATGGCGGGCGGCGGCATCATCGTCATTGGCACCACACTGATCCCTCTGCTGTCTGGCCTGTTTTAAGGTAGGCGCTTATGGATTTTCTCACCGACTGGCTCACAAACTGGCTCAAAGAGCTTCTGATTGGCGGGATCATGGGGAACCTCGAAGGTCTTTTTGATACTGTCAATACCCAAGTCGGAGAGATTGCGGCACAGGTAGGGACTACCCCGGCGGCGTGGCACGCCGGGGTTTTCTCCCTGATCCGACAGCTTTCCGAAACGGTGATCCTGCCGATTGCCGGAATGGTGCTGACCTTTGTTGCCACTTATGAGCTCATACAGATGCTTTTGGAAAAGAACAATATGCACGAGGTTGACGTTGCGAACCTCTATAAATGGATGTTCAAAACAGCCTGTGCAATCCTGATCCTGTCAAACACATTCAATATCGTTATGGCCGTGTTCGATGTCTCGCAGAGCGTCATCGCGCAGGCAGGCGGGCTCATTCAAGGCTCTACCGATGTTTCGGCGGATATGCTTGCTGAACTGGAAACCTCGCTGGAGGCGATGGACTTGGGGCCGCTTTTGGGGCTGTGGCTGCAGTCTGCGCTCATTGGCTTCACAATGAAGGCGATGGGAATTATCATTTTCGTTTTGGTGTATGGCAGGATGCTGGAAATCTATCTGCTGACCAGTCTGGCCCCCATCCCCGTTGCTACGCTTTCCAACCGGGAGCTTGGCGGCACCGGGCAGAACTACATCAAGTCCCTGTTTGCCGTGGGCTTTCAAGGGCTGCTGATCCTTGTATGTGTTGCAATTTACGCAGTGCTCATTCAAGCATCGCAACAGGCGGCGATCCCATTGGGGCGATTTGGGGAACTGTGGGCTACACGGTTCTGCTTTGCTTCATGCTCTTTAAGACCGGGAGCATTGCCCAGCGTATCTTTGGCGCTCATTAACAGGAGGTGGTGCTTATGCCGAGAAGATACGGGGCAGACGGAACGCGCTTATGGAATGGAAAAACGCCGGTGGAGTTTACTGAGGCAGACGCTTACCGCTTTATGGCGGAAACAGAGGCCGTCCTGCAAAGAAAAGAGTTGATGGACGACCCCGCCCAGCCTGCTCCGGCAAGCGGAAAGGAGGAATTTTATCTGAGTAAGAAAGACGATGTATTGCTGACCCCGGAGCAGATTGCTGCGGAGGAACGGCGCTGGCTGTTTGATGCTCCCATCGCGGAGCTTGCAGAAGTCAAGGGCGTTAGCATTGATGAGGCAGTAAAAATGCGGACAGATGCTGTCTTGCAGGAGGCGGTTGTTCCAATCACGGTATCTGTCCGCCCGATTGAGCCGCAGGGAAAACTGATCGCTTCGCCAGCGTCAATTTTGGCGGTGTGGTCATCGACGATTTTAAGGTTGTGGACGGGAAAAACGGGATTTTCCTCGGCGCTCCCTCTAAACCTGATCCTGCCAGCCGGACGGGATACCGGGCTACGGTTCGGATTCCTGACCGAGCCACACAGGAACGGATCAATGTGGCTGGTGTGGAGGCGTATCATGCGGCAGTGGAACAGCTTGTTGCACGGCCAGGCGGTACGGCCTGCCCCGATCAAGGAGCAGATGGCCGAGGCCGCGAAACAAGCGGGAAAAGAAAACGCTGCCCGGCCTGCGCCTGCCAAGCAAAGGAGGCCCGTAATGACCGATAGCCGCACTTTGGGACAAAGTGTCCCGAAGGAGGGCTTGTTTCTCATGGATGGCATTGAGGGCCTGCGCTCCCTGCCCAAACATAGCGTGGATATGCTGTTGACTGATCCGCCTTACGGCACAACCCGGAATTATTGGGATGTGCCCCTGCCGCTCCCGGAGCTGTGGGAGGCGGTGAAATGGGCGGTCAAGCCGAATGGCGCAGTGCTGTTTTTCGCACAGTGCCCCTTTGACAAGGTGCTGGCGCATCCAACCTCGCCATGCTCCGCTATGAGTGGATTTGGTACAAAGAGCGCGGAACGGGCTTTCTCAATGCAAACCGGGCTCCGCTGAAAAAGTCCGAGAACATCTTGGTGTTTTACCAAAAGTCCCCGTTCTACGATCCACAGTTTACTTACGGCAAGCCATATACGTGTTCATTCCCGAAGCGGTACAAGCTCTAACTATGGGAAATTTGAACGGCAGGGCTCAGAGTCCAACGATGGCCGCCGCTATCCCGGAAATGTGCTTTTTGTGCCTACGGTGTCCGGCGGCATCCATCCCACACAGAAGCCCGTGGAGCTTTGTGAGTATCTGATCCGCACCTATACCCGCCCCGGCGAATTGGTCGCGGACATTTGCGCGGGCTCCGGCACAACCGCGATTGCAGCTATCAACACAGAACGCCGCTTTGTATGCTTTGAAACGGCCCCGTCCTTTTATGCCGCCGCCAGTGAGCGCATCCGTGCGGCGCAGGCAGTAAAAAGCTCCGGCGAGAAAGGAGTGTAATTATCCAGCAGTATTCTATCATTTACGCCGATCCCCCTTGGCGCTACTCGGCTAAGAAAGTACAGGGCGCGGCGGAAAATCATTATCCCACTATGAGCATTGAGGAGTTATGTGCGTTGCCTGTGGCTGATCTTGCAGCCCCGGACAGCGCACTCTTTTTATGGGCTACTTTCCCGCAACTCCCGGAGGCGCTCCGGCTGATCGAGGCTTGGGGCTTCACCTACAAAAGCGTTGCTTTCGTCTGGCTGAAAAAGAACAAGAAGGCGGATAGCTGGTTTTACGGCCTTGGCTTCTGGACAAGGGGCAATGCAGAAATCTGCCTGCTGGCAACCAAGGGTCACCCAAAGCGGCAGGCTGCCAACATCCATCAATTTATCGTTTCCCCGATTGAGGCCCACAGCAAAAAGCCGGACGAGGCCCGCGACAAAATTATTTCCCTGATGGGCGATCTGCCCGCGTGGAGCTCTTTGCCAGGCAGACCCCGCCCGGTTGGGCTGTATGGGGGAATGAAGTAACACCAACCATCCCGGACTTTGGGACACATTGTCCCGAAGTGCAGAAAGGAGTGTGATCTATGCCCTATGTAAACGTACCAAACGATTTATCCAAAATCAAAACAAAGATGGCTTTCAACCTCACCAAACGCCAGCTTGTCTGCTTCGGCAGCGCGGGCGCAGTGGGGATTCCGGCCTATCTGCTGACCCGTGGCACTCTCGGCAATACCGGGGCGATGTTTCTCATGCTGGGAATTATGCTCCCGGCGTTCCTGCTGGCGATGTATGAAAAGGACGGCTTGCCCTTTGAAAAGGTTGTGCGAAACATCATCCGGGCCAAGTTTCTAAGGCCGGGGATCAGGCCTACCGAACCGAAAACATTTATGCGCCCTTTGCCGGGCCGGGCGCTGGAAAGGAGGATGTGATTGAAAAACACAAAGAAGAAAAACGGAGCCGCCGCCAAGGGTAAAGGCCGGGCGACCCTGTCTGCCCAACAGACAATCCCGTATCTGTCCATGCACCCGGACGGTGTGTGCAAGCTCCCGGGCGGGCTCTATACAAAAACCGTGGAATATGAGGACATCAATTACTCCGTGGCATCCACCGAGGATCAGACCGCCATATTCAGCGGATGGAGCTCATTCCTCAACTACTTTGACAGTTCGCTGCCGTTCCAGCTTTCCTTTATCAACCGCCGTTCTCATTCCCGCAGCCGCTATCAAGTCAATATCCCGAAAGCGGATGACAACTATAACAGCGTCCGGAACGAGTTTACCGGGATGCTGAAAAATCAGATTGCCAAAAGCAACAACGGTATTGAGAGCTCAAAATACATCACCTTTGGCATACCCGCCGAGGGGATTGCGGAGGCACGGCCCCGACTGGAGCGTGTGGAGGCTGATGTCATGGGAAACTTTAAGCGGCTGGGCGTTCCCTCGGAGCCTATGGACGGGCGGGCCCGCCTTGCGCTGCTTCATAGCCAGATGCATCCGGGGAGCCGCGAGGCGTTCCGCTTTTCGTGGAAAGACATTCCGCAGACCGGGCTCGGCACAAAAGACTTTATTGCCCCGGACAGTCTCGACTTCCGCCAGTCCCGAACATTCCGTATCGGCCAGTATTGGGGCGCGGTGTCCTACTTGCAGATTATGGCATCGGAGCTTTCGGATAAGTTGCTGGCGGAAATCTTGGAGCTGGATGCGGAAATGACCGTGACCATGCACATTCAGACCGTGGATCAGCTCAAGGCAATTAAGACCATCAAGGGGAAAATCGCGGACATCGGAAAAATGAAAGTGGAGGAACAGAGAAAGGCTGTGCGCTCCGGCTATGACCCGGATATTCTTCCCCCTGACCTGATCACATTCAGCAAGGACGCAGCGGAGCTTTTGGCTGATTTGCAATCCCGCAATGAGCGAATGTTTCTGCTGACCTTTACGGTGGTAAACCTTGCTCCTAACCGCCAGCGGCTGGAAAACGATGTGTTTACCGTGGGCGGTATCGCGCAGAAATACAACTGCGCTCTGCGCCGTCTGGACTGGCAACAGGAACAGGGCTTTGTTTCCTCGTTGGCCCTTGGTTACAACGAGGTAGAAATCCAGCGCGGTATGACCACCAGCTCCACAGCCATCTTTATTCCTTTTATGACAAGGGAGCTCCGCATGGCTGGGCAGGCCCTCTACTATGGCATGAACGCACTTTCTCACAATGTCATCATGGCTGACCGCAAAAAGCTGAAATCGGCAAACGGGATGTATTTGGGTTCTACGGGCTCCGGCAAGAGCTTTGCAGCAAAGCGCGAGCTCTTGAATGTGTTTCTCACCATCCCGCAGGATCGGATCATCGTGGTTGACCCGATGGGCGAATACGCTCCGCTGGTGCGAAGGCTGGGCGGCCAGGTGATCGAGATTGCCCCGGACAGCCCGCACCACCTCAATCCGATGGATGTGGAGCTCAATATGGCTGCCGGAGAAAGCCCGCTTTCCATGAAGGCGGATTTTCTTTTATCCCTGTGCGAGCTGGTGGTCGGCGGCAAGGAAGGCTTGCAGCCCATTGAAAAGACGGTCATTGACCGCTGTGTGCGTTTGGTGTACCGGGAACAGGCGCTCGGACTGGAAACTGCAAAAACACCGCTGTTGCAGGATTTGTACGAAGAGCTCTTACGCCAGCCGGAGCCCGAAGCCCGGCGCGTGGCAACTGCCTTAGAGCTTTATTGCACAGGCTCCCTCAATCTCTTTAACCATCCTACCAACGTCAAGACGGACAGCCGTGTGGTGTGCATCGTTCTGAAAAACATGGGCGAAAACCTTAGAAAGATTGCAATGCACATCACAAATGAGTTTGTTTCGCAGGCGGTGGATCAGAACTTCCACGAGGGTGCGGCGACTTGGTGCTACTTTGACGAGTTTCATATCCTGCTCCGCGATCCGCTGACAGCCAGCTACTTTGTGGCAGTCTGGAAAATGCTGCGTAAAAAAGGATGTGTGCCGTCTGCTTTGACGCAGAACGTCAAAGTGCGCCAGATAGGGCGCTGTGCAAAGCAGTCTAAGGTACTGCCGCACACGGCAGTGTGCGAGACAATCTGCCTTACCGACTAAGGAGAAATCCTTTACGGGAACAGCGCATGGCAGAAAAAGGAATAGTCACCAAAGGACTTAGGTGCGACTGTTTCCTAATGTTAAGAAGATATGAGGATAAGATTGGGTTTATCGAATGTAAGGTTCCAGTTCCTGTTTTTTGCAGGTGTGGGAAAAGTCCTGAAACCCATGTCATAACGCTGTCACGTCATCTTTCACGGCGGGACAACTGCCAACACGTTATGAAACAGGCGTGAGAACACGTCACAACGAACCGAAAGCATATCCGACAATCTTCACTAACCTATGCACAGTGCTAACTGGGGATTGCCTAAGTCCGGCTCATTTGCCGGATATGGTAACGGAGGCTCCATAGTAGTCCGAGAGGGATAATGACCCTTACATGGCGAAGGGAGCCAGTTAGTAGCATCTAAAATGTAAGAATGAAAGGGAGGAGAAACCTCAATGAAACCAACATCTGAAATTTTAGAGCGTATTGAAAAGTGTTCCAGCGAACACAAAGACGGCGTATTCACAAGACTTTACAGATACTTACTTCGTGAAGATATTTACTACGCCGCCTATCAGAAACTTTATGCAAACAAAGGTGCAACAACACAGGTATCGACGACGATACCGCAGACGGTTTCAGTGACTTCTATGTAAAAGAGTTAATCCAGTCACTAAAGGACGGAACCTACGAGGCTAATCCTGTAAGGCGTGAGTATATTCCAAAGAAAAACGGAAAGCTCCGTCCGCTGGGTATCCCGTCTTTCCGTGACAAGCTCCTGCAAGAAGTTGTCAGAATGATTTTAGAAGCTATCTATGAACCTGTCTTTGACAGCCACTCCCACGGTTTCAGACCGGGCAAAAGCTGTCATACCGCACTCCGTCAGATTTCTTCTGACTTCACAGGCGTGGTCTGGTTTATCGAGGGCGATATACAAGGTTGTTTTGATAACATCAATCACGAAAAATTGATTGAGATTTTGAGCAGGAAAATCAAGGACAGTCGTTTTCTGAACATCATTCGCCAGTTTTTGAAAGCTGGGTATATCGAGAATTGGAAATATAACGCCACTTACAGCGGTTCCCCGCAGGGTGGTATCTGTTCTCCGATACTTGCAAATATCTATCTGAATGAGCTGGACAAGAAGTTTCGAGAAATCGCAGAACGCTTTGATAAGCCGAGGTCTGCATATCAGACACCGGAATATCATGCGGCAAGCAAAGAATTAAAAAGACTGTCTTATTGGATTGACCATACCGCCGATGAAGCGGCAAGACAAGAACTGATTGACCAACATAGGGCACAGAAGAAAGCTATGAGAAATCTGCCCTGCAAACCTGCCGACAACAAGAAGTTCACTTTTGTCCGCTATGCGGACGATTGGCTGGCAGGCGTGTGCGGCACAAAAGCGGAATGTGAGGACTTGAAAGCCGAAATCGCTGAATTTCTAAGCACAGAGCTGAAATTAACTCTAAGCGAGGAAAAGACGCTGATAACGCACAGTTCCGAAAAAGTCCGTTTCATTGGCTATGATATTTGCGTCCGCAGAAATCAGGAAGTCAAAGGTCACAGAATGAAAAACGGAACGTGGAGAAAATCCCGTACCCTGCACATGAAAGTTGCCCTGTCTGTTCCCCATACGGAAAAGATTGAGAAATTCATGTTTGCAAAGAAAGTCATTCGCCAAAAGGAAAACGGGGAGTTTCAGCCGATACACCGAGCCGGACTTCTCAACCTTGCGGATTATGAGATTGTGGAACAGTACAATGCCGAAGCAAGAGGATTATGCAACTATTACAATCTGGCTTGTGATTATCATACGCTGGACTACTTCTGCTATCTCATGGAGTACAGTTGCTTAAAGACGATTGCCAACAAGCATAAAACCAGTATCCGCAAAATCATTCGCCAGTATAAAGACGGTAAAACATGGTCTGTTCCTTATGAAACTAAAGCAGGGACAAAACGTGTTCGCCCTGTTAAAATCGCAGACTGTAAGCGTGGCGAAGCGAGTGACATCATTTATCAAAGAAAAAAATATAGCTGGAAAACCACTATCAGACAACGGCTCAACGCCAGAGTTTGTGAATTATGTGGGTGTAAAGAAGCCGATTTGTATGAGGTTCACGTTATACGGAACTTAAACGAATTGGGCAATTCTGATTGGGAAACCGTGATGAAAAAGAAGCGGAGAAAAACGCTTGTTGTTTGCAGCAAGTGCCATGAAAGAATACACAGACACTAATCAATACGTCAATTACTAATGGGGAGCCGGATACTTCGAGAGGAGTAAGTCCGGTTCCGAGGGAGGGTGTAGGAAACCTACCGCCAGCGGCGGCAAGGCGCCTTTACCCTACCTACGACCTTTTGGCCAGCCGGGAAATCGAGAACATTCTGGACAACACGGATTTTATGATTCTGCTTTCGCAGGCGCAGAGTGACCGTACCATTCTGGCAAAACAGCTCGGTATTTCCGAGCATCAGCTTTCCTATATCACACACAGCAATTCCGGCGAGGGGCTGTTGTTCTATGGAAATGTAACCATTCCGTTTGTGGATCGGTTCCCTCGCGGAGAAATCTATGACCTACTGACTACCCGCCCGGAGGATATGAAGAATGAAACGAAAAACGAATAAGACCAAGGAGGAGGCTTGGTCGCAGACCGCCCACGCCCCTGACGGGGAACAGCCCGGGCCGGAGGCTTCCGACACTTCGGGACAAAGTGTCCCGAAGTCCAAGTTCCGCAAAAAGAGCCAGCAGGAACAGGCTGCGGCGGCAAAGCTCCGTATGGAGTCCCAAGGCGAAAAGCTGGAACAGGCCCGGGAGAAGCTGGCAAAACAAAAGCCGCCGAAAAAGCCCGGCCCGGTAAAACGCATAGGCCGTGTTGCCAGCGGTTCCGTTCACAGCTTCGTGCATGGCAAGATTTTTGAAGTGGAACAGGAAAATGTCGGCACGGAAGGCGCACACCGTTCTGAGCTTGTGGGAGAAACCGCGCTGCGGCACGGCTCCCGCTTTGTGCGCCGTAAAGTCCGGGAACATCCGGCAAAAGTGGTACGCAAGGCCGAGGCCCGCTATACCAAATACACGGCGGACTACCATTTTCACACCGCCGCACAGGAGCACCCGGAGCTGACGAAAAATGCCCTTACCCGCTACTGGCAAAAGCAACGGCTTCGCAGGCAATACCGCAAGCAGGCAAAGGAGGCTGCAAAGCAGGGCGCGGCTGCGGCTGGGAAAACTGCCACAGCCACAGAACGCCTGACCGTCCGGGCAGTGGAATTTGTCAAAAGTCATCCCGCAGGTGCCGTGGTTGCGGTGCTCTGTGTGTTACTCCTGTTTGCTATGCAGTCCTGTTCCTCTACCATGCTTATGCTGGGGAACGCCGGGGCCGGTGCATTAGGGGCCAGCACCTATCCTTGCGAGGATCGGGATATGCTGCGCCGAAGCTGCCTACTGTGCGCTGGAAGATGATTTGCAGCATTATCTGGACACCTATGAAAGCACCCATGACTATGACGAATACCACTTCGATCTGGACGAAATCGAACATGACCCCTATGTGCTGCTTTCTCTTTTGTGTGCGCTCCATGAGGGGCAATGGACAATAGACGAAGTACAGGGAACGCTGCAAATACTGTTTGACCGCCAGTACATTCTCACGGAGGATGTAGTGGTGGAAACCCGGTATCGCACGGAAACCGACACATGGACGGACGCGGACGGCAACTCCCATACGGACACCTATCAGGTGCCTTACGACTATTACATCTGTACGATCACGCTGGAGAACTTTGATTTATCCCATGTGCCCGTATATGTCATGGGCGAGGAGCAGCTTTCACGGTATGCCATCTATATGGCAACGCTGGGAAACCGCCCCGATCTGTTCCCGGATTCTCCATATGTGAACAAGTACATTACTGGGAAACCCGGTGATTACGAAGTGCCCGGAGAATATCTGGACGATGAAACCTTTGCCGCGATGCTTGCCGAAGCGCAGAAATACATCGGCTATCCCTATGTGTGGGGCGGCAGTTCTCCCGCCACTTCCTTTGATTGCTCGGGGTACGTTTCGTGGGTTATCAATCACTCCGGCTGGAATGTGGGCAGGCTGGGAGCCAGGGGCTCTATAACATCTGTACGCCGACCAGTTCTCCCAAACCCGGTGATCTGGTGTTCTTCAAAGGCACCTATGACACGCCGGGCGTGAGCCATTGCGGGATTTATGTCGGTGATGGAAAAATGCTGCATTGCGGAGATCCCATCGGCTACGCAAATTTGAATACAAGCTACTGGCAATCTCATTTTTACGCCTACGGGCGTTTACCGTGACAGGAGGTTTTGAAATGGCAACTACCAAAAGCATGAAAATTCAGGCCGAGATTGATAAGGTCAAGGCCAAAATCAGTGAACAGCAGGCCCGGCTCAAGGAGCTGGAGCAGAAAAAGCTGGAGGCGGAAAACAGCGAGATCGTGGACATTGTGCGCGGTATGAGCATTTCCCTTACGGAGCTCCCGCTGCTGTTTGAAAAGCTGAAGGACGGAGGTACTTTGGGACAAAGTGTCCCGAAGTCCGAAGAAGAAAAGGAGGAAAACTGAATATGAAACACTTTCGTATGTTGGCGGCGGGGCTTTGCTCCGCCGTTCTTTTATGCGGCTTTGCGATCCCAGCCTACGCCTATTCGGACGGCGGGAATGAGGAACCGCCTGTTGTGGAAGAAACTCCGGCCCCGGAGCCAGCGCCTACCATTACCCCGGGCGAGGGCTTTTCGGAGGATGGAACCTTGTGACCCGCGATCTGCTCTACGATGCTGCAACCAACAAACAGTTCATCACGGTGGAAACCAGCGGCGGCAACACCTTTTACATTGTCATTGACTATGACAAGCCTGTGGACGAGGACGGCGAACAGTATCACACCTACTTTCTGAACATGGTGGATGAAGCCGATCTGCTGGCGGCACTGGAGGCCGCTGGCGGAGAACTTCCGGCCTGCTCCTGCACAGAAAAATGTGCGCCCGGAGCCATCCATACGGATTGCGAAGTCTGCGCGACCAATATGACCGAGTGTGCTGGCACAGCTCCCGAACCCGCCCCGGTGACGGAACCTGTGGAGGAGCCGGAACCCGAGCCCCAGCAGGAAAGCAATACTGGGACACTTCTGCTGATTTTGGCAGTGGCTGTTCTGGGTGGCGGTGCAGGCTGGTACTTCAAAATTTACCGCCCGAAGCATGAAAAAGCTGCTGTACCCGAAGAAGATTACAGTGAGGAACTGGCTGATTATGACGATTCCGAGGACGATGGGCCGCCTTGGGACGAGGACGATACCGAAAGCGAGGATAATGAATGAGATTTACCAACAACCCCTATGAGGGATTTATGAAAGAAAAAAGCTACTTTAAGGGTGTGCCGCCCAGCCTGCCGCCGAAGGGCTCCCGTTGTGACGGCTGCCCTTACTGGCGCGGGATTGGCTGCGTGTTCTGCTACCGGGAGCAGCTCAAACCACCGGGCAACGGGAGGTGATGCTGTGGGCCGAGAACTGACCCGGACAGAAAAAGCGGCAATCCGCAGGCTGGTGTCAAAATGGTGTGCCAACTATGACCGGGACTGCGGCTGCCTGCCGCTGGATTGCGAGTGCTATATGTTTGGAAAATGCTGGACGGGGGCTTATTGCCGCTACTTCCGCGAGGCAGTTCTGCCCCTTGATCCGGCGCTGGAGGCTGCGCTGCTGGCAGAGGGGTCAAGGCCGGATTTCAAGGCTTGCCCGGTATGCGGCAGAGCCGTGGCTCCTGATGGACGGCAAACCTATTGTTCGGCGGCCTGTGCAAAGGTGGCACACCGCAGACAGCAGCGGGAATATATGCGAAAAAAGCGGGGCTGATGTGTTGACAATTAGGACACCCCAAACCCGCCTGTGACAAGGCTTTTTAAGGCCCTTTTCTGCGGGAGGCGTACGTTTCTACGTCCGCCCCTGTTTCCGTGAGATGCTGTCAACATTTTAGCTGCCGGGGCTTTGGGACAATTTGTCCCAAAGTTCCGGCTTTTGTGGAAGGAGGTACTATGCCGAAATATTATCCGATCAACGAAGAAGCCGCAAAGCGGGCAAAAGATATGAACAGCTTTTCCGACTATCAGCCGGGCTCCGCTACGGCGGGCTACCGGGCAATGGTCGATGAAGCGTATGCAGCGGCGGAACGCCAGAAAGCCCGTGTCGATCCCATGTACCATGATAAGATTGACGCGCTGGTGGATCGCTATGCCCAGAAACTTGCGGAAAATCTGAATGAACGCAATGTGATTGATGCCCGGGTGCCCTCTATTCTGATCTCCGGGGGCGGCAATTTCCCTGTGGCAAAAAAGCACAAGCAGAACGCCGCCCGGGATCGCAACTATGGAGAGTATGCGGAGATTTCAAAGCTGCTTGATAAAATCCGCTCTGTTGGTATGGGCGGGATCAGCGCAGACGATGATCTTGCCGTGGAAAAACTGACAAAAAAGCTGGAGGGGCTGGAGTCCCAGCAGACCACCATGAAGGAGGTCAATGCGTATTTTCGGAAACACAAAACGCTGGACGGCTGCCCGGAGCTTACGCCGGCGCAGGCAGAAAAGCTCAAAGCAGATATGGCGCAGTCATGGCACTTGGATAAAAGCAAGCCGTACCCCGCCTATCTGCTTTCCAACAACAACGCCAACATCCGCCGTGTGCGCCAGCGCATTGAGGAACTGAGCAGCCGCTCCGAGTTTGCTGGCTGGACATTCCCCGGAGGCGAGGCAAAAATCAACGAGGCTGAAAACCGTTTGCAGCTTATTTTCGAGGAAAAGCCCGATGCCGATCAGCGGCAGGAACTGAAAAGCAACGGCTTTAAGTGGGCTCCCAGCCAAGGGGCATGGCAGCGGCAGCTTAACCAGAACGCTATCCGTGCTGCGGCCCGGATAGACTTTCTGCGGCCCGAGGACGGTACAAGCCCCTATCAGCTCCAGCCGTTTGTGAAAAGAGAAAACAAAGAAATGTCTCGATGATGGGAGGTGTACTATGGACAAAAATCAAGGCTATTCGATTCTGAAGGCTGTTATGCTGGAAAATGGACGTGGATTTGCATTGGGCGAACATCCCACCGCGCATCCCGCTATGTCACATGGGCCTGTTATGATGACAAAGACGGCCTGCGGCAGTACGAATGGGGTCACTATGGAAATGACCGTGCCGCGATGGAACAGGATTTTGCAGACCGGGTGCAGGACTATCAGCGTATTTATAACGTGGGGATCAGGCAGACCGAGGCTCCCGGTCTTTACAAGTATTATTCGACCCAGCGGCCTGTGGACATCGGGACATTCCCGAAGCCGCCCTATAACAAGCCGGATGAAATTTTCAATTACGATCAGCGCATCCCGGTGGAAAATGGCTCGTTCTTGGCTTGGGGTTATCTTACCTATACCCGTCCGCTGACGGAAAAGCAGGCATCCGACTATGAGCTGCGTCCTGCGCCTGATAATCCCGACAGGCCCCGTCCGATTGCCGAGCAGATGAAAAACGCGGCAAAGTTGGCGGAGGCAGATCGCGGCTCGGAGGCTCCGGCTCCCCAGCGCAGGCAGCCTGACCGTGGCGATAGATAAGGAGGTGCGTATATGGAAAAGAAACGTGAACAGGATTTGTCTGTACTGGAGGCGCTGCGCCTGCACCGTGAATTTCATTTGCCGCGCCCCGTTCCGGCAGACGAACAGGAAAAGCCGCTGGATAAGGTAAAGGAGCCGCCTCGCGCCTGCCGCAGCCGGGAGCGTGAGGAGCGATGACAAAGAAACGCCGCCGTCCGATCCATCTTCATGTGATGGTGTCGGAGGAGGAGCAGGCTCTGATTCAAGAACGTATGGCGGAGGCTGGCATCCGTAACATGGGAGCCTATATGCGGAAAATGGCCCTGAGTGGGTATGTGCTTCATGTTGACCTTTCGCCTGTTCGTGAGCTGGTTTCGCTCCAGCGGCGATGCTCCAACAATCTGAACCAAGTGGCAATTCAAGCCAACACCTACGGCGCAATTTATCCCGAAGAACTCGCGGCCTTGCAGCGGGACTATGCCGCTTTGTGGGGGCCGCTGTCTGATCTTTTGAAACAGCTCTCCGCGCTGGTAGAGCTCTGACCAATCCGGGGAGTGGTTGATACTGCTCCCCGGTTTTTTCTACTTCGGGACAAAGTGTCCCAAAGTAAAAATACTATTTGCCGGAAGGAGGGATTTCTACGGCGACCACCTACATCCGCCTTATAAAACAGCGGCGGGAAAAAGTGCAATTCAAACGATGGAGGATCGTTTCACCTATGGCATGAACCCGGAAAAGCTGGGAGCCGTATCTTCCTATCTCTGCGACCCGAACACGGCTCCCGCCGAGTTTCTTCTGGTAAAAAGTCAATACCTTGCAGAGACAGGCCGAGCCGTATCTCGCGGGGCCCTGTTCTTTCAGATCCGGCAGGCGTTTCTGCCCGGGGAGGTTACAGCGGAAGAAGCAAACCGTATTGGTTATGAAACGGCGATGCGCTGGACAAAGGGAAAGTATCAGTTCTTCGTCTGTACGCATACCGACAAGGCCCATATCCACAATCACATTTATTTCAATGCGACGGCCTTTGACCGCTCCCGGAAATTTCATAATTTCATCGGTTCATCTTTTGCCCTGCGGCGGCTCTCTGACCGCGTGTGCATCGAACATGAATTGTCTGTTATCCAAAATCCGTGCCAGCACAGCAAGGGCCGTTTTCTCCACTATGGACAGTGGATCGGAGAAAAACCACCCTCTGCCAAGCAGCGGGTACGGCTGGCTATTCTCGCGGCTTTGGAGAAAAAGCCCACAGACTTTGCCGACTTTCTTCGGCTCATGGAGGAGTCCGGATTTCGGTGAAACAGGGACGAGGCGGTGTCATCTCATTCCTTGCGCCCGGGCAGGAAAACCGACTCGGCTCCGGGCTCCTACACTGGGAGCCGGATTTGACCCGGAGGACATCAAGGCAGTAATTGCCGGGGAACGTCCGCTCCCTGAGCTGCCAGAGGAGCCCTACGGTTCCGCCACGGCGAG
>ENA-OQCP01000488-OQCP01000488.1-human-gut-metagenome-genome-assembly--contig:-NODE-488-length-17820-cov-2.620189_pt1 | contig 17820 bp, 25 predicted proteins | sample MGYA00242760_ERZ504583 | MGnify/ENA primary metagenome ERZ504583 (study PRJEB26092, sample SAMD00036308) | human gut metagenome | host: Homo sapiens | study: EMG produced TPA metagenomics assembly of...
TGCCGCCCATTGCCAGTTATTTTGTGCCCTTTGTACTACATTCCTCTGAGCGCCTACGAAGTGGCAAACTGGGACAAGGCCACCCACACCGTCACCTACGGCACCCGCCCCTTCAACTGGGGCTGCTTGCCTTTACCCTTGCGCTGGGCGCAGTGCTGTTTGCCCTTGCGTGGCGCAAGGTACAGGATGAGGAGGTATAAATCTATGCTGAAACGCTGTATTCTTGCGGAGAACCGCAAACTCCACGCATCCCCCATCTGGGTAATGTTCTTTGCGCTTCCCCTTCTTTCCGCCACCTACGGCACCTTCAATTATCTGCAGAATCTTGAGATCCTCACCGATGCTGGTACAGCCTGTGGACCCAGCACACCCTGTTTTATTCCATGCTCTTTTTCCCCGCCATGGTCGCCACCTATGCTGCCTACTTGTGGCGGCTGGAGCATCTGGGGCACAACTGGAACCTCATCATGGCAAGCCCTGTGCCGCCGCTGGACCTGTTTGTCGCAAAGTTTGCGGTGGTGGCAAAGCTGGCATTGCTGACCCACAGCTTTGTATTTGCGCTGTTTGTGTTCTGCGGTAAGGTATTTGCCCAGCTGCCCGGCCTGCCGCCGGTCACCTTGCCGCTCTATCTGCTGCGCGGCCTGCTGGGCGCACTGGCCGTCATTGCTGCACAGCTGGTGCTGGCCATGGTCATCCGCAGCTTTGCAGTGCCCATCTTTCTGGGCCTGCTGGGCGGCATTACCGGCATCTTTATCAGCTCCAAAGGCTTTGGACTCCTGTGGCCCTATTCTCTGATGCAACTCGGTATGAACTCCAACAAAAGCGCGGATACTCTGGCGGGCAGCTACGGGCTGTTTGCCTTCAGCGGCCTGTTCTGGCTGGGGACGATGTTCGCGCTGGCATGGCTGCTGCTGCGCCGGCAGGATGTGCGCGCTTAAACTGCCCGCGCACCGCTTTTTTATTGCTTTTTTCGATTTCCTATTGACAAGTCAGTTTGTATAGACTAATATAGTCTATGCTAACTGTTAGCGCTTGCTAACTTTTGTGAAAGGAGATCGGACTCATGGCAGACCAGCCCCGGCAGTTGACCGCCCCGCCGCACGCTGCAGCGCACCTGCTGCAGTATCACGATTTGATCGAGAGCATTGTCTCCGCGCTGGATGCCCGCGATACCTATACCGCCAGCCATTCCAACCGCGTTGCAGATATGGTCCTTCTGCTTGCAGCCGCACTGGGGCTGGACCCGGACGAGACCGCGCTTATCCATATAGCCGCCCATCTGCACGACATTGGGAAAATCGCCGTGCCGGACGCCGTGCTGCGCAAGATCGGGCCGCTGACCGCCGATGAATGGCAGGAGATGCGCCGCCACCCCGTCACAGGCTATAATATACTGCGCAGGGTCGCTGATTTTCAGGATATTGCCGTACTGGTCCTGCATCATCATGAGCGTTGGGACGGCCGCGGCTACCCCGATGGCTTATCCGGGACCGATATTCCTTTAGGCTCGCGCATTATTGCCGTGGCGGACTCGATCGACGCCATGATGAGCAGCCGCAGCTACCGCGCCGCGATGACCAGCGCGGCATGCCGCTGCGAGATCGAGAAAAACAGCGGCATCATGTACGATCCCCGCGTGGCAAGTGCCGCGCTGGCGCATTGGGATACCCTGATCAGCCGCTATGCCGCCGACACGCCCCGCACCCCCTATTTTGACCGGCTCATGCTGGAGCGCACCCGTCAGACGCACGACTATCTGGTTGCCCATCAGGACAGCCGCATCACCCTTGCAGAGCTGGCGGCTAAGTTTCATCTCTCCCAAAGCTCCCTGAAGCTTTGCTTCAAGGCGCTCTATGGGGTGCCGGTGGCCGGTTATCTTCGCACTGTGCGGATGGACACTGCCGCGCGGCTGCTGCAGGAGAGCGACCTGCCTGTAGCGGAGATCGCGCACCGTGTCGGCTATGAGGACCCCAGCCGCTTTTCCGCTGCCTTCCGCCGCCATACCGGCCGCCGCCCCACAGAGCTGCGCCGCGTTGCCTGTCCGTGCGCTGAATAAAATCCAAATTGCACGATTCCTGTCTTTTTTACCTACCATTCAGATGGGCAAGCGTTGTAAAATAATTGGTAAACCTTCTGGGTTTATTTGTAAAATCCAGACCGTATGTATTAGGATAGTAAAGGGGAAATGAGTTATGAATTGGGCAAAGATCGGTCTGTTCGCAGGCGGCGCACTGTTCGGCTCCGCCGGTATTGAGATTTTGACCAGCAAGGATGCAAAGAAGCTGTACACCCAGTGTACCGCTGCCGTGCTGCGCATGAAGGATCAGGTCATGAAGACCGCCACCTCTCTGCAGGAGAACTGCGGCGACATTCTGGCCGACGCCAAGGAGATCAACGAGCAGCGCAACGCCGATGACGATGCCGTGATCGAGGACGCCGCTGACGAAAAGGCCGAGTAAGCTATGACGACTCGGCCGCAAGTCGGCTGCAGCCGTTACACCTCGGCTTTGATTTGCCGGTTACTGCAAAGGCTTTTCCCACTCGCGGAGAAGCCTTTTTATTGTTGGGAGCATAATTATAATGAAATGGAACATTCTGCATGAGAGCTGCGGGCGCATCCGCCTGCATCTCAACAAGCCGCGGCTTCCATGGCCGAGGCCGACCAGCTGCAGGCTTACCTTGCCGATCTGCCCGGCGTGCGCGTTGCCGTTGTGTATGAGCGCACCTGTGACGCCGTCATCACCTACACGGGTGCCCGCACCGATGTACTGCGCGGCGCGGCCGCCTTCCGCTTTGATGTGCAGGCCCTGACCGAGGTATCCGCCAACAGCCCGCGCGCCGTAAACCATGAGTATCAGGAAAAGCTCGTCAAGCTGACGCTTTTCCACTTTGCGCGCAAGCTGTTCCTGCCTGCACCGATACGCTTTGCCTACACGGCGGTATGCAGTGTGCGCTACCTTTGGCACGGTCTGCGCTGCCTGCTGCACCGCAGGCTGGAGGTCGAGGTGCTGGACGCACTGTCCATCGGGGTATCTATGCTGCGGGGGGACTTTTCCACCGCAGGCTCGGTCATGTTCCTGCTGCGGCTGGGTGAGCTGCTCGAGGAATGGACCCGCAAAAAGTCGCTGGGCGATCTGGCCCACTGCATGTCGCTGAATGTGGACCGCGTCTGGCAGCTTACCGCCGAGGGCGAGGTCCTTGTCCCGATTTCGCAGATCCGCACCGGGGATGCTATTATCGTGCATACCGGCAGCGTGATCCCGCTGGACGGCAGGGTGCTGGACGGTGAGGCCAGCGTCAACCAGGCCTCGCTGACCGGCGAGGCCGAGCCGGTGCGCAAGGCGGCCGGTGCTGTTGTCTATGCAGGCACCGTTGTGGAGGAGGGCCAGATCACCCTGACGGTTGAGCAGCAGGCGGGCAGCGGCCGCTATGACCAGATCGTCCGGATGATCGAAAACTCCGAAAGCTGAAATCCGCCAGCGAGACCCGCGCCGCAGCACTGGCCGATAAGCTGGTGCCCTACAGCCTGCTGGGCACGGCCGTCACCTATGCGCTTACCCGCAACGCAACGCGCGCTATCTCGATTTTGATGGTAGACTTCTCCTGCGCGCTGAAGCTCTCGATGCCGCTGGCGGTGCTGTCCGCCATGCGGGAGTGCGGCAGCTACCACATCACAGTCAAGGGCGGCAAGTATCTTGAGGCACTGGCCAACGCCGACACCATTGTTTTTGACAAGACCGGCACGCTGACCCATGCCACCCCGACCGTTGTGCAGATCGTGCCGTTCGGCACCCGCACAGAGGACGAGGTCCTTGGCATTGCCGCCTGCCTGGAGGAGCATTATCCCCACTCGATGGCAAACGCCGTTGTGCAGGCTGCTTCCGCAAGGGGCATCCGCATGATGAAATGCACAGCGAGGTGCAGTATGTCGTAGCACACGGCATTGCCAGCACCATCGGCGGCGAGAAGGCCGTCATCGGCAGCCAGCACTTTGTCTTTGAGGATGAGGGCTGCTATATCCCGACGGCAGAGACCGCCAAATTTGATGCCCTTCCGCCGGAGTATTCCCACCTGTATCTTGCCATCGGCGGAGTGCTGGCCGGCGTCATCTGCATTGCCGACCCCCTGCGCGCGGAGCCGCCGAGGTGCTTCGCCAGCTGCGCGGCCTTGGCATACAAAAGGCGGTCATGATGACCGGCGACAACGACCGCACGGCCTCCGTCATCGCAAAGCAGGTCGGTGTGGATGCCTACTATGCCGAGGTCCTGCCTGAGGATAAGGCCCGCTTTGTCGATGCCGAAAGGCCGCCGGCCGCACCGTCATCATGCTGGGGGACGGCATCAACGACTCCCCGGCCCTGTCTGCCGCTGATGTCGGCATTGCGATCAGTGACGGCGCCGCCATTGCGCGCGAGATTGCGGACATTACGATTGCCGCCGACAGCCTGCGGGAACTGGTGACCCTGAAAGCCATCGCCAACGTCTGCAGCACCGCACCCGCGCCAACTATCGCTTTATCATGAGCTTCAACAGTATGCTGATCGTGCTGGGCGCCATGGGCATTCTGCCGCCTGCGACCTCCGCGCTGCTGCACAATGCCTCCACCTTGGGCGTCAGCTGAAGAGCATGACAAACCTGCTCACTTAACGAATAACCGGCTGCATCCCGGCTGCCCAGCAGCCGGGATGTTTCTTTTCCGCCTTACCCCATGTAAAAAACTGGTATAAGCGCCATAAGAATCCTTGCAATCAATGTGTCTAAGTGATAAACTTATAACATTCTTTCATAATAATCGAGGGAAAGCGATACAAAAAGCTGAAGGGGAAAATTCAGATGATGAACAACCATTTCCGGTGCATGGCACTTCGGGGGCTGAGCCTTTTCACCGCAGCGGCCCTGCTTACCGCCTGTGCTGCCAGTCAAGCCGCTGCACCTGCACCAGTGAGTCCACGGCAGATGAGGCTGTCACCTTATGGCACCATACCTGAATGTCGAGGCCTTTATCGACAAGGTCCACAGCATCTACCCGGAAGTGAATATCGAGATCGTTCCCTACAGCGGTGACAACACGACCTCCTGCATCCAAAATATGATCGAGGCCCATGACCTGCCGGACATCTGCACCGTCACGGTCTATAACCCGATGACCGATGACATGAGCGACCAGCTCATCGACCTTGCGGGCTATGATTTCACCGACAATTACATTGAATCCCGCCTGCAGGAGGTCACGGACAACGGTGCCATTTATCTGCTGCCCTCGGTCTACAACTGCTACGGCATCACCTACAACAAGACCCTGCTGCAGCAAAACGGCTGGGCAGTACCCACCAGCTTTGCCGAGCTGGAGCAGCTTGCCGAAAAGGCTGAGGCTGCAGGTGTGGCGCTCTGCCTGCCGCAGAGCCAGTACCCCGGCTATGGGTTCCAATATATGTGCAACATTGCCGATGCAGACTTTCTCGGCACGCTGGACGGCAAACGCTGGCAGAAGGATTACCTGTCCGGCAAGGCCAATGTCAGCGGCACGCCGGGTATGATGGAGACCATGGCGTATATCCAGAAATGGCGGGACATCGGTATGCTGAACGGTGACGGCGACCCCACCAGCGACGAGGTGACCCGCCAGCGAATGATCAACGGCGACGCCTGTTTTTGCTGGGCAGCACCAACGGCATTGTGGAGGCGGACGGTACCCGCGACAAGTTCGGCCTGATGCCCTACCTTCCGAGGACGGCAGCCAAAATGTCTTTGTGCTGAGCGTGAACCGCTATTTCGGCCTGAACAAGCGGCTGGAGCAGAACCCCCAAAAGCTGGAGGATGCTTTAAAGGTCATGCGTGTGCTTTCCACCGTGGAGGGCACCACTGCACTATACCCCGAAACCAAGGTCAAAAGCAGCCTGATGCCTTTTAAGAACGCCAAAGCGAACGACACCTATTACACCGACATTGCCGATGCGCTGAACTTCGGCAGCACAGCACCCTTTATCTACTCCGGGTGGGAGAACACCATTGTGACCACCGGCAACAAGATGCTGGACTTTATGCGCGGCGATGCCACGATCGACGAGGTCATCGCCCAGCTGGACGGCGATCAGGATAAGGTCGTAAACAACACGCCCGATCTTATCACCACCGCGGCAGAGGACATCCCGCAGGAGGATTGCGCCCGGCTTGTGGGGCGCTGCTTTGCCGAGGCCACCGGCAGCGATCTGGCCCTTGTCTCGGTGGGGACATGGATTTCCGGCAACCCCACTGAACAGAACCACTATGGCGTCAGCGGCAAGCTGTACGCAAGGGGCTGACTGACTACGATTTGTCGGTCATTTTGCCGACAGGCTGGAATCGCACCATACAGACCGTGATGCTGACCGGCAGCCAGATCAACGACCTGCTCACCGAGGGCTACGATGCTACGGCAACGGAAAATGCTATCCCTATGTGCTGGTAAGCCCCGCCGCCGTGCAGGAGGGCAAGACTATCAGGTCGCCATCTGCGGTGTCAGTGACAAGCTGGCGGCCGAGGCTGAGATTGTGGATTCCGGCATAGTGGGCATGGACGCTGCGAAGGCGTTTTTCGGCTCTTTTGAGACGCTGAGCCGTGCAAACGCCGCATGGGACGAAACGGAGCCGCAAAATGTGGAAGGATAAAAAATACCGCCGCATCCTGCTGGCCTGCATCTTCGCCAGTCTGGCGGCAGTCGCGGGCTTCTTTGTCCTGAGCCGGACCTATATCAAAAATCTTGTCTATAAAGAACGCCTGAACCAGATGGAGGAGATCACCCACCAGATGTTCCGCAATCTGGAGGATGTTATTGGCAACCGTTGGGCAGATGTCAATGTGCAGTGCAATTACCTGATTGGCACCGACCTGCAGACCGACACCGACCTGTATGCGTATCTGCAGCGGGTATCCGCCCTTTCCAATCTGGAAGAAAAGCAGATCACCCTGCTGGTCGTTGATTCCGCCGGGCGGTATTACACCCAGCAGGGCAGCCGAGGTCTTTTGCGGGAGATGCACTACCTTGAGGACGACCCGGAATGGGTCAACTATGTTACCAACTCGCTGACGGAAAGCGATTCCCGCATGGTATTCTTAAAGCGGTTGGATACGCCCATCACACTGCAAGCCGGCACAGCGCAAATCAGCCTGCGCTACTACGGCATTGCGCAGAGCATGGAGCAGCTGAATACATACTTCCGCTGCGATGCCTACGATGACCACAACAGCGTGTACGTGCTGGAAAACAACGGCCTTAAGCTGTTCAACAGCAATAACACCGAGCTGCTGAAGGGTCAGAATGTCTACACTGTGCTTTCTCAAATGTCCTACCTGCACGGCTCGTCCTTTCAGCAGGCAAAGGCAGAGCTGCAAGAGAACGGTGTCTGCTACTCCAACGCCGTTCTGGACGGCACCGAGTATTTTTACTCCCTCAAGCAGATGGAAAACGCTGCATGGACGCTGGCGTTTCTGGTTCCGGCAGATGATGTCGCCACCAACACGCAAAAGCTGGTAGATTTGGTGACCGCCATCATTATAGCTTTGCCACTGTCTTTTCACTTTCCACCATTCTGATTCTTTGGAGACTGCAAAGGGATATGCAGCGCGATGCCCTGCAGGCCGAGCAGGAGACGAATCTGCGTTTGGAAAGTTACAACCAGCAGCTTACCGCGCGCAATGCCGAGCTGAAGCGCGCGCAGGAGGTTGCCGTGGATGCCTGCAGGGTGCCGAGCGCGCCAGCAAGGCCAAGACCGATTTCCTGTCCAACATGAGCCACGATATCCGCACACCGATGAACGCCATCATCGGCATCACCACCCTGATGAAAAACGAGCTGCACGAGCCGGACAAGCTGGCTGAGCATCTTGAAAAGCTGGAAAGCTCCGGGCGGCTGCTGCTCGGCATCATCAACGACATTCTGGATATGAGCCGCATCGAGAGCGGCAAGACCACCCTGAACATCGAGCAGATGGACCTTCTGAAGCAGATCGAGCAGGTCGAGAGCGTTATCAGCGAGCAGGCCCACCAGCGCAATCAGGAATTTCGCGTGGTCACGACCTCGGTACAGCATGAGCATGTGCTGGCCGACCCCAACCGCCTGAACCAGATCTTGATGAATATCCTCTCCAACTCGGTCAAGTACACGCCCGCAGGCGGGCATATCCGGCTTGAGGTCGAGGAGCTTCCCCGCGATGCACACTACGCCAAGTACAAATTCATCGTGCAGGATGACGGCATCGGCATGAGTGATGCCTACCAGAAAACCATTTTCGACCCCTTCACGCGGGAGGAAAAGTCCGGCACCAACCATGTGCAGGGTACGGGACTGGGTATGGCCATTACCAAGAGCGTTGTGGACCTGATGGGCGGTGTCATCAGCGTGGAAAGCGCCCCCGGCCAAGGCTCCCGCTTTGAGGTCGTGCTGGAATTTCCCATTGATACCAAGGCTGCCCTTGTGCAGAAGCCGGAGATCGATGATGCACCGGCGGATAATTCCCTGCTGTGCGGCATGAAGTTCCTCTGCGCCGAGGATAACGAGATCAACTCGGAAATTCTGCAGATGCTGCTGGAATCCAAGGGCGCGACCTGCACGATCTACCCCGATGGTCAGCAGATCGTAGATGCCTTTGCCAAGGTAAAGCCGGGCGACTACGATATGATCCTGATGGATGTGCAGATGCCCGTCATGGATGGTCTGGAGGCCACCCGCCGCATCCGCAGCAGCGAAAATCCGCTGGGCAAAACGATTCCCATTCTGGCCATGACGGCCAACGCCTTTTTGGAGGATATGCAAAAAAGCAAGGAGGCCGGCATGGACGAGCATCTCTCGAAGCCTGTGGACATTGCCATGCTTGAGCAGGTTGTGCGGCGTTTCCGCATTACCCCCCCCGCCGATAAATAGCGGCCGATCGCGCTTTATGCGCAGTGCTCCCCCGCCCTCGCCGTTTACCGCCAAAACAGACGCACTATAAAAAGAAAACCGAGCAGAATCCGCACCTTCCGGGTGACTTCTGCTCGGTTATTTTTATGGCTTACGGTGCGTCAGGTGCGCAGCATGGTGCCGCGCAGGCTTTCCAGTGCGGCAAGCCGCGCGCTGATGGCAAACAGGCTCGCGGCATGGGTCAGCTGCTCGGACTTTGCATCAAACGGAATGATGCGGGCCAACACCGTGCTGTGATCTACAGCATCAAAAAGGACGCCCGCCCTGCGGCAAAGCTCGACCGTGCGGTTGGCGCAGCCCGGCATCGTGCATAATGCGGCCACGGCATCCTCCGCAGGCGTGGGGCGTGCCGCGCCTGTATCGCTAAGCTCCTTGCCCAGCACCGTGCCGAAATGCTTTGCAGCCCGCCGGTTCTCACACCGTCCCAGTAGGGGATCCTCGGCACGCATGTCAAGCTCCATCGGTTCGCGCATGTAGCTGCTGTACCGCTGGGTCAGGCGGGTGTATTCCCGCTGCAATTCCTTCCGGGTCAGTTCTGTATACTGCATACTTTTCCACTCCTCTACCTCATCTGCATCGCCTATTATACGCGGAAAAGGGCAGTGTGTAAAAAGTATTTTGTATATATCAGACATGTATAGTTCACATATCAGGCCGTAGGCGCGGCGGGTTATCCGCGATTGGAACGCCCTCCCCTGCCAGCAGCCGGGCCTTTGTATCCAGCCCGCCCGCATACCCGGTCAGGCTGCCGTCTGCCCCGACAACACGGTGGCAGGGTATGATGATCGAGATCGCATTGTGCCCGACAGCGCCGCCCACCGCCTGCGCGGACATACGGCGTTGGCCGTGCTTTTCGGCCAGTTGGTTGGCAAGTGCACCGTAGGTCGTGGTTTTTCCGTAGGGGATCTGCAGCAGCAGCGCCCATACCTCCTGCCGAAAGTCCGACCCGATCGGATGGAGCGGCGGCGTAAAGTCCGGCACACTGCCGCTGAAATAGAGATCCAGCCAGCGTCTTGTCTGCGCCAAAATCGGCGTTTCTTCGTCCGTATGCACCGGGGCAAGCCCCTGCGCAAAGTAGCGCTGCCTCTCAAACCAAAGTCCGGTCAGCCCGATTTCGTCAGCCGCCAAAAGCAACCGGCCCAGCGGCGAATGATAATAGCCTGTGTACAGCATAGCAGCTCCCCCATGAAGCTCAGACGGTTTTCGGTTTTTTGCTGCCCGGCTTAGCGGGTGCGTAGTCCCGCATACCCGGAATCGCACCGCCCGCAATGGCCCACAGGTACAGGCTGGCCACACTGCCATAGGGTCTGTAGCGGCGCCGGTATTTCTCAAACAGCCTGCGGTCGATTTTGCGGTGATGATAGAGCATCCGCAGCCCGCGCTGTATCGCAAGATCATCGTAGCTCAGAACATCAGGCCGCTGCATACAAAACAGCAGGATCATCTCCGCCGTCCAGACACCGATGCCTTCAGGCTGCTCAGCACCCGGATGACCTCCTCGTCCGGCATCTGCCAGATCTCCTCGATGCGGCACTCCCCGGTCTGCACCTTCCGGGCGAAGTCTGTGATATACTCCGCCTTGCGGTAGGTAATGCCCAGCTTTTGCAGCTCGGGCACCCCCGCCGCAAGGATATGCCCGGCGTCAACGGTGCCAAGGGTCTGCTGCATCCGCTGCCAGATCGTTTCCTGTGCCTTGGTAGAAATCTGCTGCCCGACGATCTGATGCACTACCGATGAAAACAGATCGCCGTCCACCGCGCGGTCAATATGGCCGATCTGTTCGATTGCCGCACCAAGCCGCTTGTCCTTCCGGGCAAGGTATTCGGTTTCCTGCGCGCCATATTCAAAGTACATCCCAGCACCTCCCTGCTGCCGGCTGATTGCTCACCAATTTGCCGGGTTCCTTTTATAAGCGCCGCTTACACCCGCACCAGCTCGTATTCCTGCGTACCGAGCCGAGGCTTCGGCCACATCAATCGTGTGGGTGCCGTGGCGGCTGTTTACGCGCTCCATAAAATGCTCGCGGCCGGGGTCGTTGCTGTTGCGCACCAGATCAATGCAGGCGCGGTCCAGCGCGACCGGGTCAAGACTGGACAGGATACCCACATCGTTCATGCAGGGGTCCTCCGCCACGGCACAGCAGTCGCAATCGACCGAAAGGTTCTTCATGACTGCCACATAGGCGATCTTCCTGCAAAGTGCTTTGCCACGGTGGAGGCGGCATCGGCCATAGCCTCAAGGAAGGTGTCCTGCTCGGCAGTATTCTCCCACAGAATATTCTGGTCGGTGACCTTACCGCCGGAGTGGATATAGGCCTTGCCCGCGCTGGATGCGCAGCCGATGGACAGCTGCTTCAGCGCACCGCCGTAGCCGCCCATCGGGTGGCCCTTGAAGTGGACCAGCACCAGCATACTGTCGTAGTTTTCAATATTCTTACCCAGATAGTTGACCTTGAGCACCTTGCCGTTCTCAACCGGCCACTGCACATCGGGGCCTTCGGCATCCATAATATCGACATCAAACAGGTCGCTCCAATGATGCTTTTTCATCAGCTCGATATGCTTGGGCGTTTCGTTGCGGGCGCGCCATAGGCGGTGTTGCACTCTACCACCGTGCCGTTCACGGCATCAATGACCGGCTTCATAAACTCGGGGCGCAGGTAGTTCTGGTTGCCGTCCTCACCGCTGTGGACCTTGACGGCCACCTTGCCGGGCAGATCAATGCCCAGCTGGCGGTACATCTTCACGACTGCCTCCGGGGTAAGCTCATTGGTAAAATACACGGTTGCTTTTTCCATAGAAGATTTCCTCCCTGTAGTAGTTCCTGCAAGAAAAGGCGCACCGTCTCTGCGGCATACCCAAAGCAGATATTTTGTTACTTATTATAGCACTTTTCTTGCGTTGTGGAAAGCCGGTTGTTGCTTTATTTTGCCTTCCATGGTATACTGATTCATATTTTTGTCGAAATGAGGTTTTATTTTCATGTCAAGAAATAGCACGATGGATCTGACCACCGGTCATCCGCTGAAGCAACTGCTGTTTTTTTCGTTGCCGCTGGTGGCCGGGACCCTGTTCCAGCAGTTCTATTCCTTTGCCGATACCGTTATGGTCGGCCGCTTTCTGGGCGAGTCCGCGCTGGCCGCTGTCGGTACGACCTATTCGCTGCATTTTTTGACCCTTGGTTTTGTGCTGGGCGCGTGTGCAGGCTTCGGTATTCCGCTGGCACAGGCTGTGGGCGCAAAGGATCGCAACGAATTCCGGCGCTATTTCTGGAACGGCGTCTGGCTGTGCTGCCTGCTCGGCGTCGCTTTTACCGCACTGACCTATGCGTTCGCCGTGCCCATGCTGCGGCTCATCCACACCCCGGAGGAGATCCTGCCACAGGCAGCAAGCTATATCCGCATCATCTTTTTAGGCATACCGTCGTCCATTTTGTACAACTTCTGCGCCGGGGCACTGCGGGCCGCCGGGGATTCCCGCCGCCCCACGCTGTTTTTGTTGGTATCCAGCTTTTTAAATATTGTGCTGGACTATCTGCTGCTGGCCGTATTCCCGCTGGGTGTGGTTGGTGCTGCCCTTGCCACCGTGGTCAGCCAGCTTGTCAGCGGACTGCTGAACCTGTACTGCTGGCCTGCAAAACCGATTTGCTGCAGAGCTGTGCCGGGCTGCGCGGATTCTCCCGCCGCCATGCCGCCGCGCTCTGCCGCGTCGGCCTGCCGATGGGGTTTGAGTACTCGGTGTCGGCCATCGGCGCTGTTTTGCTGCAGAGCTCCATCAACGCGCTGGCACTGCCGCCATTGCAGGCCAGACGGCGGGCGATAAGATCCGCCAGATGTTCACCCTGCCGATGGAATCCGTTGGCATGGGCATGGCGACCTTTGTGGGCCAGAACGAGGGTGCCCGCCGCTACGACCGTATCCGGCAGGCATTCGGGACGGCCTTATCATCCAGTGGATCTATTGCGCAGCCGCCTGGGTCGTGCTTTTCTTCGGCAAGACTGCCTTCACCCAGCTGGTGCTGGGGGAGGCCTCCGATCAGCCGCGGCGCTGTCGGTGGAGTACCTGACCGTCATCAGCTGTCTCTTCTGCTTCCACGGTTCCTGATGATCCTGCGCAATACCCTGCAGGGCATGGGCTACAGCCTGCACGCTGTCCTCAGCGGCGTGGGCGAGCTGATCGGCCGCGCTGTTTGCGGCTGGGCTGCCGTATCCAGCAGCAGCTTTCTGGGCATCTGCCTTGCAAACCCCGCCGCCTGGGCGCTGGCGCTGGCCTACTGCACCGGTATGACGATCCACTTTTTAAAGCAGCGGCAGACCCAGCCTGCTGAGGCGTTTTGACTGCTCTCTCTGCTGCCATAGCGGGACATTGTATTTGATTTTATATGGCACTGCGGGCAGACCTTTTACGGTCTGCTCTTTTTTATTTGCAGGCCTCCTCAATTCTCGACAGGTCGGCCGCTTATATGCTATACTGTTACTATTATACAAAGGAGGCGCATCCGCCATGAAGCGCAGCAATATCCATCTGCAGTACAACGCCCCTGTCACGCTGACCTTTTTCTTTCTGTCGCTTGCTTCGCTGGCGCTCGGTCATCTGACCAACGGGTGGACAACCTATCATCTTTTCAGTGTCTACCGCTCTTCGCTGGCCGATCCGTTGTTTTTTGTCCGGCTGTTTGGTCATGTGCTGGGGCATGCAGGCTGGGACCACTTTATAGGCAATATGCTGCTTTTCCTTGTCATCGCGCCCCCGCTGGAGGAGCGCTACGGCAGCCGCACCCTGCTGAGCGGCATCCTCATGACCGCGCTTGTGTCCGGCATCCTGCAGTGTGTGCTGTTCCCCTCCTCCGCCCTGCTTGGCGCCTCCGGCATCGTGTTTATGCTCATCATGCTGTCCAGTCTGGCCGGCAGCCGGAACGGCGGTATTCCGATCACTCTGATCCTTGTCGGTGCGCTCTACCTGAGCCAACAGGTATATGATATTTTGTTCGTGCAGGACAATGTAGCCAACTTTATGCACATCGTCGGCGGTGCCTGCGGCACGGTGTTTGGTTTTGCCGTGCGCAGGAAATAATACGCGGAGGTTTCCCTCATGAAGATCCTTATCACCGGTTTTGATCCGTTCGGCGGGGAGTCCGTCAACCCGGCCTGTGAGGCTGTCAAGCTGCTGCCCGACACCATTGCCGGGGCAGAGATCATCAAACTGCAGGTTCCCACCCGGTTTGCCCTTTCCGGTGCCGTTCTGGAAGCTGCCGTAAACGAGCACAGGCCTGATGCGGTCATCTGTGTCGGGCAGGCAGGCGGGCGGTCTGCCATCACGCCGGAAAGAGTTGCCATCAACCTTGCGGACGCAAGCATCCCCGACAATGCAGGCGACCAGCCTGTGGATGAGCCGATCCGGAAGGACGGTGCGCCCGCCTACTTCACCTCCCTGCCCGTAAAAGCCATGGTGCAAAAAATGAGAGCCGCCGGTATTCCGGCAGCCCTCTCCTACACCGCGGGCTCCTTTGTGTGCAACTCCCTGATGTATACGCTGCTCTATCTCATCGACAGGCAGTATCCTGCCATGCGGGGCGGCTTTATCCATGTGCCTTACGCGATGGAGCAGGCCGTCGGCAAGCCGCTGGGAACACCCAGCATGGATCTGCACCAAATCGCGCGCGGCCTTACCCTTGCGGTAGAAGCGGTCATCGAAAACGAGCGCGACCTTACCATGAATCGGTGATTGTGATAAATGCCTTTATAAAGAATGTCCCTTTGTGTTGGAATTCTCAAAAATCGTCACCACTGAAATCACCCGCATCGGAATCGCTTATGTCGTATGCGTCTGTACCGCTGTCAAACTCATCCATCAGTGCCTGACGATGCGCCTCCTCTTCCCGGATATTGTCCATTGCGAGAGAGTAATGTACATACCCGTCAATTCCCTTACCGTAGATCCCGAAATCCATATCCTTCAGCATAGCGGTTACCTCCGCCTTTTTTGAGGAAGGGAGCCTTTCCCTTCGATACTTCTATTATAAATCATCGGCTGACCCATAATTCGTACTTTATACACGGCAGCAATAATTGTATAAAAAGTCACGCCCCCTGCAGATCACTCATTCACTGAGGATCGGCAGGCTGTGGGCGAGGTCACGCCCGCGCGGCAGAACTTTTGCAGATCGCCGCCAACTGCCGCCGCGTGCCGGAAAACCCGCCGCGCACCTTCTACGAGGCCATGCAGTTTTTGTGGTTCGTGCAGGTAGGCGGCATTTTAAGCGAGAATCCGCTTTCCCTTAACCTCGGCCGGTTTGACCAGTATATGGACCCCTATTATGAGAAGGATATACAGGCCGGCATCCTGCAGCCGGACTTTGCGCAGGAGCTTGTCGATGCGCTCTGGCTCAAATACTCCGAGTGGGTGTGGACGATCTCTGCCAACACGGCGGACTATTTTGCGGGGTACAACCAGTTCCAGAACCTGACTGTTGGCGGCAAGACCCGCAGCGGTGTATTGTACCGCGTTTGCCGGTTTGTATAGTACAAGTATAGACATTTCCCCCGCCTATTGCAACCGCATTTCAGCGGGATTTCCGGCTTTCGGTTATAGCAAAAAAAGCCGGGCGCTCTCAAACGGGAGCGCCCGGCTATATTTATTGACTATGCTTCAGATCAGTTTGCCTTCTGGGCTTTCTTGGCGGCCTTCTGGGCCTTCTTGAAATCCTTGTAGGCCTTGTACTGCTCAGTCTTGCGCAGCTTGCGGGCACCGAGGATCCAGAGGATCAGGCCCAGCACAAAGAGGATGCCGGAGACCCTGGCGACAGTGATAACTGCTGCAACGATGGTGGGACGGATCACCTTGATGGTGGTGTCGGCACCAACGCCGTTCATACCGCAGGAGTTGGCAATGGCATACAGGTTGTGGTGGCAGGCCTCGCGCATGGCGGAGACGATGACGGGGTCGTTCTTGTACTTGGGCAGGGTGTCGGTGACGAAGGACATCATGGCATCGTAGATGGACACGCCGGCCATGACGCCATCGGGACCGTTGACATACTGGGTCAGCACGTTATCGGTGATGACCATGCCGTCGCAGCCCCACTCGTTGCGCAGGATGCCGGTGACCAGACCGTAGTTGCCGCCGGACCAGACAGCACCCCAGCGGGTGTAGGCGATCATAACGCCGTTGGCGTTGCCGACCTCAACAGGAGCCTGGAAGGCCTTCAGATAGACCTCACGGGCAGCCTGCTCGTTCACCCAGACGCCCAGACCGATACGGTCCTGCTCGCAGTCATTCAGCGCAAAGTGCTTCATGACAACGTGGACGCCCTTGTCCTGAATGGCAGCGACCTCGTAGCGCTCATCATGCCGGACAGGAAGCCATCCTCAGAGTAGTACTCGAAGTTACGGCCGCCGTAGGGGGTGCGGTGGATGTTGTTGCCGGGGCCGTACAGGCAGGCGATGTTGGCTTCCAGGCAGTTGTTGCCGATGACCTTGCCGATCTCGGTCATGATTTCGGTGTTGAAGGTGGCAGCCATAACGTCCTCAGAGGTGAAGGCGGTGGCGGTCAGCTGGCTCTTGTCGTTGCCCAGCAGGCTGGCGGTCAGACCCTGAGGGCCGTTCTCGTCACGGGTACCGGGAGCCTCCACGCTCTTAACAGGCATGGTCCAGTGGAAAGCATCGCCGATCAGAGAGTTCATCTCATCGAAGGTCATCTGATCCAGCAGCTCGTCCCACTTGGGATCGTTGTAGTCGAGGCCGATCATGTCGTACAGCTTGACGCCGTTCTTGGCGCCGAGGGTGGGCATCTCAACGCTCTCGTAGTCGGCAGCGTCGTAGCGGACCTCCTGCAGGTCCTTCTTCAGCAGCTCGGTCAGGGTCAGCTTGACGGTCTCGGTGGGCAGAGTGCCGTTCCAGTCAGAGCGGCTCAGCCAGGTGACAGTCTCATCAACGCCCTCATAGAGGTTGGGGTCAGCGCAGGACAGCTGGTTGGTGATCTTGGTGCCGTTCTCGCTGGTGGCGTAGGTGGTGGTATTGAGAGCGTCCTCGGTCCAAGTGTAGGTCAGGTCGGCGTTGCGTCGGCAGTCATCTTGCCGTTGGTGTTCTCGACCGTGAAGCCCTTGGCAGCCAGAATGTTGTTGACAGCGTTGTGGGCATCGGTTGCGGCGGTGAAGTAGTAGTCACCGGCGTCAAGGATATAGTGCCGGCACCGTAGGTGTCGTAGGAAGCGATGTCGCGCTTGTTGACGGTCATGGACAGCGTCTCGGAAGCGCCCGGCTCGATCATACCGGTCTTGCCGAAGCCGACCAGAGAAACAGCGGACTTCTCAACGCCGTTCTGCTTGTCGTAGTCGGTGTAGGGGCTCTGGACATAGACCTGCACGGTCTTTTTGCCCGCCATGGCACCGGTGTTGGTGACCTTGACGGTGACGGTGTAGGTGTCATCGGCTGCATTATAGTTGACCTTCATGTCGCTGATGTCATAGCTGGTGTAGCTCAGGCCGTAGCCGAAGGGGTAAGCCACGATGTCGCCGTAGGCGTAGTCGCCTGCGTTGCCGCTGCCGGTGACGAAGTCCTCGTAGCGGGTCTCGTAGTACTTGTAGCCTACATAGATGCCTTCCTGATAGATCATGTAGGACTTGCTCTTTGCGGGCACATCGCCGCCCTCAACATAACCCTCATAGGTGCTGGGGGTGAAGTTCCACATAGCGGGGGCGCTGAAGTTGTCGTAGCAGTAGGTATCGACCAGGCTGCCGGAGGGGTTGACCTTGCCGGTCAGGATCTCGGCACGGCGTTGATGCCGGAGATGCCCACGTCACCGATCCACAGAGCGGCATCGATGTCGTACTCGTTGTTCTTGAGGAAATCGACCTGCAGGGCGTTGGCGGAGTTGATCAGCACGATG
>ENA-OQCP01000489-OQCP01000489.1-human-gut-metagenome-genome-assembly--contig:-NODE-489-length-17801-cov-2.005488_pt1 | contig 17801 bp, 17 predicted proteins | sample MGYA00242760_ERZ504583 | MGnify/ENA primary metagenome ERZ504583 (study PRJEB26092, sample SAMD00036308) | human gut metagenome | host: Homo sapiens | study: EMG produced TPA metagenomics assembly of...
CGATATTTGTCTGTGTAGGTGCTTTACTTCATATTATTTGAAGATGGAATTTGTGGCAAGGTGCCACTTATCTGGCGAAAGCGAAAAATAGGTATAAAATTATTTCGCGTGGGTAGTTCATGGGAATATTTTATAAGTTATACGATTTGTGTAGTTGCTTTATATTATAAATTTATGTTGTAATAAGTTTCAGGTAAAAGAAAGTGGTGAAATATATGCAAAAACTAAAAATTGGTTTTATTGGCATTGGTGTAATGGGAAAATCCATGGCAGATAATCTCTTAAAAGCTGGATATGAAGTCATGGTTTATACACGTACAAAGCAAAAAGCTGAAAGTTTATTAGCTAAAGGTGCAAAATGGTTTGATAGTGCTAAAGCTTTAGCCCAAAATGTAGATGTAATCATCTCTATGGTGGGTTATCCTCAAGATGTAGCAGAAATCTATTTAGGTGAAAACGGCGTAATTAAAAATTTGAAACCACAAAGCATAATTATAGATATGACTACTTCTAGTCCAAAACTGGCTCAAGAGATTTATCAAGAAGCTCAAAAATATGAAATAAAATCTTTAGATGCACCTGTATCTGGTGGAGATGTAGGAGCAAAAAATGGTACACTTGCCATTATGGTCGGTGGCGATAAAGAAGTTTATGAAGAAGTTTTACCGATTTTTGAAGCTATGGGAAAAACTATTTGCTATTTTGGCAAAGCTGGTTCTGGTCAATATGCAAAAATGAGCAATCAAATAGCTATTGCTTCTAATATGATGGGTGTTTGTGAAGCTGTTGCTTATGCGAAAAAATGTGGATTAAATCCTCAGGATTTATTAGATGTAATCTCTACAGGAGCAGCAGGTTCATGGTCGCTTAGCAATTTAGCACCAAGAATGTTAAAAGGTGATTTTGCACCAGGATTTTTCATTAAACATTTTATTAAAGATATGAAAATAGCTATAGAGTCAGCTGATGAAATGAATTTAGATCTACCAGGATTGAAATTGGCAAAATCTCTATATGAAAAATTAGCCAAAGAAGGTTATGAAAATAATGGCACTCAAGCCTTATTGAAATATTATGATGCTGAATAAAGCAAGACAAATACTACAAAAATTTTATGGATATGAAGACTTTCGACCAGGGCAGAAAAAGTAGTTGAAAGTTTATTAAATAGAATGATACAGTGGCGATTATGCTACAGGTGCGGGAAAATCTATTTGTTTTCAAATCCCTGCATTATTATTTGAAGGGGTAACACTTGTTATATCGCCACTTATTTCTTTGATGAAAGACCAAGTTGATAGTTTGCGTCAGCTAGGGATAGCAGCAGTATATATTAATAGTTCTGTCAGTAAGGCTCAACTATATAAGGATTTACAAGATATATCTGCTGGTTTTTATAAGATTATTTATATAGCACCAGAGCGATTAACATCTGAATATTTACCAGATAGTTTTAAAAATTTAAATATTAGTATGGTAGCAGTTGATGAAGCGCATTGTTTATCACAATGGGGACATGATTTTCGTCCTAGTTATCGCAATATCTTAAATTTTACTAATTCATTGCGTATTAAACCGATTATCAGTGCTTTTACAGCAACAGCTACACCAGAGGTAAAAACAGATATTATAAATTTATTGGGACTTAAACAACCTAATGTATTTGTAACTGGTTTTGATAGACCCAATTTATATTTTTCCGTATTAAGAGGAGAAGTAAAAGATAAATTTGTCATAGATTATGTAAAAAAACATCAAGATGAAGCTGGAATTATCTATGTGGGCACTAGAAAAGATGTAGATGCTTTGCAAGTTTTATTGGAAATAAAGGGCATTAAAGTAGGCAGATACCATGCCGGTATGACAGATGAGGAAAGAAATCAAATGCAAGAAGATTTTCTCTATGATAATCTTTCTGTCATGGTGGCGACAAATGCTTTTGGTATGGGCATAGATAAGCCAAATGTGCGCTATGTTATTCATTATAATATGCCGAAAAATATGGAAGCGTATTATCAAGAAGCAGGTAGAGCAGGTCGTGATGGACTTTCAGGAAATTGTATTTTACTGTATAGTCCGCAAGATACACAGCTTCAAAAGTTTTTGATAAGTAAATCTACAGAAAGTGAAATTCGCCAACAATTAGAATATAAAAGATTGCAGTCAATGGTGGATTATTGTCATACACCGCAATGTCTAAGAGCATTTATCTTGCATTATTTTGGTGAATTTGATGTGGAAGAACATTGTGATAATTGTAGTAATTGCAAATTAGAAGGCGAATTGATAGATATTACAATTGACGCACAAAAGGTTTTATCGTGTGTCTATCGTATGCATGAACGCTTCGGTGTAAAAATGATAGCTGAAGTCTTAAAAGGTTCAAAAAGTGCGAAGATAAAACAATTTAATTTTGAGCGTTTATCTACGTATGGCTTGATGAAAGAGCGAAAGCTAAAAGATATCAGTGATTTAATTTTAAGACTCAGTGCTATGCAATATTTAGATATCACAGAAAGCAATATCCAGTGGTTACTTTAAATGAATTGTCATGGCAAGTGCTTCGCGGTCAAAAAAAAGGTTTGGCAAAAGATGGTAATTGTAAAAAAAGCCAAGGCTAAAGGTGAATTATTTGAAGCTTTGCGCAGTTTGCGTAAAGAATTAGCGACAAAAGAAAAATTACCACCATATATGATTTTTTCTGATGCTACACTTACACAGATGGCAACAGATAAACCAACTGATTTAGAATTGATGAAAAATATTCGCGGTGTAGGTGAATTTAAATTACAAAAATATGGTGAGGAATTTTTAACAGTGATAAAGAGCTACATATCATAAAGATATTTAGTATAGATTAAGAGAAAAAGGGGTAGATTTTATGGATCCAATTTTAAAATTACAAAATGGCAGTGATGTCAGAGGTGTAGCAGTTGAAGGTGTAGCTGATGAACCTGTTACTTTGACACCAGAATATGCTAATCGCATTGTGCAAGCTTTCGTTTTATGGCTCAGCAAAAAAAGTGGCAAAAAAGCAAGTGAATTAAAAATTGCAGTAGGTCATGATTCTCGTATTTCTGCACCAATGTTAAAACAACAAGCTTTAATGGCAATTGTAGCTCAAGGGGCAACAGCTGTTGATTGCTCTATGGCTACAACTCCAGCAATGTTTATGTCTTTAGTATATGAAGAAACAAAATATGATGGTTCTATGATGATTACTGCAAGCCATCTTCCATTTAATCGCAATGGTATTAAATTCTTTGAACCAGAAAATGGCGGTATGGAAAAGAAAGACCTCACTGATATGCTCAAAATCGCTTGCGAATTGACTGAACAAACAGTGGATATTAGTAATGTAGAAAAATTTGACTTAGTTTCTCTTTATGCTGAAAATCTTTGCACAAAAATCCGTGAAGGTATCAACAGCAAAGATAATTATGATAAACCACTTACAGGCAATCATATCGTAGTAGATGCAGGTAACGGTGCTGGCGGATTTGCGCAAAAAGTTTTAGCTCAGTTAGGTGCAGATACTACAGGTAGCTTATACTTAGATCCAGATGGACATTTCCCAAATCACATCCCAAATCCAGAAAATAAAGAAGCTATGGACGCTATTCGCGGTGCAGTGCTTAATAATAAAGCTGATTTAGGTTTGATTTTTGACACTGATGTAGATAGAATGTCTGCTGTATTTAGCGATGGTCAAGAAGTAAATCGTGATGCACTCATTGCTATGATGGCTGCTATCTTAGTGAAAGATTATCCAAATTCCACTATTGTTACTGACTCTGTAACTTCTGATAAATTGACTGCATTTTTAGAAGGTGAATTACAGTTAAAACATCATCGTTTCCAACGTGGTTATAAAAATGTAATCAATGAATGCAAACGCTTAAATGAAGAAGGCGTAGTATCTCCACTCGCTATTGAAACAAGTGGTCATGGTGCACTTAAAGAAAATTATTATCTCGATGATGGTGCATATATGGCAGTTAAACTCTTGATTGCTGCAGCTAAAACTAAAGCAGAAGGCAAAACTTTAAATAGCTTGATTGAAAAACTTGAACCACAATTTGAAACAGCAGAATATCGCTTAAAATTAAAAGGTGAAGATTTCAAAGCTTATGGGGCAAAAATTTTAGAAATATTTACTGCTCGTGCAAAAGAAAAAGGATATCATATTGTAACACCAAATTATGAAGGTGTACGTATTAGCTTTAAAGGTGAAGCAAATGGCTGGGCATTGCTTCGTCAATCTTTGCATGATCCTAATATGCCACTTAATGTAGAAGGTAATGGTGAAGGCGATTGTGCAAAAATCACAGCTATGATGAAAGAATTATTGAGCGGTTTTGACCAATTAGATATCTCTGTATTTGATAAATAATAATATAGCGGAAAATAACAGAATTTTATATTCTTAATAATAAAAACCTCGAGAAAGGTAGTTTTATGTTTCTCGAGGTTTTTATTTTATGTTTGTTTTTTCCATAGATACTTTTGCATAGTTTATAAAATAATTTTTTGCTGGTGTGTTTAATTTTTTATTGAAATGTTGTAAACTATAAGGAAACGCATTTGAAAGGAGTATTTTTATGGATTTACATAATTTATTGGTATTTCAAGATTTATTCAATGATGATGTTTTTAGAGATATCGAGAAAACTATTTCTCGAGAAAATTTAAATAAAGGGGCTGTTGCTGCTAAGTTGATTAATAAAGCAGAGCAGTTGGGTTTATCTGGAAATATTATACGTTCATATATGATTTATACTGTGGCTCATCAAAGTAATTGTGTGTCTTATGCAGTGGAAAAATCTGGTGGTAAAATCGGTAAAAGTTTGTATCAAGCTTTTTGTCATGATATTGAATTAATAGAAAAATTATTGCTTTTAAAACCTAGTTTACTTTTGGATTGCGATTTATTAGATGATTATGAACCGACAAATATTAATCAATCTACAGCGTTTAATTTATTAGTAGAAAATCTAGATAAAGCACAAACTAGCAAAGATAAGGCAGATGTTTTTATTAATTATTATAGAACATTTGGCAGTGGAGATATGGCAGATTATCGAGCTTTCCGTTGGGATAGTGATGAGGATAGTTTAGTTGGTATTAAACATTTTGAAACTATGAAGCTTCAAGATTTAATAGGCTATGAATATCAGAAACAAGAATTATTAGCCAATACGAAAGCCTTTGTAGAAGATAAGCCAGCAAATAATGTTTTACTTGTAGGGGCAAGAGGTACAGGAAAATCTTCAGGTGTAAAAGCAGTGGTTAATTCTTTCTTTGATAAGGGCTTGCGTTTAGTTCAATTAACTAAAGAACAATTAATAGATTTACCTGTTATTATGGAGCGTTTGCGAGATTTTAGCAGTAAGAAATTCATCATTTTCTTAGATGATTTATCTTTTGAAGAATTTGAAGTGGAATATAAATATTTAAAATCAGCAATTGAAGGTGGTGCTTCGGCAAAACCTGAAAATGTACTTATTTATGCTACATCAAATCGCCGTCATTTGATTAAAGAAAGTTATAAAGATAGAGGGGCAAATGATGATGATATGCACCGCAGTGATACATTGAATGAAACTATTTCACTTTCTGATAGATTTGGTTTAATCATCTATTATATGGCACCAAACCAACAAGAATATTTAGATATTGTAGATGGTTTATTAAAACAGCATGGCATAGAATTATCTAAAGAAGAATTGCGCGTAAAAGCAGGGGCATGGGAAAAAGAACATTCTGGACGCTCTGGCAGAATAGCACAACAGTTTGTAACACATTATTTAGGGCAAGTTTATAATAAATAAAAAGCAGGAAAAATCCTGCTTTTTTATTAGAAAATTTCATTGAATTTTTTATTATAGATTTAAATCATTGATAGGAAATATTGATGAAATCTTAAATCATTAGTTAATTCAGGGTGAAAGGCAGTTACAAGCATATTTTTTTGTCGTGCAGCTATGATTTTATTATCTAAAGTAGCTAAAATTTGTACATCTTTACTTGTTTTAGTGATGTAGGGAGCACGAATAAATACTAAAGGAATAGACATATTTTTATCTATGGTAGGAATTAATAAATTAGTAGAAAAACTATTTAATTGAGAGCCATAGCCATTGCGTTTAACTGTTATATCCATAGTTGCAAGATGCGTATTTGTTTCATTTTCAATATTTTTAGCAAGCAAGATTAAGCCAGCACAAGTGCCAAATACAGGTAAACCTGAAATGATTTTTTGCTGTAAAATTTCTTTTAAGCTAAAATAATCAAGAAGTTTTCCTATAGCTGTAGACTCGCCACCAGGTAAAATAAGCCCATCAATACAATCTAAATCTTTGGCTGTTTTTACTATACGAGTTTTTGTATGTGGTATTTGTATTAAGATTTCTTGATGTTCAGTAATAGCCCCTTGCATACCTAAAATACCAATTATTTTATTCATATCACATTACCAGCACGTTTTGCCATTTGTTGTTCTTGAGGAATAGTATCTATTTCTATACCGACCATAGCTTCACCGAGATTTTCTGATATTTTAGCTAGTTTTTCAGGATCATTGTAAAAAGTAGTAGCTTCGACAATAGCTTTTGCTCGTTTTTGTGGATCACCGGATTTGAAGATGCCAGAGCCTACAAATACACCATCAACACCTAATTGCATCATTAAGGCAGCATCAGCAGGAGTGGCAATACCACCAGCTGCAAAATTAACAACAGGAAGTTTTCCATGTTCATGTACATAACAAACTAAATCAAAAGGTGCACCTATTTCTTTAGCAATATGCATTAACTCACTAGATGTGGCAGATTTTACTCTATTGATATCTTTTTGCATAGTTCTAAAGTGACGAACAGCTTCAACGACATTTCCAGTACCTGCTTCACCTTTTGTTCTAATCATGCTAGCACCTTCACCAATTCGACGAAGTGCTTCACCTAAATTTCTAGCACCACAAACAAAAGGAATATCAAAATCTTGTTTATAGATATGATTTTCGTCATCAGCTGGTGTTAAAACTTCTGATTCATCAATATAATCAATGCCGATAGCTTGTAATATTTGAGCTTCGACAAAGTGACCAATGCGAGCTTTTGCCATAACAGGGATAGAAACAGCTTCTTTAATTTCTCGTATCATTTTAGGATCTGACATGCGAGCGACTCCACCTTCACGACGTATATCAGCAGGTACGCGTTCAAGTGCCATAACTGCAACGGCACCAGCTTCTTGAGCTATTTTTGCTTGCTCTACGTTGGTAACATCCATGATGACTCCGCCTTTGAGCATTTGGGCAAGATTTTTATTTAAATTGTAACGATTATTCATGATAGGCTCCTTTGATTGTAGTATATTAATTAAAATGATAAAATTGTATCAATACAATATTTAAATTTGCAAATTAAATTTTATAAATTATAGATAAAGGAGAAAAAAATAGCAAGAATGAAGGATAAATTAATTGAATTTGTATCGATACAATTAGATAAAGATTTAAAAGAGCCTTTATATGTACAATTATATGAGCAAATAAAATTAATGATAAAACAGCATTTATTATCTCCAGGATATAAATTACCAGCTGTGCGAAGTCTAGCTCAAAATTTGCAAGTAAATCCAAGTACAGTGGTTAATGCTTATAAAGAATTGGAAAAAAATGGTTTTATTTTTAGTAAGCGTGGCAGTGGAAGTTATGTGGCTGAACAAGTGATTAATACTATCGATGAATTAGAAGAGAATAATCACATTCCCATTGATTTAACTGATGATTTAAAAATTTTTGCAAGGTCAAAAAAAATGTAATAAATATGAGTACGATATCCTTAAATCCGGATATGATTTCCATAGAGACTTTTAAGCAAGTGGTAAATAAAATTTTAGAAAGAGATAAAGGATATGCATTTACATATCAAGACAGTCAAGGTTATTTGCCACTTCGCCAATCGATTACTCAAGAATTAGCGAAAAAAAGGATAAATACAACGCCAGAATACATTCAGATTATTTCAGGTGCACAACAAGGCATAGATATAGTGGCACGTGCTATTTTAAAACATGGAGATATTGTATTTGTAGAAAATCCAACTTATCCAGGTGCGATAGCGGCTTTTCGTTCTTGTGGAGCGAAAATTATAGATATTAAATTGACAAAAGAAGGTATTGACTTAGTTGACCTCGAAAATAAATTAAGGAAATTTAGACCTAAATTGATATATGTGATGCCTAATATTCAAAATCCTACAGGTATATCTTATACAAAAGCTAATTGTCGCCGTTTAATGGGATTGGCTCGTTTTATAATGCTTATATTTTGGAAGATGATTATATAAGTGGTCTTTGTTATCAAGAAAAATCGCCTATACCTTTAAAAGCGTATGATACAGATGATCGAGTGATTTATATTCGCAGTTTATCAAAGATTTTCATGCCAGGATTAAGACTTGCTTATTTAATCATGCCCCAAGTATTGGCACAGACTTTATTAAATGTAAAACATATTTCAGATATAGCGACTTCTGGACTTACACAGAGAGTTTTTGATTATTATTTGCGTGAAGGATTATGGCAAGAACATTTAAATTCTATTCGCAGTGTGTATAAAACACAATTTGAATTTGCTCTTAGAATGGCAAAAAAATATTTGCCTAAAGATATAGATTATTTAAAACCACAAGGGGGATTATCTTTGTGGCTAAATTTGCCGGATAGATTAAATGCAAGTGAGATAATTGAAAAAGCTAGAAATGAAGGGGTAATAATTTGCGATGGTGCACCATTTTTTGTGCGCAATGCTCCTAATAAACAGATACGTTTGAGTTTTGCCACTTTGTCTTTAGCAGAAATAAATACAGGGATAAAAATAATTCAAAATATAACTAAATCTTAAAGGGGGAATACTTATGAAAATAGGTATTGCTGGAAACGGCAAAATTGTACATGAAATGATAGGAGCTATAAAAAAATATTCAAGATTTAGAAATAGTAGCTATATGTAGTCGACCACAGAGCAGACAAAAAGCAGAAGAAATAGCAGATAAATTTAATATTGATAAAATATATACAGATTATAATCAAATGCTAGAAGATGGCGAAATAGATTTTATTTATGTAGCTGTAGCTAATAATGTGCATTATGAATATACAAAAAAAAGCATTAGAAGCAGGGAAAAACGTCATTTGTGAAAAACCTTTTACTATCACAGCAAAACAGACACAAGAATTAATAGATTTAGCTAAAGCTAAAAATCTATTTTTATTTGAAGCTATCACTATTTTATATGCGCCAAATTATCAATATATAAAAGAAAATTTAGAGCAAATTGGTCAATTGCGTTATGTTCATGCTAATTATGCACAATATTCTAGCCGTTATGATAGATATTTAAATAAAGATGTAGCACCAGCATTTAGCCCTGAACATGCAGGGGGTGCTTTATATGATTTAAATATTTATAATTTACATTTTGTCATAGGGGTATTGGGTACACCAAAAGAAGTTATTTATCGACCAAACTTTGGTTTTAATGGCATAGATATTTCCGGTACAGCATTATTAGATTATGATGATTATACAGTAGTATGTAGTGCAGCTAAAGACTCTGAAAGTATCAGCGGAATTGTATTTCAAGGTGAAAAAGGCTATATGGAATTAGTGGGTGCGCCAAATATTTGTGCGTTAGTCAAAGTTCATAAAAAAGATGAAGAAGAAATCTTGATAAATAAAGAAAAATACAATCACCGTATGGTTAATGAATTTGTAGCTTTCACAGAAATCTTTAAACAACAAGATTTAACTACTTGTTATAAAACATTAGAACATAGTTTAAATGTAATGAAAGTATTAGAACAAGCTAGAATAAGTGGCAAAGTAGAATTTAATATTTGAGCATTTTTACTTTATAAATAGAAAAGGCATAAGAATTTTTATTCTTATGCCTTTTCTTTAGATAAGTTATATTTTTAAAGAAGTTGTTGGTTATTTAATTATTTAACGTAATTAGCGATTAATTCTACAGCTTTATCTATGCCACAGCGACCTACATTGATTATCATGTCATAATCTTTGCAATCACCCCATGTAGAACCTGTATAATAATTATAGTAAGAAGCACGTTTAGCATCTTCTTTTTTTAATGTAGCTAAATCTTTATGATAAACATTAGTGCCTCGTATTTTGCGGAATTCATCATCTGCACAAATAAAGAAGTGATGAGCATTTTTTACATCTTTCAAAATGAAATTAGCACAGCGACCGACAAAAATACCCAGAATTTTTTTTCAGCAAGTGCTTTGATAGCTTTTGATTGTGGAGTGAATAAATAATTATCGTCTTCTACATTCAAATCAGCAAACATAGTTTCATATGGAGAAACACTGCCATAGAGATTATCATATGTTAAATCTAATTCATCAAGAGAAACACCTTTTTCAAGATGAGCAGAAATAAATGCTACAAGTTTGCGGTCATATAAAGGTATTTGTAATTGTTTAGCTAATTTTTCAGCGATTTCACGACCACCAGCACCATATTGACGACCAATAGTAATAATACAATTACTCATGAAATAATCCCCCTATTTATAAGAGAGCACCTACAAAAGTAGATGCTCTTCATTATTATTTATTATATTTATCTTTAATTAAGCAAAAGGATTTTCTGTTGGGTACATCATAGTTTTTGGCTGATTGAAAGCTACATCTTCAACACCTAAGAATTTGAAGATACTGAATAAAGCTTTACCATAATGACCGAATGCTACAGCACCATGATGTGGATATTGTTTTTCAATGAGTACATGACGATAGAAACGACCCATTTCAGGAATAGCGAAGATACCAATACCACCGAAGGAACGAGTAGCAACAGGTAATACTTCACCTTCTGCTATATAAGAGCGTAATTGTCCAGCTGCATTGCTTTGGAGACGATAGAATGTGATTTTACCTGGAGCAATATCGCCTTCCAAAGTACCACGAGTGATATCTGGAGTGCCACCATTTTCAAGTAAACGATTTTGGATAAGCTGATATTTGATAGCACCTTTAGCGAGTTTGCACATAGGAGTATTACCGCAATGGAAGCCCATGAATGTATCTTTGAGAGTATAGTTTTTATATTTTGGTGCAATATCTTCTTCAAATAAATCTTTTGGTACGGAGTTGTTGATATCGAGAAGAGTTACAGCATCGCCACTTACGCAAGTTCCAATATATTCGCTGAGTGCGCCATAGATATCTACTTCACAAGCAACAGGAATACCACGAGATACAAGACGGCTATTTACATAGCATGGTTCAAAACCAAATTGAGATGGGAATGCAGGCCAACATTTATTAGCAAATACTACATATTTTCTAGAACCTTTATGTTTTTCAGCCCAATCAAGTAATGTTAATTCATATTGAGCCATGCGTTTTAAAAGATCTGGATATGGATTAGCTGTGCCCATTTCTTCAGCCATATCTTTAACGATATCATCAATACGTGGGTCATCAGCATGTTCTTTATAAGAAACGAGTAAATCAAGTTCGGAGTTTTCTTCTATTTCTACGCCTAAATCATAAAGTGGTTTAATTGGAGCATTGCAAGCAAAGAAATCTTGTGGACGAGGACCGAAAGTGATGATTTTTAGATTTGCTACACCGATTAAAGCGCGTGCAACAGGATTAAATTCATTGATCATTTCAGCGATTTCATCAGCAGTACCTACAGGATATTCTGGAATGAATGCTTTGATTTTTCTAAGACCAAGATTGTAAGAGCAGTTGAGCATACCGCAATAAGCATCGCCACGACCATTGATGAGGTCTTTGCCTGTTTCTTCAGCAGCAGCTACGTACATTACAGGGCCATCGAATTTTTGAGCAATTAAAGTTTCAGGAGTTTCTGGACCGAAGTTACCTAAGAAAACAACTAAAGCATTACAGCCAGCAGTTTTAACTTCTTCAACTGCTTTGAGCATATCGATTTCATTTTCTACTACAGTTTGAGCTTCGAAAATTTCACCATATTGTTTAGTGTAAGCTTCAACGATTGCTTTTCTACGATTTTCAGAAAGAGAAACGATAAAGCAATCACGACTTACAGCAATGATACCAAGTTTTACATCAGGAATATTATTAAACATGAATATACTCTCCTTTTATATATACACTAATATATTTACGATTTTATTTTGTTATTGTGTTTTATGTGCTTAGGCACAATCAAGAACAATTAAAGAATATCATGTAGTAATGTTTTTGTCAATAATAATTTTTTAGAAAATTTATAATAATGGTTTAATGGAGAAAACGTCTTTTGGTAAAAAGTATTAGTCATTCAAAAAACTTTAAAAGATAATATTTTTACTTATTTATAATAAAATAGAAAAACATATTAAAAAAAATCTGAAAAATGCTAAAAATAAATATTGACGGATAAATTCAAAGGTGATATATTTAAAACAACAAATGTGCTTAAGCACAAAATGAGAGGCGGTAAATGATGAAATATTTATTAGGTTTAGATATAGGAACTTCAGCGACAAAGACAGTATTATTTGATGAAACTATGAAAGTTATAGCTTCAGCTTCAGAAGAATATCCAATGTATCAACCACAAAATGGTTGGGCAGAACAAAATCCAAAAGATTGGTATAATGCTTCCTTACATACAATTCAAGAAGTTTTGGCAAAATCTAAAATCAATCCTGAAGATGTAAAAGGCATAGGTTTATCTGGCCAAATGCATGGGTTAGTAATGCTTGATGAAAATAATGAAGTAATTCGTCCTTCAATTATTTGGTGTGACCAAAGAACAGTAAAAGAATGTGAAGAAATCACTGCTAAGGTTGGAGCTGAAAGATTGATAGAAATTACAGCTAATCCAGCATTGACAGGATTTACAGCATCAAAAATTTTATGGGTTAGAAATAATGAACCAGAAAATTATGCAAGATGTAAACATATTTTATTGCCAAAAGATTATGTACGTTTTTGCATGACAGGTGAGTATGCAACAGAAGTATCTGATGCAAGTGGAATGCAATTATTAGATATTCCAAAACGTCAATGGTCAGATGAGATTTTAGCAAAACTTGATATAGACAAAAATTTATTGGCAAAAGTATATGAATCTCCAGAAGTAACAGGACATATCAATGATGAATTTGCTAAATTATCAGGACTTAGCACTGATACAGTAGTTGTAGGTGGTGCAGGAGATAATGCGGCAGCAGCTATTGGTACTGGTATCGTAAAAGACGGTAAAGCATTCACTACAATTGGTACAAGCGGTGTAGTATTTGCACATACAGATAAATTAAGTATTGATCCAAAAGGTAGAGTTCATACTTTTTGTTGTGCAGTACCAGGTTGTTGGCATGTAATGGGTGTAACACTTGCAGCAGGTTTATCACTTAAATGGTTCCGCGATAATATAGCTGATAATTATAAAGCAAAAGCAGAAGAATTGGGAAAAGATCCATATGTACTCATGAATGAAGCAGTAGCAAAAATTCCATGTGGCAGTGATAGATTGATGTATTTACCATATTTGATGGGCGAAAGAACACCACATCTTGATCCAAATTGTAGAGGCGTATTCTTTGGTTTATCTGCAATTCATACAAAAGAAAATATGATGAGAGCAGTCATGGAAGGTGTAGCATATTCACTTAGCGATTGTTATGACATTTTGAAAGAAATGGGTGTAACAGTAGATGAAATGATGGCATGTGGTGGCGGTGGCAAGAGCCAGTATGGCGCCAGATGCTTGCAGATATGTTTGAATGTGAAGTAAAAACATTGACTTCTGAAGAAGGTCCAGCATTAGGGGTAGCTATTTTAGCTGGTGTAGGAGCTGGAATTTTCAAAGATGTAGTATCTGCTTGTGATGAATTTATCAAAACAGGAACAAATTGCAGTCCAATAAAAGAAGAAAGTGAATATTATAAACAAGGACATGCTTTATACAAGAAAGTATATGCGCAATTAAAAGGTTGTTATCAGGATTTAGCTAAGTTATAAATTTTATATATTTAAGAGGAGAGTAAATAATGGGAACAATAAAATCTGAAGTAGCATTTCAAACGACATCAGCAAGTCGTGTAAAATTTGTGAGAATTTTCGTATTTGTGGTTGCTGGTATGGCAGGTTTATTATTTGGTCTTGACCAAGGGGTTATTTCTGGAGCTTTACCATTTATTGCTAAAGAATGGGAACTTACAAGTCGTCTACAAGAATGGGTAGTAAGCTCTATGATGGTAGGTGCAGCTGTTGGGGCAATTATTGCTTCAAGATTATCTTCTGGCATTGGTCGTAAAAAATCTTTAATGATTGGTGCTGCATTGTTTATTGTAGGTTGTCTTGGTTCTGGTATGGCAACAAGTGTAGAAATGCTCATTGGTGCTCGTTTGATTTTAGGTCTTTCTGTAGGTATAGCATCTTATACAGCTCCATTGTATTTAGCTGAAATGTCAGACAAAGATGCTCGTGGAAGTATTATTTCTGGCTATCAATTAATGGTTACAGTAGGTATTTTAGTAGCTTTCTTATCTGATACTTATTTTAGTTATACTGGTGATTGGAGAGCTATGCTCATGGTCATTGCTATTCCAGCAGTAGCACTTATTTTATGTGTATTAGCATTGCCTGAAAGTCCTCGTTGGCTTGCTTCTAAAGGTCGTTTCCAAGAATCTGCTAATGTATTGAGTTCTATGCATACTAATGTTGAAATTGCAAAAACTGAATTACATGATATTAAAGAAAATTTAAAAGTAAAACAAGCTGGTTGGGAATTATTCAAAGCTAATAAAAATGTTCGTCGTGCAGTATTTTTAGGTGTATTACTTCAATTTATGCAACAGCTCACAGGCTTCAATATCATTATGTATTATTCTCCAAAAATTTTAAGTATTGCAGGTTTCTCTTCTACAGAAGAACAGATGATAGGTACTGTAGTCAATGGTCTTGTATTCGTTTTAGCAACATTTATTGCTGTAGGTACTGTTGATAAATCTGGTCGTAAACCAGCATTATCTAGATGTTTTGCTATAATGGCTGTTTCCTTATTTGTTTTAGGTCTTTGCTTCTTTGGTTTAGAAAGTGGAAATACATCTACATGGATTCCTTACTTATCTGCTGGCATGGTAATTTTAGCAATTATTGGCTTTGGTTTTGGTGCAGGTCCTGTTGTATGGATTTTATGTTCTGAAATTCAACCACTTAAGAGCCGTGACTTTGGTATTGCCTGCTCTACAATGACTAACTGGTTATCTTGTACTTTAATCGGTGCTACATTCTTAACTTTACTTGATACTTTAGGTTCTACAATGACTTTCTGGTCTATGCAGCATTGAATGCTTTATTTGTATATTTAACAATGCGTTATGTACCTGAAACAAAAGGTGTAACATTAGAAAAAATTGAACAGAATCTCATGGAAGGTAAAAAATTAAAAGATATCGGTTGTTAATTAAATTTTGATGAGTTATCCTATAATGCTGTGTTATTATATGTATATAATAGTGTAACTTTACTAAGAGATTTTAACAGCATTATAGGAGGTACTTTTGGTGGTTACGATAAAACAAATTGCGGATCTTTGTGGTGTCTCACGAGGAACAGTGGATAGAGTTATAAACGAACGTGGCAATGTAAAGCCAGAGACGAAAGAACTTGTGTTATCTATGGCAAAAGAATTAGGTTATAAGCCAAATCCAGCAGGAAAAGCACTATCTGCTAGAAAGAAAAATCCAGTGGTGGGAGTTGTGATTTCATCAGAAGGCAATCCTTTTTTGATGATGTTATCAGAGGTATAAAATTAGCTGCGGAAAAATATGAAATTTATGGATTGAAAGTCATTTGGAAAAATATGAGAGGCTATGATGTAAAGTCTCAGCATGAAATCATGGAAAAGCTTAAAGATAAAGTAAATGCCTTGATTATTAATCCAGTAAATGACCCTGTAATTATAAATGAAATCAATGAATTTGTAGATGCTGGAATTTTTGTAGTAACAATAAATAATGATGTAGATAATTCCAAACGTCAATGTTATGTAGGTAGTGATTATACTAATGGCGGTGAAACAGCAGGTGCATTATTGCAGATGATTATACCAAATGGGGCTAATATAGGTATAGTCATGGGTTCATCAAAGGTATTAGGTCATAAGCAACGTTTAGCTGGATTTGAAGAAAATATAAATAAAAATCCTAAATTTAAAATAGTAGATATTCAAGAAAATGATGATGATGATATATCTTCATATGATAAGACTAAGATGATGTTGACAAAACATAAAGAAATAAATGCAATATTTATTGTAGCAGCTGGTGTATATGGTGCTTGTAGAGCGGTATTAATCATTAAAAAAACAGAATGATTTAACGATAATTGCTTTTGATACAGTGCCAACTACAGTGGAAATGATGAAGAAAAATGTAATTAAAGCAGTGATTTATCAACACCCTTATAGACAAGGTCAAAGAGCTATGCAAATTGTTTTTGAATATCTAGTAAATGGTATTAGCCCTGATAAAAGTAGACATATAATGAAAAATGAGATAAAAATATTAGAAAATTTATGAGGTAAAGATAATGAAAAGTGTACATGATGTTGAATTCAAGCAATACGGTAGAGTTTTAGATGTTGATACTGCTGAATTTGTAGCAACAATGAAAGCAAAAGAAGCTATTAAAGAAGGTGTAGTATATGAACCTTCTGATGCGGATTTAGAAGCATTGCCTTTATTTAAACAGATGCAAGATGAAGTTTATGGCGGATTAGAAGTGGAATTTGGTTTTTGCAGTGGCTATAACAATAAATTAAATGCAGTAGAATATCATCGTTCTTCTGAAATCGATATTGCAGCTACAGATTTAATTTTGATGCTTGGTCGTCAGCAAGATATCGATTACACAAATAATACTTATGAAACTAAAAATATAGAGTGCTTCTTTGTACCAGCAGGTACAGCAGTAGAACTTTATGCGACAACTCTTCACTATGCACCATGCAAAGAAAATAATGAAGAATTTCGTTGTGGTGTAGTTTTACCAAAAGGAACTAATCTTCCATTGCAGGTAAAACCAGTTGAAAATAAAGGTGAAAATCAATTACTTTTTGCTGCTAATAAATGGCTTATTGGACATAGTGAAAGTGGCGTAGATAAAGATGGCGGCTTTATTGCTTAATCGGTGAGAATACAACAATTTAATAAAATAAAAACTACTATAGATTTAATTTCTAAATTCTATAGTAGTTTTTTTATTTAAATATTATGTCTAAAACTTGTGTTAGAGCATATTCCAATTTATCCATAGCAAGGTTTAACTCCTCAGAAGAAATAATTAATGGTGGTGCTAAGGTGAGTACACAACCTTGAGATATTTTAAAGCTCAATCCTTGTTCTATACATAAATATAAAACTTTTTCAGCTTGAATAGTAGCTTTTTCTTTTGTTTGACGATTTTTTACTAATTCAATTCCCAGTAAATATTCAAGATATAACTCAAAGAATAGACCGTGCTTATAAATTGTTTTTTAGAAATTTAAAACATAAAATTCGTACAGCACCACCATCTTTTAAAAAGATACGAAAATATAAATCATTCACGCTCAAACAAGCTGGTTGGAAGCTTTTAAAGGGTAATATTATAGAAATTAATAAACAAAAAATACAAATATTTTAAAAAGTAGAGATATTGAAGGAATAGTTAAAACAATAACAATTAAACGTGATACTTTAGGTGATATATATCTTTATTTTGTTTGTGAAACTAACGAGAATAAA
>ENA-OQCP01000490-OQCP01000490.1-human-gut-metagenome-genome-assembly--contig:-NODE-490-length-17732-cov-2.454871_pt1 | contig 17732 bp, 16 predicted proteins | sample MGYA00242760_ERZ504583 | MGnify/ENA primary metagenome ERZ504583 (study PRJEB26092, sample SAMD00036308) | human gut metagenome | host: Homo sapiens | study: EMG produced TPA metagenomics assembly of...
TGTAAGGTTGCTGTGAATTTGCTACCTTTACTACATCCAAGCCTTGTATTGAGCAAAAGTAGAGGTTGTGCAGCTTATTAGGAGGGCTGCAATCAGATATGTATTTTTCATTTTTCTTTTATTAATCTGGTTATTAGTCACCCCAGGCATTATTATTCTTGGTCTTTTTCCAAGCTTGACGCATTTGGTGAATATGCCAGAAGTTAATTAAAGGTTTCAACTTACGTTCAGCTTTATTGGGGATAGCAGGTATAGGATAGGATTTGTCCTGATACCAATAAGCAACGGTTGCAATGTCTAAATCCATATCGTTGGATGTTCCATGTTCAATGGTTGCTTTCAGAGATTTTTCAAAGAATACCGGATCGGTGATAAAAAAGCGGTATACATGAGTGCGTCCTAACCATCCGGTTTCACCGTTTACGCGTGGATAGCCGAAGAAAGGACTTTGGAAAGGTTCTTTGGGACACCAGGAAGTATTGAAAAAATCTTCAGTTCCAGTTCCTACCATTGAAGGAATTTTCTCTCCGTCAATGAACCACATATCATCACCCTCGCCATACCAAGCCGTAGAGGGATTTTGTACATAATAGTTCAATCCTATAAAGTGCCCTTTTCCTTTAATGTCTGCAAAGACATAGTTTTCTTTTCCGTCAATGTTTGCTATTTCACCTCCAGTTTTAGGGTCTTTTACTGGATTGGTAATTTCACGATTATACCATGCGTGAAAACGTCCTACATCTTTAGGCAACTTATCTACTTCATAATAGTCTACATAGAAAAAAATATTATCAACTACGTTATCGGCTTGATTTTCTATTTCAATGCGGGCACTTTTTCAAAAGGCATCATGAAATAAGTAGACATACCTGTTCCATTAGCTGGTCCGGTAGATAGTGCATAAGAGCTAAAATTGTAGTTTTCGTCCCATCCTTGTCCGAAAAACGGACCTATTGGTGATTCCACCGAAGGATAACTATTTCCATCCCAATATATTCTCAGAATAATATCATTACGGTTTACCAAATGAGGAGGAGGGGCTATGGTGAACCATATATGATTGATGATTCCAGCTCCTTGAATATCACAGATTACGACTTTTTCGTTGGGTTTGATTCCTACAATACGGTCACCATTATAGCCGTTCTTATCGTAACTGCTAATCCGTTTGGAACGGTAGCCGTTTTTCATTTTTGTCAGATTATACAGTTCTCCGTCGATTTGTTGGGGAAATGCAGATAAGAAGGGGATACATAATAGCAATAGTAATAGACTATGTTTCATATTCTACTTTTACTGTGTGTTTACAGATAGGTAATTTCTGTAAGGAGATGTGCCACTTTTGACACATCTCCCTTGGATATCAATGAGTGATTGATTTATTTCCAACCGGGATTTTGTTCCAGTTGTGGATTCAATAGTATCTGTCTGGTCGGCAATGGGAATAGGTAATGTTTGTTCGGGTCAAACTTTCTATCTGATGCTTTTTCCAGAACGATAACCCCTTCTTCGTCTACTTCATATCCGATGTTATCCCAACGTCCGTCGGTTTCGTATTCGGTTCCTTTGTATTTGATACCTCTTAATGGTTGATTGAGTTCAACTTCTGCAGTTTTCCAACGTCTCAAGTCGTCAAGTCGGTAACCTTCCAGACTCAGTTCAATGGTTCTTTCACGGCGAATTTCCTCTTTCATGTTCAATCCGTTGGCAGTAACAAAAGTGTTGGTAAGATGAGGCATGCCAACCCGATCTCTCAGTTTATTAATACTGATGTCTAAGTCTGAATCAGAAATATTGCCATTCTTTTCGAACAAAGCTTCAGCATAAATCAATAGTACTTCTGTATAACGGATAATTGGCCAGTCGCATCCCAATGGGAAACTAACCTCTGCTTCCAATTTTACATTTCTATAACCGGTTTGAGTCCAAAAACCAAAATCTACATTATATACAATACCTCTATTTGGATCGTCGGGGTTACTCCAATCAGGATTATACATTGGTTGTGAGAATAACCAAAAACGTTCACCTGGTTTTACGAAGAAGATGTCCATACGAGGGTCACGGTCTTCATATTCCGATGTTATTTTCTGATAACCTTTGAATACAGAATTCGGATGGGTGATAGGTAATCCGTTTTTGTCCAAATACATATCTGCCAACTTTTTTGTCGGGCATAGTGTACCGGAGTGTTCATAACGTGGAGACTCTCTGAGATCTTCATCATAACGCTGTGCTAAAATGGTTTCTTTATTATCAGCTTTTGTCAGACCGGCAGGATTCGATTTTATTTTAGAGAGTGTAAAGAAGTACTTGTAAGACCAATCTCCCAATTCAGCTCTATGGTCCCACAGCTCATATTCATTACTGTTGATTACATTTTTAGCAGCTGAAATAGCATCATCCAAAAAGGCATCTGCTCCTTGTAGTCCATGATATTTTCTCCATGTTCCTTCAAAGAGTGAGAACCGAGCTTTCATTGCTTCGGCAGCTCCTTTGGATATGCGACCTTTGTCGTCTGCTGATATAGCTGATTCAAGTGGCAGTTCAGGAATTGCTTCATCAAGATTCTTTTTAATGAAGGCTGCAATTGTTTCTCTGCTGTCACGCGGTCCGTATAGCAGGTCTTTGTCTTCCAATGTAAGTGTTTTTTCAATCAAAGGCACTCCACCAAACCGCTTTAGCAGATTGAAGTATTGATAAGCTCGGAAGAATTTCATTTCGGCTTCATAAACTTTGATGTCATTCTTCAATTCATCTGGTGCGGTTGCACATCTTTCAAGTCCATAGTTAATATAACGTATGGCAGAATAAGCCCCGTCCCAGGTTCCATCGGTAGTTCCCGCTATATATGAACTATTACTTACATTATTGAAACCTGTTGGTTTGGTTATGTCAGACATATCATCATCTGCATTGAAGGTGGGCAAACCGTAATAGAATTGGTTTGCATAACGTTTAAAGTCTTCTGCACTCGCAAAATATACTGGTTCAGAAATAACATCTTGCGAGTATAAGTCTAAATCTTTTTCACATGAAGCTGTAGCGCCTAATAGAAGTAAACAGCATCCTGCCAGTATGTATTTATGTGTTTTCATATCATCTGTCTTTTTTAAAATTGTACATTCACACCTATAGAATAAGTTCTGGAGAAAGGTATCAGATTCTCTGTATAGGGGGCTTCCGGATCAAATCCATTTGGTAGGTTGTCCCATTCAAGTAGATTCATCCCCGTTGCGTAAACTCTCAATTTTCAACACCAATTTTCTTTGTAAGTGTTGTCGGGAATGTATAACCAATCTGTACTTCCTTCAAACGTAAATATCTGTTATTGAAAAATTTATAGGGTGCATCCGACCATTGATAGTTATATCCGTGGATACCACCATCTTGTGTCAAACGAGGATATTCTGCATTCGGACGATCGGGACTCCATGTGTTGTGATAGAAATATTGGGATGACTGTTTCCAAACTTCACCACCACCGGCATAAGTTCCGTTGATACAATCCCATTTACCTACACCTTGCAAAAATGCACTTACATCGATTCCTTTCCAGTCTAATCCTAAATTTATACCATACAAGTATCTTTGATTATTTGTACCTTTGTATACAATATCGCCAGAGTTAGGATCACCTTCCTTATATAATGTCGGTTCCAAAACACCATCTCCGTCTTTGTCTACATATTTTGCATCACCTACTCTCAGATTTGTAGGAACTCCACCTTTCACCTTAGTTTTATAATCTGCAAGATCTGCTTCGTCTTTAATGAAACCGTCAAATTCGTAAATAAAGAATGAATTGGTCGGATACCCTTCCACAAAGCCATCAGTCCATGACCCGGATTTCGGGAATCACTTAAAGAAATGACTTTTGTCTTGTTGTCACTTAGGTTAAGTCCTATTCTATAACCTACCTTACCGATTTTATCTTTCCAGTTCAGTGTAAGTTCCCAACCGTTGGTTCTAACGTGAGCTCCATTGATAGAAGGGGCACTTGTACCTAATATTGTAGGAAATTCTTCGGCATAGAACATATTCTTATTGTCTTTGATGAAGTAGTCGAAAGTACCACTCAGTCGGTTATTCAGTGTTGCAAAATCAATTCCGGCATTATAAGTTTCGATAGTTTCCCATGTTCTGTCGACTGCGGCATAGCTCCCAAAGATGCATTTGGTACTTTTAGCGGATTATTTGAATTACCGAATGGGTATGTTCCTCCAATATTGATATATTGATAATGGTCGTATAATCCGATACCGCCTGATTACCCAATTGGCCCCAAGAAAGTCTGAGTTTCAAGTGATTTAGATAATTTCTAGCTGGAGTAAAGAAATTCTCATTGGAAATGATCCATGAGCCTGATACTCCCCAGAAATCTTCCCATTTGTGACCTTTGGCAAATTTGGAAGAACCGTCATTACGATATGTGGCTTCTACAAAAATGCGGTTGTCCCAATTATAGCTTAGACGTCCGAAGATGGAGGTAATGGCCCAGGCATTGTTATACTCTCCATTATATTGCTGTTCTGAATCTCCCAAGCCTAATACTGGTAGTTCATCAGTAATTAAGTCATAACGGTAGGCATTGAATCCTCTGGCATCAAGTTCCTCATGAGAAGCACCGAACATAGCATTGAACATATGTTGGTCTGTAATCCTGAAATCATAGTTTGCATGCAAGGAAGTAACGATATGTTCATTTCTGTTATAGAGAGATTCTGTTTTTGTTTTTCCGCTATACCAATAATCTATAACATCATAGTTCAAAGAACCGTCCCAGTGGTAGGTCTGGTGTCTTTTGCGATAATATTTCTCATCACTGATGTCATAGTTCAATGACATATCCCCCGTAATAGTTAAGTTTTTAAGAGGGTGATGTCAAAACCCAATTGGTATAGTAAGAATAATAGGTTTTCCATCGGTTACCAGTATGTTCTGCAAATGCAATAGGATTACCAAAGCCACCGGAACCATAGTATTGACCCTGAGGGTTAAAGGTAGGTTGGCAGTTCCAGGTCCAGTATGTCAACCAAGCCAATTGGTTAATGTCATAAGGTTCTGTTACTTTTTTACGGCCTACATATACATTAGAACGTAATTTAATGTACTTGTTCAAATTGTATTCATATTTAAACCGTCCCCAATACTTCTTGTTGTTGTGTTCTCCATAGTTGAACATAGATCCTTGATCCAGATAACCGATGGAAGCATAGTAGTTGGATTTTTCCGAACCACCAGATATTGACAAGTTATGAGAATGATCAAAAGCGGTTCCGTACATTTCTTTCCACCAGTCATGCCACCCTAATACTAAGTCGGGAGTATCACCGAATGGTCCTTTGACAACTTCCGGGTTTTTGGAGTAAATGTCTGCAGTGTTCACATAAGGAAGTAGGTGAGTGAAGAAGTGATTGGAAATGCCGTCATTGGCATATAGTTCACCCATCATCTCGATATGTTGCAATACATTTACTTTTGGGGAATACTGCAGGTGCATTAAAGTTAAAATTGCCCGTTATAACTGATAGTCGGCTTTTCTGTCTTGCCTTTCTTAGTGGTGACCAATAAAACACCACCAGCAGCACGTGCACCATAAATGGCAGCTTGTGCATCTTTCAATATTGTGATATTTCAATATCCTGCGGGTTAATTTGTTCAGTGCATTTGCATTGTTATCACTGTACGGAATACCGTCTACAACTACTAAGATACCTGGGTCTGAACGGGAAGTTACTCCTCGTAATCGGATATCATAACCTTCTTCACCGACTTTACCTTGATTTGTCCTTCTGATTTCCATACCGGGAACAACACCTTGCAAGAGTTCGGCAGTATTAGTTAATGGTTTGTTTGTCAGTTTGTCCGAATTAACTAAGTCTACTGCACCGGTTGTTGTAGCCCTGGTTTTTGTTCCATACCCGATTGCTACAACTTCTTGGAGCATTACGGCATCTTCTTTCAATTTTATGTTTAGAACTGTTTTTCCTCCTACTTCTACTTTTTCAGATTTCATTCCGATAAAGGAGAAAATTAGATTTTTTCCACTTGGGACTGCAATTTCATATTTACCGTCCATGTCTGAAATAGTTCCGGTAGTTGTTCCTTCTACCATTACTGAAACACCTGGCATAGGATTACCTTCTAAGTCCTCAACTACACCATGTACTACTTTTTGCTGTGCCCATAATGGGGTGCCCATTATAAAGCAGATTGCGAGCAGGAATGTCGCTAGAAATCTGTTTTTACATGCTGATTTCATAATTAATTGATTTAATGTAACAAAAAAAAGATATTGTATTTATTAGGGCTATGTGTCTCAAAATAACATCTTTTACTAAGATGTTATTTGAGAACGCATGCCATTTTTTTATTCAAAATCTATTTGTAGTTTGTCATTAGCGCATATTTGCAGTCCATTCAATGAAACTTCTGTATAGCCGTTTGTATTGGTGAGACTGGCAGGAATTACTTTACCGTTCACAGATGCTTTACTATGTTGGCATTCATCCCTTCAGGTAAAGTTACCTGTAGTTTGTCAAGATATAACGCCCATACTTCACTTCTATACTATTGGTCTGTTTTCCATTTTTCCGGATTTGTGAGATATTTCCCCAACCTTCGGCAGCATTGAAAAATCCAATTATGTATTCTTTTCAATCTTAGGATCAAATCGATAATTCCCCTTTGGACCATCATACCAATACCCTTGTACAGCTTGTAACACTCCGTAAGATGCCATGGCACGTGCATAGTGGTCGCCACATTCTATTTCGTTCCATGGGTTATGTTTCTTGCCATCATAGCGTGAATGGATACCTTTTACGATAGCCAAACCTTCATCAATCATGTTACGTTTAATCATTTCAGTAGCAACTTGATATTCAATACCAGTCCACACCTCATCACGATATCTAACACCGTCTTCACCCGGGTGCTTGCTGTATGGCCAGGTACAAATAAATAATCCGGGTTCTCCAGCGTGTGCGTAATATCTTTCAGGAAGATGAGCCTCACTTTGGGCTTTTACGTCATTGGTCCAGTTGAACTTCCAGATGGACTGTAATGCCTTGTTGATAGCTTCTGTCGGATAAATATCACCTAAGCGATAGAGAGAAGCCCATGTTTGTCCAAAAAGTTGGTCACTTAAGCAACCCTTTCCGTATTGGTATTTAGGGTATTCTTTCTCATCTACGTCTTGGAAGAAATATTCACCGTTCCATAAACGATCCATTGTGTTTTCGCTACCTGCTGTATATATTTTCTTGTAATAATTAGCTGTGGTAGTGTCTTTCATAATATAAGCCATCTTTTCACCGGCCCTCAATGCTGCCAGGTAAAGTCCACCTACGTATGTGTTGGCACCGTTGAACGAAATGTCATAAGTATTTGGCTGTGTCTTGACAATCAGACCGTCTTCATTTCCGTCTTCCCGGATTATATACTGGATGGAACGTTTTTATCTTATCCCAGTTTCTTGCCAGGAAGAAATTGTCTTTGGACATCAAATGTTCACGATACATGCGTAAGATAACACTTGCATGCCCGTCAATTAGAATACCGTGTTCTCCGTTTCGTGATAAAATACCTCCATCCTCTTGGAGAGATACACTATAATCAGTTCTTTCGCGCAAATTGCGTTCCAACTCTGGGAATAAAGCTGCCATTGCTTGTGCATAACCCAGACATGTGTACAAGTTCCTCACAAGAACCGACGCTTCCCAAGCCCAAAACTTATCCGTAGCCCACCATTGGCAAGTTTCCGTTGCCAATGTGGAAATAGGCATCATGATACGTTGCACAAGCCAGTATGGTAAAGTGGTCTGATTGTAATATGTATCATGGAAATCATGTGTCTTTTTGGACAACTCTGCATAATTTTCACGTAGTTGGTTCGCTACATCTAAAGAGGAGTTATACCAGTTGGCGTACATATTACCGATAGCTGGGCTATTGGGAGGTAATGGCTTGTTCCACTCAGATCCTTTGTAACTCAGAGGACGGTTGGGGAAATACCAAGAAAGTACGAAGATAACTTCTTTGGATTCTCCCGGTTGTAGAGTCATGGATGAAGTCAATGCTCCATTCAATTTTTTACCGAGTTCTGCTTCTGCATATTCCAGATTATTTTCCGAGTCATCTGCTGTTCCGGTTGCATTGCCATCAAACACAGATAGAGTTAAGTTACCGAAGTAGGCGTGTGATTTGTCTATCGTGATGGTAGGGGCATCTACAGGAGAATTGGAGAATTCTATATTATCTACGCTAATATGTCCCCAGTCCCCATCAACAGCATCAACAATTTCCAAGTATGCTTTCTTTCCTTTGTATTCGGATACGTCCCAGTTGCGTGGGAGGAAATCTTCGTTATTATTACCGGTTGCAGACATTACTACTTTTCCATCAACGACCAGGTTTATACAAGTCTTTCCCGGATGGGCACCGCCTGCAATATTGAACGAAATATACTTATTCTTGATTGTAAATGTTCTGGAAGTCAGTTTACCGGTAGGTTTGTCGTAATCTGTATAAGAGTTTGCCAGGAAACTTCCATAGTTGCCGCCAAAATTATTTTGGTTACATTGTTCGCCAGAGGCAGGCTTTCTGCCGAAAGCAGTACCTTCTACCTTCCAGCGATTGTAATTTCCGGACTCAAAGTTATCGAATACTTCATATTTTCGGTTTTTACCGGCAATCTTGGCCGGAAGATTATCCACTCTCATGTCCATGTAGACAGATTTCCAGCCATTATTGTCAATAACCTTATTCTGCAACATTCCATCCGCACGCCTTTCAAATCAATACATACCAGATTCTGCATCCATCCTTCCAGATCGGCGGTAACCTTTTTATCCGACGTATTCTTGACGGTATATTTCATTATTGTGGCTGGAGTGGCAGAACTTTTGGCATCCAGTGGAATGAATGGCGAATAGAATTCTGCAGAAACTCTGACAGGCAGTTCCTGCTTCTTTTGGGCATATTCAACAAAAGCGATAGGATATTCACCTATAAAGGAGATATCATCAAAATCCTTTTTATTCAGTTCTTTTGTTATGGCTTTATTACCATCGTTTACTGTAATTTTGAATCCTTGGTCAATATAGCTCATAGGCTCGAAGGTCTGGTAGCAAACCTTCCAAGGACCCAGTGGAGTGTCGAAGTTTAACAACCAGTCAATGCCGTAGCCAGTATTATAGGCATTGTTTGCAATCCACCAATTGGCCAGTGTACCATCTCCACGGACATACAATTGCCCGGCACAAATACCACCAACCGGCATACCGATGGTGGTGAGTTCATCACCTTTGTATACCTTTCTTTCACCTTTACTTTCCTTATCCCCTATGAATGATTTTATATCACCTTTGTCCAGCGAAACCTTGTGGTCAGGTGAAAATTGGGCAAAAGAGGGTAGAGAAAGCGACATTAGACACGATAGTGTCAAGAGTTTAATTCGTTTCATAAAATCTTTTTTAGTTGTTTAGAAATAACCTGAAAAACAATCTTCATTACCTTAATTACCTAATGTTAAGTACTTCTAATCAGTTTTGATATTCAAAGCTTGTCTGATTACCAGAAACGACACAAGACCTAACATCTACCTTACCAAAAACAACACTGATGACAGGCTTCCCTTTTTGTAGTTCAATTGTACCAAATCCTGTATTTGTGGATAGGAATGTTTTAAAACTGTCACCGATCTTAGAATCTATATATAATGTTTTGTCAACTGCGTCATAACGGACGCCAGTTAATGCTTGAAGTAAGCTATAACTTGACAATGCGCGTGCGTACCAACCTCCACATTCGTATTCGTTGTACGGATTCCGCACTTTGCCATCATAGCGTTTGCGTACTGTACGGACGATGTCAAGCCCTTTTTCGACTTCACCTTCGAATATCAGGTGGGAAGCCACTTGGTATTCAATACCTGTCCATACTTCATCGCTATAAACGAATGGAAGACTCAACTTGCCCCCTTTAGGCAGGTACACAATAATACACCTCCATCTTTCCCAGTCCGTAAGTAGGGCGCTGAGGATTGGCATGGTCACTTAAGTCTCTGCGTAAGTTGTATTTGTAGATAGAATTCAAGTGACTTTTAACTTTGACTTTGTCAATAGGCTCGTCCATGCCAGCAACAAGTGACATCCAGCAACCTATAATACCATCAGAAAGACATCCTTTCCCGTATTGATATTTAGGACCTTCTTTTAGAAGAATGGCACGCGCCTCTTCTGAATAGTCGCTATTCCAGTTCTTTTCGGCAATGGCAATCGGGTCAGGTGATTTCAGACCTTGCCATTGGATATTTTGGATAAAGTATTCACCGTCATATAGTTTATTTTCCATATAGTCTTTGCTTTTTGCCAGCAGAGATTCATATTGAGAAACATCTTCATTTAAAGCTTGTCCTAGCTTAATAAAGCTATGTAAAGCTCCGGCATAAAAGCTGGTACACATGCCATCTGCTCCCCAAAACTCTATATCATAAGTGTTATGGTGAGGTTCTTCCAAAGCACCTACCCGACGGGGGTCCCACGTATTTATACAATAATCGAGACTTTGTTTTACATGTGGATACATCATTCTCAACCAGTCGGTATTCCCACTGATTCTCCAATCACGATAGATTTTGATAATACCACCCAATTGTCCGTCTGCTGCTGCATGAAAGTCATGTTTTGCAGCACGGATAGGAATATTTGTCCTGAACATTTGGTGGCCTTCCTTATTTTGGCTTATGAAAAATTCACTTTCACGCAATGTCCTTTCCATTGCAGGGAAAAGATGAGGAATGGCTTGTGCATAGTTCCATACATGCGTACAAGAACCATGGCAGGAGCCCAGGTATCTCCACATCCTTCATAATTCCATAGGCGGCCATCGTGTTGGCGCATGACAGTCGGTGATTTCAGAATGGAGAGATTGGAGCTTACGGCATCAATAACTTCTGCTGGTAAAGTTGTATCATAGAATGTGTTGGTGAATAATTCTGTTTTATTCTTAAGATTGTCATATTGTGATGACCAGTATGTTGCTACCTCATCAATACTGCTAAAACGTGTACTATACCAAGGACGATAATTCTGAGGAGTTTCTGTTTTTGTCACAGTAGGGCATTCTGATGATTTATCATTTTCGGTAATGGCATCAGCGCCAATGCGAATGTCAGAATCGGGAACATACCAAGCCATATGTAAGCGGATGGAATATGTATCACCTGCCTTTACCTTAAAGGGTACATATAAAGATGCTCCGGGAGCCTCTCCTTGCATAGGCGCATTTTCTACTATGTTTCCATCTGCTATAGCATTCCAAGCCATGGTCAGGGGGTCCCACCATCCACCACGAAACCAACAATGATTTACTTTTGTATTGTCTATATCTGTATAGATTGCAAAATCTCCTTTCAAGTGTTTATCTTTATCAGAAGCTGCTTGGGATAGAATAAAGCCGTTCTTAATTGACCGAATGGACTGTGGAGCACCGTTCATAGCCATAAAGTTACGTGTATTATAAGAGAAAATAGCTTCTATATCCCGATCTGATGTATTGGTAAAGGTATACTCAAGGGCTCCGACTGGTAAGCTGGAATTATCCTGTCAGTCGGAATAAATGGACTCCATCCTTTTAGTTCTACATCCAGAGGGACATCCTTGTCTGATAAACGAACGGTTGCAAAAGGAAAGCGTGAACTGAAACTTACGTTTTCAAACCGGGGTAGTCCCCAGGAAGTGAGAGGGCCTCCCAAAGCTGATTCTGGACCACCGAACTTCTTGCGATCAGGGACGGGACCTTCCAGAACTTTTGAGCCGTTTTCATAACCTTTCACATGTACGGCGGCAAACATACAAGGTTCATTGAAAATGTTGGGTTGATGCCTGACTGACATATTTGAAATGGCTCCGGTTCCTTCCAGACAAAACATACCAGCACCCATTCCACCAATAGGAAATGCTATGCGATTCAAATAGTCTCCTTTGTACTCTTTTATGTACTCACTTTGTTGTTGTATTGCATTTGCCTTTTGATTCTGGCAAGAGCTAAGTGAGAATAAAGTAATAGCCCCTAAAGCTAAGATCTTTTTCATATTAGATATTTTTTAATTAAACTTTTATTTTACCATCTTGGAATTTCCAAATCGTCCTTGCTCGGCAAAGCCGGGAATTTGGCATGCGGCTCGGCCTGGTACCAGAAAGTGGTCGACGAGATATCCGACTTCTGGTTGTTGTAGCGTCCGTCATGACGCCATCCCAGGTCCTGTATCGTGACCTTCAGGTCCTTGTCGAAGCGTACCGGGTCAAGGATATGCCAGCGGTACAGCCCGAAAGCGGTCACCGCACGGTACAGCCCGTCGGGACGGATTACCTGGTGCATACCGGCATAGGGGGTGGTGAACTCCTGGTACTGGCGCGTCTTCTGGTTCTCGAAATTGTACGAGCCGCAGAAGTAGTCCTCAGCCCCGGTTCCACAGATAGTCGGGTATTCCTTGTCACCGTCCATGTAGAACTTGATTTCCCCTTCACCCCACCAGCAGTTGTCGTTTACACGCCACGCCAGGTAGGTACCCACATACTGTCCCTTGCCCTTCACACCGTCAATCAGCGTGTGCAGAGACCCCTGGGTCGGGTTGGAGCGGCGGAACTGCGCGTGAAAGTAGGCCTCGTCCTCGGGAACTTCTGTCAGGGTGTAGTTGATTTGGTAGTACAGACGCATCTCCTCGGCAGTGTTGATGTTCTCCAGCGTGATACGGGCTTTCTTGCGGAAGGGCATCTTCCAGTAACAGTTGAAGGCGCTGCCCGGATTCACGCAGACGGCCAGTGAGGAGAGCTGTGCATATTCATTGTATGCGCTGCAGAAGAAGTCACCCACCGGACATTCGACGGAAGGCTCCTTCTCGTCGTCCCAGTACATTCTCAGGATGGAGAAGCGCCAGTTCCCGGTCGGTGTCATCCAGATCTGCTGGATGGCTCCCGGACCCTCGATTTCCGCAATCGTGATTGTCTCTCCCGGTTTCACGATGATGAAGGGGTTTACCTTCCAACCCTTGCCCAGGTCCTTGGCCGCATGGTGGGCGTTGGCCACATTGCGCTGGTCCTTGTCCCTGACCGGATCGGCATGCCGCCCTTGCCCTTCTCGCCCGTGAAGTTCTCGGGGCTGATGGAACGTGTCTTGGCATCGGACAGTCTTGACAGGTTACCCATGTTCATGTCCAGACCGTTGAACGGGTAGTTGCTTTGGGCGTAAACACCCACGGTGACCATGCATAAGGCCGCCAAAATTAATGATTTGATTCTCATGTTTTAAATAGATTAATGGTTTGTATACTTAGTTAATGGTTTCAGCAAGTTTTGCCAGTTCAAGATATTTCTTGTATAGTTTTTCGTAGATGAGGGCTCTTTTCTCATTCGGCCGGTATTCAGCCTCGATGTCCGACCCATCTGCTTGTCGCCTCATTGATATCCTTGTACACCCCTGCGGCAACTGCCGCGAACATTGCCGCTCCCAAGGCACAGGTCTGTTCCGAGCGGACCACACGGATGGGCATGTCCAGCACGTCCGCCAGCGTCTGCATCACGAAGGGCGCCTTCTTGCTGATGCCTCCGATGGCATTGACCGAATCAATGCGCAGCCCCTGGCCCTTCATATGCTCCACAATACGGCGGGAACCGAAGGCGGTGGCTTCCACCAGCGCACGGAATATTTCCGGGGCGCTGGTACCCAGCGTGAGTCCCGCAACGGCACCCTTCACGTTCTGGTCCGCATCGGGGGTACGGCGGCCGTTCATCCAGTCCAGGGCGACAACACCGTCCTCGGAGGGTTCCATGTCCTGGGCCTCACGGGTGAGTTCCACCAGCATGCCGTCCAGAACTTTCTGCCTGGCCTCCCCTCCGGGGATATCTTTCAGTGTCCATGCCAGCATCTTCCTGAACCAGGCGTAGATGTCTCCGAAAGCTGACTGTCCGGCCTCGAAACCGACGAATCCCGGAAGCACCGAACCGTCCACCTGGCCGCAGATTCCCTTGATACAGCGTCCGCCTACCTCGTCTTTGCCGGCAACCATGATGTCGCAGGTGGATGTTCCCATGATACGTGTCAGTATCCCCGGGGCGACGGATGCGCCTACGGCTCCCATATGGGCGTCCAGCGCCCCCACGGCCACGGCGATTCCTTGGGGAAGTCCAAGCCTGTCTGCCCACTCGGGTGTCAGTTCCCCTGCCTTGGTGTCGCTGGTGTGGGTTTCTGTGAACAGATGGGGGAGCATTTCCTTCAAGGCCGGATTAAGTTCTTCGAGAACTTCGCCGGAAGGAAGACCCCAACTGGCATGCCACATTGCTTTATGTCCAGCAGCACAACGGCTACGAAAGATCTGTTCCGGAATAGTGTTACCAGTTACTAATCCGGTCATCCAATCACAATGTTCTACCCAAGCATAAGCAGCATCCTTTATAGCGACGTTTGTGTTGATAATATGTAAAACCTTTGACCATACCCATTCTGATGAATAAGTACCACCTTCATAAAGTAAATAATCAAGGTTACGTTTATTGATCAGTGCATTGATTTGCTCAGCTTCTCGAACAGCTGTATGATCTTTCCAAAGAATAAACATAGCATCCGGTTCTTCTGCAAACTCGGGACATAAAGCTAATGGCATTCCTGCCTTATCGGTTAAAGCAGGAGTACTACCAGTTGTGTCAAAACATAATCCACAAATAGAAGCAATCTCTTCTTCCTTCAAATCTGATAAGGCTATATGTACAGCCTCTATCATGGATTCAATATAATCCAATGGATGTTGGCGATAACGATTGTTGTGTGCATCGCAGTAAAGCCCCGCTTCCAACGGGGGTAAAAACTTACCCCCGTAGCCATTTCACGGCCAGTATATGTATCCACTACCAGTGCACGACAAGAATCCGTACCAAAATCAAGACCAATAACGTATTTCTTGTTTGATTCCATACTCTAAAGCATTATTTGGTTGTTAACTCTTGTTTTCTTGCAATGAAAAGCCCATAATAGGCAATCACTGCAAAAGCAACGGCCGGTACAACATATGCAGCCATAATACTACCCGTCTGGTCGGAGACAATACCCTGAATTTGGGTCAGAACGGCAGCACCGGCAATAGCCATTACCATGAATGAACCTCCAATCTTAGTGTCATCCCCCAAACCTGTAAGACCAAAACCATAAATGGTCGGGAACATCAATGACATACAACCAGAAATGCCCATCAGGCAATAGACGCCGAAACTGCCCTTCCGAACATGGCACCCAAACAACACATTACAGCAAGAAGCGCAAGTCCTATCAAGAGTTTATAAGCTTTCACATATTTCATCATGGCAGTACATACGAATCTCATTACTACAAAGAGAATAAGTGACATGATATAGTAAGTAGCTGCAGCCTGTTCTGCTGTACGTGGCAGCAAATCATTCAATCCAAGCCATTCACAACAATTATAGAATGCGGCAGCTACCGGTTCCACTCCCCGTAATGCATTTACAACAGCATCTGCAGAAGCAGAATCTCCTAAAGAAGCCAATACACCGTCAAAATTCAGCTGTACCATAGCATAACGGATCACGAATGACCATACGGCTATCTGTGCACCAATATTGAAAAATTGTGCTATTACACCCCATACATAATTCTTATTCTTTATAAGACGACGAAGAGTGGCACCAAACTCTATTTTTTCACCTTTTTCACTAAGATTAGGCATTTTGGTAAGCCGAATAGCAAGTAAGAGCACCAACATCACCAGACCAAGTACCACATAAGCAGTAGTAACAGCATTCAATTCCTGCCCCTGGATGGCGGCCAGCTCCTCAGCCGGAAGTTGGGCACGCTCTGTCGCTGTCATTCCATTCAGTTGTGAGAGGATGAAAATCTGACTGATCACCACTCCCGTAATCGCTCCGAACGGATTGAAGGCTTGAGACAGATTCAAACGGCGTGTCGCGGTACTTTCAGGACCGATTGCCAATACATAAGAATTAGTAGACGTCTCCAGAACTGAAAGTCCGGCAAAGAGAACAAAGATTGCCAGCAGATACATAAAGAAGCTGAAATCAACATTCACTCCCGAGCTAAGCATGGCGGGATAGAACAGTAAAGCCCCAAATACATATAGACCAAGCCCCAGCATCACGCCTGATTTATAAGTGTATTTCTTGATAAACAAGGCACCGGGAACAGCACAACATCCATATCCCAACAAATAGCACACTACCTGTATCCAAGCTGTTTTTGAATCACTCATACTCATGATGCGCTTGAAAGCTGCAAGCATAGTATCTGTCAGATTATTCGGCACAGCCCAGGCAAAGAAAAGAGTAGTGAGCAGAATGAATGGGAAGAGGATTCCTTTCGGTATTATTTTATTTGATTCCATACGAATTCTCCATTATATAGTTACCCTATTGAAACTTTGTTTTTATTACATTCAAATCTGCTCCAAATAAATCTTGCACGATAGGAGCCAATTGTTTATCCTTACCTTGTATATGAATCACCTTTTGCGTATGAACCAATGATGCACCGGGAGCCAGCTCCGCACCAGGAGAAGATGTTTCAATTTCATAGAAAGGTCCCATTATAGAACCGTCTTCTACCGGACCGTCATTATAAGAGTTGATTACATCCCCGGCAAACGGATCTTCCTGAGGTCCCCATTGACCATTTACGTAGACTGAAGGAGTTTCGGGAAGACTACACCACAGGATTGTGAGTACGCCTTTCAATGAATCATAACTTCCGCAAATATCCGTTGCCCGTGAAGCCGGCAATCCCAGTTTGGAACGATAGAGCCCGTCAATCTTGAAATAGATAATACCATTTTCCTTTATCAGCTATCCGTCGGTATCTTACCGAAATATTCATCATTCACGATTGTTCCTTCCGCATCTTGCTTATAAGGAATGAATACAGTAGTGGTCGGTGTAGGATTAAAACAACCGAGCATCCATACAGATACAAGACCACCCTCTTTTGTCCACGCCTTGTCACCTGTATTGGTAATCTTATTCTCACTCTTGTAAGCTACAATTTTCATATCATTTGTTAGCTGGATATTAAAATCGGCAGCCACTTCACCAGCATCCATTAACGATACAGTACGGTCAATATTCATATCAAAAGTAGTACCGGAAGCATTTGTCAAACGAGTATCTTTCACAAAACGGATACTACTGTTGTCTTGCGACTTTATGTCAAAAGCTTCAGTATCAAGTACCGGAGGAACTATCCAATTATCATAAACCTGCTCTTGTCCTTCCTTAAAATAAAGTGAGAACGGACCACCTTCCGGACCAAGCCAAAAGCGTTCCTCACCTCCTACCGGATTAAATTGAGAACTAACTTTGCCTTCATTTATGAAACGATAATTAATCCAGCCGTAACTATCACCTTCATCGCCGGAAGCAGAAGTAGTCATTACACGGCCTTGCCATGCAGGAATAACCATCACTTTAGAATTCCCATCAGCAGATACCAATTCAGTATATTCAATGCCGTGGTCCTTTAAGAACTGGGCATCATAAGCATAACTTCCCATCTTGATTTCTTTTTGTCCGCCGCATGATACAAGTATTGCAGTTGCACCTGCCAGCAGAGTGTTTTTCAGTTTGGTTGATTTCAACATAACGCCTGTGTCCTTTATTTATAGAGAGGTCCATAATTCTTGCAAGCTCTATTATCACTGCCTTCCA
>ENA-OQCP01000491-OQCP01000491.1-human-gut-metagenome-genome-assembly--contig:-NODE-491-length-17709-cov-1.596235_pt1 | contig 17709 bp, 27 predicted proteins | sample MGYA00242760_ERZ504583 | MGnify/ENA primary metagenome ERZ504583 (study PRJEB26092, sample SAMD00036308) | human gut metagenome | host: Homo sapiens | study: EMG produced TPA metagenomics assembly of...
TTTTAAATCTCCTTTATAGCGAGAAAAGAGAATTGAAAAAGAAGTTAATTCTATATCTTGAGGAACGATTTATTTACCTTGCCAAAAACTTGGCTGTCTGTGATGATGAGTTTTGGTTTAGTTTTTAGATTAGCTAAAGTATTTTTTAAATTGTCATCTTGAGTCATGATGGCAGTAGCGCCAATATCGAGCAATTCGCGAATTACTTGTTGTTGAGGTAAAATAAGTCGCCCTTTAGGAGCTGCTTTATCAATAGGAATTACCAAAACTACAGTATCTTTGGGATTTACGATATCTTTTAAGATAAATTTTTCTTGTTTAGTTTTGGCTACTTGTACAAGTTTAGATTTTAATTCTTCAATACCTGTTTTTTCTTTGGCACTGATATATACATACTGTTTAATATTTTCATTTTAGGTTTGAAATCAGGCATTAAATCAACTTTGTTATAAGCTACGATATAGGGAATGTTTTTATCAGTGATTAATTTTAAAATATCTCGGTCAAAATCGGTAAAATCTAAAGTAGCGTCAATGACTAAAATAGCGATATCAGTTTTATTTAAAATTTGTTTAGTTTTTTCTATACGCAATTTACCAAGTTCGCCAATATCGTCAAGACCAGCTGTATCAATGATATTTACAGGGCCAAGTGGTAAAAGTTCCATGGCTTTATGCACTGGGTCTGTTGTCGTTCCTTTGACTGGAGAAACTACAGCGATATTTTGATTAGTTAAGGCATTCATAATGCTAGATTTACCAGCATTACGAATACCAAAAAAAGCGATATGGGTGCGATTGGCAAGTGGAGTTTGATTTAAATCCATAATATACACCTTATTTTTTATTAAAATCTGAAATCACGTTGACCTTCAGCGATTAAATGAAGTTGTTTAGTTACGATATCGCGAACTTTATCGCTTTTAATTTGATTTAATTGTTCGTGAATTAATTTATCGCCTACTTGTTTTGTATCATCACTAGCATAATCGCAAAGATATTCTTTAAGTGTCATTAAAGCGTTAGGTAAACAGCAATTGGATATTTGACCACTTTTGCATAAGCTCATAAATCTATCGCCTGTTCTACCTTCACGATAACAAGCTGTGCAGAAGCTAGGTACAAAACCTAATTTCATAAGCCAATTTACGACTTCATCTAAGGAGCGATTATCGCTTACATCAAATTGGCTGGAATTTTCTTCGGGAGCTTCTTTTTGGCATAGCACCAACGCTAGTGCGAGAGCCACCACTGATTTGAGAGATACCAAGTTGCAATACTTTTTCACGACAAGCTTGGCTTTCACGAGTGGAAACAATCATGCCAGTATAAGGAACAGCAATGCGGATACAAGCCACGATTTTGGCAAAAGTATCATCATCAATACCATTATCAAAAGTGGATGGGTCGATATCATCAGCACGGCGAATACGAGGAACGCTGATAGTATGAGGGCCTACGCCAAAGCGTGCTTCGAGATGTTCTGCGTGCATGAGTAGACCTGCAAATTCATAGCGATATTTTTCTAAGCCGAATAATACGCCACAACCAACATCATCAATGCCACCTTCCATAGCTCTATCCATAGCTTCTGTATGATAAGCATAATTATGTTTTGGTCCTGTTGGATGAAGTTGTTCATAGCTTTCTTTATGGTAAGTTTCTTGGAATAAAATATAAGTGCCGATACCTGCTTCTTTTAATTTGCGATAATTTTCAACAGTTGTAGCAGCGATATTGACATTGACACGGCGAATAGCACCATTTTTATGTTTTATGCTATAAATAGTTTTGATGCTTTCAAGTACATATTCGATAGGATTATTTACTGGGTCTTCGCCTGTTTCTAAAGCAAGGCGTTTGTGTCCCATATCTTGAAGGGGCGATGACTTCGCGTTTGATATCTTCTTGAGTTTAATTTTTTTCTAGCAATATGTTTTATTTTTAGCATGATAAGGGCAATATACACAGCCATTAACACAGTAATTAGAAAGATAAAGTGGCGCGAATAGAACAATTCTATCACCATAAAATCATCTTTAATTTTTTTGCTAGAGCGAAAATTTCTTCATTGAGTTCAGGAATATCACAAGCTAAAAGCACAGAAGCTTCACGGTGAGAAAGACCTTTTTCAAGTTTTGCTTTAGCTAAAATTTCAGTGATTAAAGCTTTATCATGTTTATGTTCATCAGCATAAGCAAGAGTAGATAAAATTTCTTCATGATTGATAAATTCTTCTGCTTTAGAGGATTTTGGATTGTACAAATCTATCAACTTCTTTCTTTAGAAATATATATTAAGACATTAAGCTATCGCCTCTACTAGAGGTTACATGATAGCCATGTTCTTGCAAGGCATTTGTTAATTTTATGATACCTTCTAAAGATTCGCCACCTGTTATTTTTTTGTTATTGTATAGAGTATAGAGTGAACGAATATTTAAAGGTGAGATATTAGGCATAATGACATTAGCGCCAGCTTCAAGTCCTCTTATAGTTCCATTCGGAGCTAATGTGGCAAGTGCAGTTGTTGCTGGCAATAAAACTTTAGGCAGTAATAAACGAATTATAGCCAAGATGACTAAAGTCAAATCAACGCTACCTGCCGTTTTATCTTTAAAAGGTGTTTGTTCATGCGGAATAAAAGGGCCAGTACCTATCATATGAGGACGAAAAATCACTTAAAAAATTCTAAGTCATTCAATAAAATTGTCTAAAAGTTTGATATGGTGAGCCAATCATCATACCAGCTCCCACTTGATAGCCAATATCTTTTAAATTTTTTAGGCAGTTTAAGCGATTGTTTAAATCCATTTTTGCTGGGTGAAGTTTTTGATAATGTGAAATATTAGCTGTTTCATGACGAAGCAAATATCTATCTGCTCCAGCGTCAAAATATTTTTGATAGCTTGCTCTTGTTTTTTCACCGATGGATAAAGTGATAGCACATTCGGGATATTTATTTTTTATCTCTTTAATTATTTGTATCATTTTATCATCAGAAAAATACATATCTTCGCCTCCTTGTAAGACAAAGGTGCGAAGATTATTTTTATAGCCTATTTCACAAGATAATAATATTTCTTCTAAGGATAGGCGATAGCGAGTAGCTTTATGATTAGAACAGCGAATACCGCAATAATAGCAATCATTTTTGCAGTAATTGGTAAATTCAATAAGACCGCGCAAAAAGACATTATGTCCGTATGATTTTTCGCGAACAAAGCGAGCCGCTGCAAATAGATATTTGCTAAGCGGCCCTGCATAGGCTTCTTGAGATAATTCATCAAGAAGTTTTTTTATTTTTGATTTATTAAATTGGGGATTGATGACTAAATCATCAATGATGTTTAATGAATTTAATTTAGTTTCCATAATGAATTATTTCAATAAATTATTTTTCAAAATCAAATTGTTTTTTTACGTGCTTGGTAATGAGTATGCAATAATTTATGAGCAATTTCACTACCTGGTTTTTCAAGAAAATCTTTATAGAGTTGTTTTAAATATGGATTTTCATGAGATTTACGATATTTAGTATTTTTATCTATCTGATAGATGGATTCCATACGTTTTTTATTTACTTCCATAGTTGTTCCGATAGGTTGACCACCGCCACCTAAGCAACCACCTGGGCAAGCCATTACTTCGATGAAATCATATTTACATTCGCCAGCACGCAATTTATCCATGAGGATTTTGGCATTATTTAAAGTATGAGCTACAGCGATGTTGATAGTTTTATCGCCAATATTGATTTGAGCTTCTTTGATACCATCAAAACCGCGAACAGGAGTGTATTCAACATTTTCATTTCTTCTCCTGTGAGCATTCGTAAGTAGTACGAAGTGCAGCTTCCATAACGCCACCAGTAGCACCGAAGATAGCAGCAGCACCTGTAGCAGTACCCATAGGATTATCAAATTCACTTTCAGGAAGATTTTCAAAATCAATACCGATATATTTAATGAGTTTGATTAATTCACGAGTTGTCAATACTGCGTCAGTATCAGGACGACCATCATGAGCCATTTCAGGACGAGTGATTTCATATTTTTTTGCAATACATGGCATGATTGCTACAGTGAAAATATTTTTAGGGTCGAGATTTTCTTGTTTTGCATAATGTGTTTTAGTGATAGCGGAGAAAATCTGCATAGGAGATTTTGTAGTGGATAAATGGTCTAAAAGGTCAGGATAATGTTTTTCCATATAATTTACCCAACCAGGACAGCAAGAAGTAGCCATTGGCATTTTTTTGCCAGATTTTATGCGTTCGATTAATTCATTAGCTTCTTCAGTGATAGTGAGGTCAGCACCGTAGTTTGTATCAAATACTTTATCAAAGCCAATCATGCGAAGTGCAGTAACCATTTTTTTAGTTACGATAGAGCCTTTTGGCATACCGAATTCATCGCCTAAAGCTATACGCACACTTGGAGCTGTTTGAACGATAACAGTTTTATTAGGGTCAAAGATGGCATCAAGAACACGGTCAGTATCATCTTTTTCTACTAATGCACCTACAGGGCAAGCAAGACTACATTGTCCGCAAAGCACACATTTTGTATTATCAAATTCAGCATCAAATGGAGTTGTTACATGAATATTTGTACTGCGTCCAGCAAAACCTAAAACTTCAATACCTTGAATTTCTTTACAAGCACGGATACAACGACCGCATTTAACACATTTTTCAGGGTCATGCACTAAGCTTGGATTAGCACCACGTTTTTCGATATGTTGACCAACATGAGGAATGTTTGGACGAAGAACATTGAAACGACTGCAAAGTTTTTGAAGTACGCAGTTACCATTACGAGGGCAAGTTAAGCAATTTTCTTCATGATCAGCCATGATTAATTGCAAAATACCACGTTGAGTATCGCGTACAACTTTTGTATCAGTGAATACTTCCATACCTTCCCAACATTCAGTAGAACAAGCTGCCAGTAAACGGCGTTGACCGACAACTTCTACAGAACATATACGACAACGTGCTTTGATGCGTTGGTCAGGGTGATAGCATAAATGAGGAATATCTATATGAAGCATTTGAGCTGCTTGTAAAATTTTAGTGCCTTTTTTTACACTTATAGGCATATTATTTATTTTAAGATTGATTAACTCTTCCATTAACTTCCAATGCCTCCTAGTTTTTTATTTTAAAGGTATCAGGAAAAATTTTCATAGCGGATTTAAAGCATTTTGTGCTGTTTTCTCCTAAACCACAAAGTGAAGACATAGGCATAACTTTGGCAAAAGTTTGCATAGTTTCTAGGTCTTCTTGTGTATGAGTTTGAGCTTTGATTTTATCTAAGAACATTTTGATATGGCGGTTACCTTCTCGACATGGAGTGCATTGACCACAACTTTCATGTAAGAAGAAATCTTGAGTATAACGTAAGATTTCTATTACAGAAGTACGTTCATCGATTACAAGAATAGAACCAGAGCCGATGACTAAATCATGTTCTTTGAAATCTTCATAAGTATAAGGAACATCTAAAATGCTATCATCAGCTATTTTTCCAGAAGCACCACCGAATTGAATGAGGCGAATTTTGCGATCACCTTGAATACCACCAGCTAAATCGTAGATGATTTCACGTATTGTAGTACCGAATGGAATTTCATATACACCAGGTTTTTTTACGTTACCGCCAACGCTTACAAGTTTTGTACCTAAGGATTCACCTACACCGTATTTCATGTAAGTTTTAGCACTATCGCGAAGTAAATGAGGTACGATAGATAAGCTTCTACGTTATTCATGCAAGTAGGGCGAGCGAATAGACCACTTTGTTTCATAAATGGTGGTTTCATGCGAGGGCGACCAGCTTTACCTTCCATAGAGCGGATAAGAGCAGTACCTTCACCACAAACGTATGCGCCAGCACCAGAATATAGATGGATTTTGTAATTCCAACCAGTACCTAAAATATTTTCACCTAAGAAACCATTTTCTTCAGCTTGTTTGATAGCATTTAAAAGGCGAGGGCGGAATCTACTATATTCTGAACGCATATAAATATAACCATCTTCAGCATTTACTGCCAACCAGCATGATGATGGCTTCAATTAGATTGAAAGGGTCATTTTTTATTAATTCACGATCTTTAAAAGTACAAGTTTCCCCTTCATCAGCGTTACAAATTACACAATGGTGAGGACGTTCTACAGCACGAGCTTGAGACCATTTACGTCCCATAGGATATGCTGCACCACCGCGACCTTTGATTTTTGCTTCAGTTAATAAACTAGCAATATCTTCTTTATCCATAGTAATTGCTTTTTTCAAAGCAGAAAAACCACCGATATTCATATATGATTCAATGGAAAATACATCATATTTACCAAAATTTTCAGTTATGTATTTTACACTACTCATGAAAATACCTCCGTTTCTTAGATGAATTTTTGTAATAAATCTCTAATTTTTTCTTCGCTGTCTAAATGACCATATACTGTGCCGTTTATTTTCACTGCTGGAGCAACATCACAAGCACCAAAGCAAGATACTTTTTCTAAAGTGAATTTACCATCATAAGTTACAGTATCAAAATCAATATTTAAAAGACGACGCAATGTATCAATTAAGAATTCATTATTATTTACTTTGCAAGCGATGCTATCGCATACTTCGATTGGGTAACGTCCACGAGGTTTATCAGATAAAGTATCGTAGAAGTTATGCAGTCATAAATGACAGAAGTTTTACGTTAGGAAGTTTTTCTACAATATAGTAAGCTACAATTTTAGGAATATAATGTTGGGGAATTTGTTCTTGAACTTCTACTAGAATACCAACAATTTGAGTGTAATCATAATCGTGAGCTTGTAAGATATTATCAATTTTTCTTTGAGTCATCTGTTAGCTTCAAATTTTGTGCTATCCTCAATCATGTCATCAACCTACCTTTATATAATATATACAGATAATAATTTTACTTAACTGACTAAATAAAATTTATGTTAGTAATATATTAACATAATTTAGATTTAGAGTGAATATAAAAAAAGTGTAAACTTTACAATAAAGACTTTAAATAAAATAAGTAAAAAGAAAAAGCACACAAATCTATAGAATTTGCGTGCTTTCTATATTTTTAAGATATTAAAGTTTAATTTGTTTATCTTTGTAGATATCTAATTGAGCTTGTTCTTGAGCTAAGATTTTATCAGCAAGAGCAAGTTGCATATCTACTTGGCTATAAGATGTTCCACCATAGGAATTGCGGTTTTTAACGCAAGTTTCTGGTGCAATAGCTTCATAGATATCTTCTTCAAATAAATCAGACATCTGTTTGAATTCGTCCATAGTTAAATCTTCAAGCCATTTGTTATTTTCAATGCAGTAATGAACAGCATGACCAGATACACTATGAGCTTTTCTAAATGGCATACCTTTTTTTACAAGATAATCAGCAAGGTCAGTAGCATTAGAGAAGTCTTCACGAACAGCTTTAAGCATTACATCTTTTCTAACTTTCATGCCACGGATTAATTGAGCATATACAGCAAGACTGAATTTGATAGTATCAATAGCGTCAAATAAACCTTCTTTATCTTCTTGTAAATCTTTATTATAAGCAAGAGGTAAGCCTTTTACAGTTGTGAGCATAGCCATCAAATGACCAATTACACGACCTGTTTTACCGCGAACAAGTTCGGATACGTCAGGATTTTTCTTCTGTGGCATCATACTAGAACCAGTACAATGAGCGTCGTCTAATTCTACGAAAGAGAATTCACGAGAGCACCAGAAGATGATTTCTTCGCTGATACGGCTTAAGTGAATCATGAGAATAGAAGCTGCGGATAAAAATTCCATGATGTAATCTCTATCACTTACAGCATCTAAGCTGTTTGCATAAATAGCATCAAAATTGAGCTGTTTAGCAACGAATTCACGATCAATAGGGAAAGTTGTACCAGCAAGAGCACCAGCACCAAGTGGCATAATATCACAGCGTTCATAAACACCTTTGAAACGGGAGAAGTCACGGCTGAGCATGGAGAAATATGCCATCATATGATGAGAGAATAAAATAGGCTGTGCACGTTGAAGGTGAGTATAACCAGGCATGATACATCTTTGTATTTTGTAGCTGTTTCAGTTAAAGCAGTCTGTAATTCTTTGATTAAATTAATAACTTCAACTGTTTCACGACGTACATACATATGGGTATCAAGTGCTACTTGGTCATTACGGCTTCTAGCAGTGTGAAGACGACCGCCAGCTTCACCGATAGCTTCTGTAAGACGTTTTCAATATTCATATGAATATCTTCAAGGTCAACAGAAAAATTAAAATCACCTTGTTCAATTTTAGCTAAAATATTTTTTAAGCCGGAGATGATATTATTTTTATCTTCTTCAGTCAAAATACCAACTTTGCAAAGCATGGTAGCATGAGCTATGCTACCAGCTATATCTTCATGATACATGCGTTTGTCAAAGTTAATAGAAGCCTGAAATTCATTGATCATTTCATCTGTAGATTTGGCGAATCTACCGCCCCACATTTGTTCAGCCATTATTTTAAACCTGCTTGTTCTTTCATTAATGCACGAACTTTGAGTGGAAGACCAAAGAGATTGATGAATCCAGTAGCATCTGCTTGGTTGTAAACATCGTCTTCTTCAAATGTTACGAATTCTTGGCTGTAGAGGGAGTATGGAGATTTTGCACCAGCTGGGCAATATTACCTTTATAAAGTTTAAGTTTAACAGTACCAGTAACTGTTTCTTGAGTTGCATCAACGAATGCTGCAAGAGCTTCACGAAGTTGGGAGAACCACATACCATCATAAACGAGTTCAGCATATTTGATAGCAACTGTTTCTTTGTAATGAAGAGTTTGACGGTCAAGGCAAAGATATTCAAGTTCTTGATGAGCAGCATATAAGATAGCTCCGCCTGGGTTTTCATATACGCCACGGGATTTCATACCAACAAGACGGTTTTCTACGATATCTGTGATACCTACACCATTTTTAGCACCGATTTCATTTAATTTTTCAAGAAGTGCAACAGGAGCAAGTTTTTCACAGTTTACAGCAACAGGAATACCTTTTTCAAAGTCAATTGTTACATATTCAGCTTCATCAGGAGCATTTTCAGGAGCTTTGCTGATTAAGTACATGCTATTTTTTGGAGCGTTCCAAGGATCTTCAAGGTCAGAACCTTCATGCTAGTAGCAGATGTTTCTATCCATGGAATAAGTTTTGTTTTCTGTAGCAATTGGAATACCATGTTTTCAGCATAAGCAATTTCTTGTTCACGAGAACGAAGTTCCCATTCACGCCATGGAGCGATTAATTTGATGTTTGGAGCAAGAGCTTTTACAGAAAGTTCGAAACGAACCTGGTCATTACCTTTACCAGTAGCACCATGAGCAATAGCATCAGCGCCTTCTTCTTTAGCGATTTCAACAAGGCGTTTTGCGATAAGTGGACGAGCAAAGGAAGTACCTAAAAGATATTTACCTTCATAAACAGCACTAGCTTTTAAAGTTGGGAATACATAGTTTTCTACGAAGTCTTCTGTTAAATGTTCAATATAAACTTTAGAAGCACCAGATTTTAAAGCTTTGTCATGAACAACATTTAATTCGTCACCCTGTCCGATATCAGCACAAACAGCGATAACTTCGCAACCATTATAGTTTTCTTTGAGCCATGGAATGATAACGGAAGTATCAAGACCACCAGAGTAAGCAAGGACTACTTTTTTAATATTTTCCATTTAAATTACAACTCCTTAAATTACGATTTTTAAATAGTCATATTTATGTATGGCTATTAGATATATTAACAGATTTATCAGCCCATTAAAAGAGCCATAATTGCTTTTTGTGTGTGAAGACGATTTTCTGCTTCATCAAAAATAACATTTGCATTCTTTTCAAGAACATCTTCAGCGATTTCTTCACCGCGATGAGCAGGAAGACAATGCATTACAATAGCGCGTTTATCAGCTACGCTGAGAAGTTCATTATTGATTTGATAATCTTTGAAGATTTTTACACGTTCATCATGTTCAGCTTCTTGTCCCATGCTTGCCCAAACATCAGTATATAAAATATCTGCATCTTTAGCAGCTTCAAATGGGTCATTTAAGATTTCGATAGTAGAACCAGATTGTGCAGCATCAAGTTTAGCATTAGCTACTACTTGAGCATTTGGTTCATAGCCTTTTGGACTAGCACTAGCAAAGTTCATACCAACTTTAGCACAAGCATACATTAAGGAATGAGTCATATTGTTACCATCGCCGATATAAGCCATTTTCAAGCCTTTTAAATCTTTGCCTTTATGTTCTTGAGCTGTTAAAAGGTCTGTGAGTGCTTGGCAAGGGTGAAGTAAGTCTGTGAGTGCGTTGATTACAGGAATGCTAGCATATTGAAGCGAATTCTTCAACAATCTCATGACCGAAAGTACGAATCATTACACCATCAAGATAACGAGAAAGAACACGAGCAGTATCTTTAATTGGTTCGCCACGACCGATTTGAAGGTCGCGGTTGGATAAGAATAATGCTTGTCCGCCTAATTGATACATACCAACTTCAAAGGAAACACGAGTACGAGTAGAAGATTTTTCAAAAATCATACCGAGAGTTTTACCTTTTAAAATGTGATGTTCAATACCAGCTTTTTGTTTAGCTTTTAATTCATGAGCTAAATTTAAAATTTCCATAACTTCATCAGAAGTTAAATCATGTATAGATAATAAATCTTTGCCTTTTAGCATGAATATTTCCTCCTCGTTAAGTTTTAAGCGTATTTTGGTAATACTTTATCTAAAACAGAAATTAATTCGTCAACATGAGCTTTTGTTATATTAAGTGGTGGTACAAAGCGAAGTACATTACCAGCAGTGCAGTTGATGATTGCACCATAATCTAAACATTCGTTGGCAATTTCACGGCCAGGACGAGTAAGTTCCATGCCTAAAATTAAACCACGTCCACGAACTTCTTTGATTAAATTTGGATATTTTGATTTGTATTCTTCAAATTTAGATTGAAGATAAGCACCGATTTCTTTGGCATTTTCCATGAGATTGCCATCAATTAAAGCGTCTAAAACAACGCAAGCAGCTGCACAAGCAAGAGGATTACCACCGAATGTAGAACCATGGTCTCCAGCGTGGAAGGCATTAGCAACTTTGTCTGTAGCCATGAAAGCACCGATTGGTACACCACCAGCTAAGCCTTTAGCGAGTGTTACAATATCTGGTTTTACACCAAATTGTTGACAACCGAAGAATGTACCAGTACGACCCATACCGCATTGAACTTCATCGAAGATTAAAACGGCATTGTATTTGTCGCATAAAGCACGTACTTTTGGTAAATAATCTGGATCAGGAACATGAACGCCACCTTCACCTTGGATAGCTTCAAGCATTACAGCACAAGTTTTATCACTCATTTTTGCTTCAAGTGCTTGAATATCATTGTATGGTACATAGTCAAAACCAGCAGGTAATGGACCAAAGCCATGATGATAATGATCTTGACCTGTAGCAGTCAATGTAGCAAGTGTACGTCCATGGAAACTATGAAGCGCAGAGATTATTTGAATTTTTTCAGGGTCAATATTAGTTGCGTATTTACGAGCAAGTTTGATAGCCCCTTCATTAGCTTCTGCACCAGAATTTCCGAAGAATACTTTATCCATGCCACTTAATTTTTTGAGTTTTTCTGCTGCTTCAACTTGAACTTCAGTGTAATAAAGATTAGAGCAGTGTATCATTTTACTAGCTTGTTTAGAAACTGCATCAACGAGTGGTTTATAATTGTGACCAACTACATTTACGGCAATGCCAGCTAAAAAGTCGATATATTTTTTTACCTTCTGTATCATAAACATATGGACCATCGCCATGGTCTAAAACTATATTATAACGAGCAAAGACAGGCAAATAATCGCTTTTGTCTTTGGCGAATATTTCTTCATTAGTTAACATATAAATTCTCCTTTTGTCGAATTAACGAACTACTTCTGTACCGATACCTTGAGAAGTAAATAATTCGAGAATTAAAGAATGAGCTTCGCGACCATCAATGATACAAGCTTTGCCAGTACCGCTATCGAGAGCATGAAGACATGCTTCTACTTTTGGTATCATGCCACCGCCGATACTGCCATCATTGATGAGTTTTTTAGCTTCGCTTTGAGTGAGTGTAGAGATAAAGGAAGATTTATCTTCAAAATCACGATAAATTCCTTTAGTATCAGTTAAGAGTAAAAGTTTTTCAGCTTGAAGTGCACCAGCAACTTCAGCAGCTACATAATCAGCATTGATATTAAATGATTCATCTGCATGACCTGCACCGATTGGAGCGATTACAGGAACATAATCATTATCTAGTAAATCATTGATTAAAGCTGTATTGATTTTTTCTACTTCACCAACATAACCGATATCTACTTGTTCAACAGCGTCTGTACCATTATGTACTTCTGCTAATTTTTTATGAGCGATGATTAAATCTGAATCTTTACCACTTAAACCAACAGCACGAATGCCAAGGCGATTTAAACGATTTACGATTTCAGAATTGATTTTACCAGCAAGCACCATTCAGCGATTTGCACAGTTTCTTTATCAGTAACGCGAAGACCGCTTACAAATTCAGTTACTTTGCCGAATTTTTTTTAAGAAAGATGTGATATCAGGACCGCCACCATGAACGATTACAGGGCGAATACCAACATATTTCATAAGTACGATATCTTTCATTACTTGCTCTTTTAAAGTATCGTTTATCATGGCATTACCACCGTATTTGATAACGATAGTTTTGCCGTAGAATTCTTGAATATATGGAAGGGCTTCTACTAGAATAGAAGCCTTATCTTCTGCGGAAAAATTATTTAAATTACTCATCAGGTGTGATACTCCCCATTGATTTTTACATATTCGTAAGAAAGGTCACAACTCCAAACTGTAGCATCTTCTTGTCCCATGTTTAATTCAATATCAATAACGATATCTTTTTGTTTCATAACATGAGCGAGAGCTTTTTCATCATAAGTTGCACCAGTACCATTAGCAAAAATAGTGATACCACCGAATTTTACAACAGTTTTTTCAGGAACCATATCTGCACCAGAGTAACCAACAGCACAGATTACACGTCCCCAGTTAGGGTCTTCACCGAAGAATGCAGTTTTTACAAGTGGAGAATTAGCAATTGCCATACCTACAGTTTTAGCATCAGCAAAAGATTTTGCACCTTTTACATTGATTGTTAAGAATTTGCTAGCACCTTCACCATCAGCTGCAATTTGTTTTGCAAGTTCTGTGCAAAGCATCATGAGTTTATCAAAGAAGATTTGATAATCAGCGTTTTCTTCTGTGATTTTTGTATTATTTGCTTCGCCGTTAGCGAGTACGATTACCATATCATTTGTACTCATATCACCATCAACGGAAATCATGTTGAAGGATTTTTCTACGCAACCAGATACAGCTTTTTGTAAAAGCGCTTGGTCGATAGCAATATCAGTAGTAATATAGCAAAGCATTGTAGCCATATTAGGACGAATCATACCAGAACCTTTTGCGATAGCGCCCATGCGAACTGTTTTACCAGATAATTCAAATTCGCAAGTTACACTTTGCTATGAGTATCAGTAGTGATGATAGCTCTACCAGCATTATCACTGCCATCAGTAGATAAATTAGCTACAGCATCTTTGATACCAGCTTCAAGTTTATCCATTGGCAAATTAACACCGATAACACCAGTGGAACCAACGATTACATCATCAGCATTAACACCGAGTTCATCAGCTGCGATTTGTGCCATTTTGTGAGCATCATCTAAACCTTGTTGACCAGTGCATGCATTAGCACAACCAGCATTAGCTACGATTGCATGAGCAGTTCCTGTAGCAACAACTTCTTTAGATACATAAACTGGAGCAGCAGCTACTTTATTTTGAGTGAATGTACCCGCTACAACAGCTTGAGTTTTTGTATAGATAACAGCAACGTCTAAGTTACCGCTTTTTTTTATGCCAGCTTTAACGCCTGCGGCAGTGAAACCTTTGGCAAACGTTACGCCTTGAGTATCTTTTTTTATCATAAAATATACCTCCGAGTTATCGAAATATCATGGATAAATTGGAGTGAAATCCAATCCTGTTTTTTCATCAAAACCGCAAGCAATATTAAAGTTTTGAATAGCTTGACCTGCGGCGCCTTTTACTAAATTATCAATAGCGGAAAGGACGATAATGCGACCTGTTCTAAGGTCAATATGCCAACCGATATCGCAGAAGTTAGAACCACGAACTTCTTTAGTAGATGGATAAGCACCTCTACCTAATAAGCGAATGAAATATTCATCGCCATACATATCAGTGTATGCTTTATCTATCATTTCTGGAGTAACCCATTGTTTGATATTAGCATAGCAAGTGCTTAAAATTCCTCTAGACATTGGTACTAGATGAGGTGTGAAGTTCAAAGTAACTTTACGATGACATAAATGACCTAAAGCCTGTTCGATTTCAGGTGTATGACGATGTGTAGCTACGCCATAAGCTTTGAAATTATCATAAAGCTCAGGGTAATGTGTCATTTGTTTAGCTGAACGACCAGAACCAGAAGTACCAGATTTAGCATCAACAATAATAGTATTTGGTTCAATAAATTCATTTTTTACAAGTGGTGCTAAGGCTAAGATACTAGCAGTAGTATAGCAACCAGCATTACCAATAATTTTAGCATTTTTAATATCTTCGCGATAAAGTTCAGCTAAACCATAAACGCGAGGTGCGTCTTTATGTGTATGAGCTACTTTATACCATGCTTCATAGATATCTGTATCATCAAAGCGATAATCAGCACCTAAATCAATAATGCGAACATTAGTATCGGCTAAAGCTTTACCTACTTCCATAGCATGACCATGAGGAAGACCAATAAATACAAAATCGCTATCGTTTGCGATAGTATCCATATCTTTCATACTGATTAATTCTTGGTCATATAATCCTCGTAAGTGAGGATATACTTCAGAAATTTTTTTACCAGTATAACTTTCTGAAGTTATATGCACTACTTGAACTTGGGGATGGTTGTACAGTAAACGTAAAAGTTCTGCACCAGCATATCCAGTAGCACCAATAATACTTACTCTAATCATGATATCCTCCATTTTTAAAAGTTAAATATTAACGCTTCAATATAATTAAAGATATGCAGTGTTAACATGTAAATAAATTATAACACAAAATAAAAAAAACGCTAACAAAATAAGGTGGTTATAATTATACAACTTAATCGTATAAAATTTCAATAGTTTTTTAAAAAATTTTTAATAAAAAATGGTATATATAAACTAAAAGAATATATATACCATAAATTAATATTTATAAACTATGTTTATTTTTGGCTTTGAATAGTTAAAGTACGGAAGAACTTATGCATAAACATTGAATAATTTTCTAAATTATCATCTTCAGTATCTCCGCCGATTATTTGATAAGAACAAATCCAATGATTGTCTTTAGCATCATAAACATCAGCAAACATAACTACACGGCTATCATTAGCAAATGTGAAAATTACATAAGCATCAGCGTAATTTTTAATATTTTCTTTATAGATAGCTAGTGCTTCACGATTGGATAACGTAGTGATATCAGTACCTGTAGTAGCTTTTATATTTTGGATTACATCTTTATCAGATAATAAAGTATAAGTAACTTCATCTTCTTTAGCTACTTTGAAGATAACGTCTGTCAACATATCAGGAGTGATTAATTCTGGAGCATTAGGTAATTTAGCTTTACGTTCAATGCTTAATGCGGAAGGTTTGTAGCTTGGTGTATAAATAGCCAATGTATGGATATTTTTTAAATTATAATCTTCATCCATCATGGTGATTTTCTCATTAGCAGCAAAGGCTGTAGATATACTAAAGAGCATAATTGCTAATAATGAAAATATAGTAATTAGTTTTTTCATGAAAAAGCCTCCTAAATAAATTTTAATCAATAAATAATATTCGTTTTAAAAATTTTATTTCCTGCAAAAAAAGACTCCAAACGATATATTTTGTTTGGAGTCTTTTATAGTTTATTTTAGGAAACCATTTATGATTTGATTTTCAGCTTCTTTTTCAGTTAAGCCTAAGCTCATTAATTTTATTAATTGTTCGCCTGCAATTTTACCGATAGCTGCTTCATGAATTAAATTTGATTCAGGGTGATTTGCTTTGATTTCAGGAATGGCAGAAATTGTAGCATCGTCCATGATGATAGCATCACATTCAGAATGACCATGGCATTTGTTATTACCATAGATTTTAGCAATAAAGATTTGTTTTGATTTTTCTTGAGCTACAGCTCGAGAGATGATATTAGAGTGGGAATTTTCTCCATCTAAATTTACTTCAAAATCACTTTCTGCATATTGATTGCCATGTGTTAAAAGTTTTTCTTTTACAATTAAAGTGGAATTTTTACCAACAGTTCCTTTAGTAATTCTTTTTGTAGAATTAATACCACGAATTTGAGTTGTTTCCATTTCCATATAGGAATTTTCGTCCATTTCAACAATGGTAGTAGGGTTCATGATGCGTTTACCATCACCATCGCCAGAACCATAATGTTTTTCTAAATATTTTACTTTAGAATTTTTATCTATATAAAAGCATGAATACCATCATGTTCGGAGTCTGCATTGCCACAGTTATGGATACCACAGCCAGCGACAATGGTTACATCACAATCATCACCGATGAAAAAGTCATTATATACTAATTCATTAACGCCAGATTTATCCATGATTACAGGAATGTAACAAACTTCTTTTTTTTGTTCCTGGAGCAATGCGGATATCAATGCCATCTTTATCTTCTTTTTTAGTTATAGTTATATTTTTACTAGAAGCTCTATCAACAGCTTTACTATTTAAACGGATATTATAAGCACCTTGTGGTTTATCTTTAATACCAGCTACTTTTTCTAATAAATCTTTTTCTAGATTATCTAACATGAGGAGTCCTCCTATTTTTTATAGAAATCACAAACACCAGCAACTTCCATAAGTTGAGGCATGATTTCTTCTTTTGTGCCAATTTGTTTAATGGAGCCATTTGCAACTAATACAATTTGGTCAGCTATATTTAAGATGCGTTCTTGATGGGAAATAATCATAATGGATTGTTGTTGTTCATGTAATTTTTCAAAAACACTGATGAGTTTTTGGAAGCTCCATAAATCAATACCAGCTTCAGGTTCATCAAAAACAGCTAATTTAGTTTGTTTACGAGCTAAGATAGTAGCGATTTCAATGCGTTTGATTTCGCCACCAGATAGAGATGTATCTACTTCACGATTTACATAATCAGCAGCGCAAAGACCTACTTCAGAAAGATAAGTGCAAGCGCCACTAGTAGATAATTTTTCTCCAGCTGCTAGGCTGAGTAAATCTTTAACACCAATTCCCTTGAAGCGAACAGGTTGCTGGAAGGCAAAACTAATACCAGCTAAAGCTCGTTTAGTAATATCCCAATCAGTTATATCTTCACCATTAAAGAAGATTTTACCGCTAGTTGGTTTTTCAATGCCCATGATGATTTTGGCTAATGTAGATTTACCACCACCATTTGGACCTGTGATTACTGTAAATTTTTTATCATCAATAACTAAATTGATATCTTTAAGAATTTGTTTTGTT
>ENA-OQCP01000492-OQCP01000492.1-human-gut-metagenome-genome-assembly--contig:-NODE-492-length-17680-cov-2.895516_pt1 | contig 17680 bp, 16 predicted proteins | sample MGYA00242760_ERZ504583 | MGnify/ENA primary metagenome ERZ504583 (study PRJEB26092, sample SAMD00036308) | human gut metagenome | host: Homo sapiens | study: EMG produced TPA metagenomics assembly of...
TCATCATCAGCCTCTGCATTTATAATGGTAATGTAAGAAGCTTTAAGTAACTCTCCTTATTGTCTGCATAAATCTTCAACGGTTCTTTTCTTTTCACCCGGATTTACCAATTCACGAACTAAACGACGGAGCAAATCATTCTTCAAAGAAAGCTCCTCAGCCGAACGGCGAATTACCTCTTCCCGTTTTAAATTCAGCACAGTTAAAGCCTCATTATTGATAAAGAGAATTTCCCTTATTACGGTTCAAACCAATAATTAGGTTCATCAATATCTATTCACAATAAGCCTCAAGAAATTTCTTAGCAGAAGTAATGTCGTTCAGCGTACTGGCGCGATACTCCGTCAGTCGTTCCGCCATCCGATTAAAACTATCAGCCACTTCACGAAATTCCTCGTGTCCACTCATATCCAGACGTTTCTCATAATTATGGTTCGCTATTTCAAGAATCCCACGCGTCAGTTCTTGAATAGGTTTGCTGATGGAACGGGGAAGCCATACCAACAATATGATACTGGCAAAAATACACACCCCACCTATCACAGAAATCCAGAGCAATGCACGTTGCAATCCCGGTACAGCAGCAGGACTATCCGGCTCCGTAGCCGTCAGTATCTGTAGATTCACCACAGAAAGAGCAACCAGCAAAATAATCATTCCAGCCAACACCCCTACGCTGAGTATCAATTTTGTACGAATATTCATAATGTTCCTAAGAATTAATATTATGCAAGTATAATCAAATCTATGTTTACTTGTGCCAAATCACGCACAAATTTTCGGTATTTCAATATCATAAACAATGATTTCGGAAAAGAAAGTGACGGACTTCCCATGCAGACAGTTGTTATCTGTTTCTCCCTACAAGTATCCACAATGCTTCCCAACACATCCGGCGATTGTACCTGAACAACCTCCCCTCCCAGTTCGGTCACCAATTTGAAGTGGTTCAACAAATACCTTTGATTTGCCAGACCGATGCGGTCAGTACTTTCTCTGGGAGTCTGTACATAAAGGGCGACAAATGAAGTATTGTAGCGGGTTGCCAGACGTGCAGCTTTACGAATGATGCGTCGTGGTGTTTTCTCGTTGCTGCTGATACATGCCAGAAACCTCTCATGACGGACTCCCACACTGGTAACCACTTCATTCTCCACTTTCTTTTCCACCCGCAAAGCCACCTCTTTCAAAGCCAGTTCACGTAATTGGAGAATATTTTCCGTTTTAAAGAAATTGTTCAAGGCAGTAGGGACCTTTTCCGGTCTGTAAATTTTTCCAGCTTTCAGACGGGCTATCAATTCTTCCGCAGTCAAGTCAATATTCACCACCTCATCTGCCTCTTGCAAAACGCTATCGGGAATACGTTCCTTCACCTCAATACCCGAAATGCCCTGCACTTCTTCATTGACACTCTCAATGTGCTGGATGTTAACGGCAGAAATCACATTGATACCCTCATCAAGCAAATCCATCACATCCTGCCAGCGTTTCTCATTCCGACTACCTTCCACATTGGTATGTGCCAGTTCATCCACCACTACTATCCCAGGGTGTATCTGGATAATGGCATCCAAATCCATTTCTTCCAGTTCTTTCCCTTTATAGAATATCTTACGACGAGGAACAACGGGCAATCCTTCCAACATGGCATCCGTACCGGCACGCCCATGTGTCTCTATATAGCCTATCTTCACGTCTACTCCGTTGTCAAGTAACTCGTGTGCTTCCTGAAGCATACGATAAGATTTACCTACACCGGCAATCATGCCGATGTAGACCTTGAACTTGCCACGCCGCGACTTTTTAATCAAATCAAGAAAATGCTGTACGCTTTCTTCCCTACTCATTTCTTCTGTTTTTTTACTTGTCTTATATATGCCATATAACCCGTAACGATCATCACGACCGCCACGGGCATCCAACACTAATTCATGAGTTCTAAAGTTATATCTAAATAAATCATGGCCTTAAAGTAACGCCGAATACCAGATGTGCATCTTCCATACGAGGGTTCCAAATGGCTTGTGCAAATACAGGTATTGAGAAACTGTCAGTAATCTTGATTTCCGTAATGCCTTTCAGTGCCACATTGGTTACAGCAAACCCGCTGTTAGGAACGCCATATACTCCTACCCCAGCTTCATAAGGCAGAAATCCGCAAGTCAGGTTCAAATCTACAGACTTAACACTGAACGGATAGTTGAGTTCAACATACGAAGAATAGTTCTGCCTGCCTTTGCCATCTTTGTCAGCTCCGGCAAACATAGTATACCAAGCGATTGACAAAGGGAACTTTTCAACCGGCAATGTATAAGCTAATCCCGCTTCAAAGTGATGAGCTGTTTCGTGGCTCTTAAAATTAAAATACTTTCTTGCTCCTTGTCCGCCCCACCACAAGCTGGCAACAGAAAAAGTCAGACCTGATTCTCCAAAAGCATAGGCAGCGGTCAAATCAATCTCCTTAGCCGCAGCCCCTTCTCCTGAAGAAACTCCGTCAAAATCGGTAGAGCCCCATGCCGTCAAAGAAAAATCACCGACCCCAAAACCCAAAGTGGCTGAAAACTGACTCCCGTCTGGTAAAAAGCCGCGCCAAACATAAGAACTGACTAAATCACCTTGTATTGTAAATTCTTGAGCCTGCACTTTGCCAATTCCTATAAAACAAGCAGCCACCATACTCACAAAAACTAAAATTGATATTTTTAGACTTTTCATATCCAACTATTTATTTACCATTACTAATCAATCGTTGAAAGGCAGGAAGGAAGTTTCGGCTCCCCCTGTAAAATGACAGCCTTTCACTGCCTGAACAGAAATACTTCCGTTCCTGCCCATAACACATGACAAACACAACTAAAAAAATTATTTATTCTGATCGACTCCTTCTAATGCAATGTTCAGTTTCAGCACGTTTACAGTTTCCGTACCAAACAGTCCTAAAAAGGGTTTGCTGATGTTCTTGTCTACAATGGCTTTCACTTCAGCCTCGTTCATGCCACGTGCCTGAGCCACACGCTTCACTTGTACATAAGCACAAGCAGGTGTGATATGTGGGTCTAGACCGGAACCACTGGCGGTTACCATTTCAGCAGGCACATCCTTGCGGCTCAGATAAGGATGATGTACCAGAAAAGTATCGATACGGGCTTCCACTTCTGCCAGGTATTCATCGTTCGTAGGCCCCTTGTTACTACCACCCGAAGCATCGGCTGTATAATCACCCGCAGACGGGCGTCCCCAAAAATAAATATCTTGCGTAAACATCTGGCCTACATTGGCAGCACCTACCACTTTACCATTGAGGGTTGCCACCTCTGCATTTCCCTTGTTGGGACCGGCGAACTGTGCAAATATCCACAAGACAAGGATATAGAACAGAGAGAAAAATATGCAAAATGCAATTGTTATTTTAAATGATTTCCAAAGAGTTTTCATTTTATCCAAGTTTTAAAAAAACAGACTAACTATCATATCTATCAGTTGATGCCGACAAACGGAGCGATGACACCGCCCACACCATAAATCAGCAGGTTGCGACGAAGCAATGCACTGGCACCGATTGGCTTATACTGAACACCTTTCAAAGCCAACGGAATCAAGATAGGAATGATGATAGCGTTGAATATGACAGCCGAGAGAATGGCCGTTTCAGGGCTATGCAGTCCCATAATGTTCAGAGGAGCCAACTGAGGGATGGCTACCATAAACAAAGCAGGGATAATGGCAAAGTACTTGGCAACGTCGTTCGCAATGGAGAAGGTAGTCAACGTACCGCGTGTCATCAACAACTGTTTGCCAATCTCCACAATTTCAATCAGCTTCGTCGGGTCGTTGTCAAGGTCCACCATATTACCGGCTTCTTTGGCTGCCTGCGTACCGCTGTTCATCGCCACCCCCACATTAGCTTGTGCAAGGGCGGGAGCGTCGTTTGTACCGTCACCCATCATAGCCACCAGCTTACCGGCCTGCTGTTCTTTTTTAATATATTCCATCTTGTCTTCCGGCTTGGCTTCAGCAATGAAATCATCCACTCCAGCTTTCTCTGCGATGTATTTGGCTGTCAAAGGGTTGTCACCGGTCACCATCACAGTTTTCACACCCATCTTGCGAAGACGCTCAAAACGTTCCTGAATACCCGGTTTGATAATATCCTGCAACTCGATTACCCCGGTAACCCTCTGATTGACACATACTACCAACGGAGTTCCACCGTTGCTGGTAATTACAGCAATCACCTCTTCAATCTCTTTCGGGAACTTGTTTCCGGCATTTTCCACAATCTTGCGAATAGCGTCGAAGGCGCCTTTACGTATCTGAGTACCATCCTGCAAATCCACACCCGAACATTTTGTTTCGGCTGTAAACTTAATCATATGAGCACCGGTAGTATTCAAATCACGCATACGATGACCGTTTTCACGTCCCAGTTCAATGATAGACTTACCTTCCGGAGTCTCGTCAGAAAGTGAGGACAACAAGCAAGCCTCTACGAACAAATTCTCGTCAACACCCGAAGCCGAATGAAACTTGGTAGCTTTACGGTTACCGATTGTAATGGTACCGGTCTTGTCTAGCAACAAGGTATCAATGTCACCGGCTGTTTCTACCGCCTTACCGGATTTGGTGATTACATTAGCGCGCAAAGCACGGTCCATCCCAGCAATGCCGATGGCAGAAAGCAGTCCGCCGATAGTAGTCGGTATCAAGCAGACAAACAAAGAAATGATGGCTGCAATGGAGATATAAGTTCCCGGATGGTCGATATTCGTATAGTCGGCCATAGGAATCAACGTCACACATACAATGACGAATACCAAGGTGAAACCGGCCAGAAGAATAGTCAATGCTATCTCGTTCGGAGTCTTCTGGCGAGTAGCGCCTTCTACCAAAGCAATCATCTTGTCAAGAAAGCTCTCACCCGGTTGCTGCGTCACCAATACCTTGATTTTATCAGAAAGAACTTTTGTACACCAGTTACGGAACTCTTGTCACCACCGGCCTCACGGATAACCGGAGCAGATTCACCGGTAATGGCACTTTCGTCAATGGAAGCCAAACCTTCCACAATCTCACCGTCGGCAGGAATCGTATCTCCCGCTTCACAAATAAAATAGTCGCCTTTCTTCAAACGTGAACTGCTAACGGTATGGATTTTACCGTCAACCAGCACTTTAGCCGGAGTCTCTTCACGGGTTTTACGCAAGCTGTCAGCTTGGGCCTTACCACGCGCTTCAGCGATGGCTTCAGCAAAATTAGCAAACAGCAACGTCACAAACAAGATGACGAATACCAAGAAATTATATCCGAATGCTCCATATTCCGAAGTACCCAATGAAAGGAAACAGACAATCAGCATGACAACCGTTACGACTTCCACCGTAAACATAATCGGATTCTTTATCATCACCCGTGGATTTAGCTTCACGAATGATTGCTTCAAACTTCCATTACTTGCTCCTTCTGAAACAGAGAAGCTGATTTATTATCTTTCATACCTATGAAATTACTTTTTACAAACTACTATTACAAACTGAAATGTTCAGCAATCGTACTCAATGCATGTGCCGGGAAGAATGACAAGGCAGCCACAATAAAAATAACGGCAAAAGTCATCACACCGAAAGTTACTGTATCTGTCTTCAGCGTACCGGCACTCTCCGGAACATATTTCTTTCCGGCCAACAGACCAGCAATGGCTACCTGACCTACGATAGGCAGGAAACGTCCTAAAATCAGCGTCCAGCCGGTAGTATAGTTCCAGAAGTAAGTATTGTCGCCCAATCCTTCGAAGCCAGAACCATTATTGGCCGCAGCCGAAGTATATTCATAAAGCTGCTCACTCAGTCCGTGGAAACTGGGATTATTCAACCAGCCGCCTTCACCTGCCACAAATTCAGGATAATGAGCGAACAAAAAGCAAGAAAGTGCCACACCGCCCAAGATGATAAGCGGATGAAGCAGTGCCACAATGGTAGCAATCTTCATTTCACGCGCCTCTACCTTCTTACCGAGAAATTCCGGAGTACGTCCCACCATCAGTCCACTGATGAATACGGCGATAATGATGAATGTATAATAGTTCATGAAACCTACACCCACACCTCCAAACCACGTATTAATCTGCATGTTCAGCATTTCCATCATACCGGAAAGAGGCATCGTTGAATCATGCATACCATTCACAGAGCCATTGGAAGTAACTGTAGTCACAATACTCCAAAGAGCAGTAGCAGCAGACCCTAAACGGACTTCTTTACCTTCCATTGCTCCATTGTCTTGAGCAATTCCCATCTCATCAATGCGCGGATTACCTCCCATCTCCTGCGAAACATTGATGCAAACACCGACAAGAAAAGCAAAAAGCATTACGCTATAGATAGAGTAAGCCATCTTCTTACGTTTGATGTAAAAGCCGAGTGCAATCACCATAGACATTGGTATAATTAGGATAGACCAACATTCTGCAATATCTGTCAAGTAAGTAGGATTTTCCAACGGATGTGAAGAGTTACATCCAAAGTAACCGCCACCGTTCGTACCCAATTGCTTGATAGGAACAATCGCTGCCGTAGGACCTTGTGAGACCAACTGGGTTTGTCCTTCCATCGTCTGAACTTCCAGCTTACCATCAATCCCATCGGAGTACCTTGTAGAATGAGGATGAAGCCCACAATCAACGAAAGCGGTAATAATACACGTGTACAGCTCAAAACCAAGAACTTCCAGAAGTTACCGATAGTCTTCGTCGATTTAGCAGCCATACCCTTCATGATACCTGCCATAGCTGCCATACCGGTAGCGGCGGTAATGAATTGGAACAACATAATGACGAACAACTGTGTAAAATATGTCAGTCCGCTTTCACCGGAATAATGCTGCAAATTACAGTTCACCATAAAACTGATACATGTATTGAATGCCAGATCCGGTGTCTGGTTAGCGTTTCCATCCGGATTTAACGGTAACCACTGCTGTGTACAGAGTAGCACCATGCCCCATACAAACCAAAAGGCATTCAGAATCAGCAGGGCTTTCAAGAACTGTTTCCAGTTCATCTCTTCCTCCGGATTGACTCCGGCCACTTTATAAATCAATCTCTCGACCGGCTTCATGAAATCCGACCATGTCTTTTCGCCTTTGTAAACCTTGGCAATATACTTTCCCAGAGGATAGGATATCACAATCAGCAGAACAATCTGCAAGGCTACACCTAAAATTTCAGTGTTCATTTCTCCACTCTCCATTCATTAAAACTTTTCGGGTCTTATCAGCACATAAGTCAGATACCCGAACATTACAATACCTAATACAAATAAAGCTGTGTACATAATTCTCTCTTTTAAATCTTCTCAAACCAATCTACGCATTTCCAGAAAAGCCAAAAGGCGAACAAACCGCTCAATAGGCAAAAAATAAATGATACTGTTATTCCCATGTTTTTACCTTTTAAAATGTTACTACATATTTTTGTCTGCCAGGAATGTGCCAAATATGTGCCAAAAAGAGCGCATATACCATACACCATTAATTATCAACAGAATACATACTAAACAAGTATAAAAAGAAACAGGTTGCACCCTTTCAAAATGAAAAGGTGCAACCTGTTTTGATATGTTTTAGCCCATAGGCACTTTCTGCTTCTAAGCCTGTTTCAAGAATAATCTTGCCACGGTCCTATATCGAAGGTACCTCAGTCGTATACTGAGCCCCCTATTATAGATCTGAGATCTTGTATTCCTCAATCTTCCGATACAACGTCGTCAAACCTATTTTCAATAACCGGGCTGCTTCTGTCTTATTCCCCTTTGTATACTCCAGTACACGGGCAATGTGCCGGCGTTCCATAGCTGAAAGTTCAAAACTGCCGGGACTTGAATCATTGGAGTGTTCATAATGGGCATTCTGAATATCAAACGGCAAATCAGCAATGTCCAGATATCCGCTCTCGCAAACAATCATACTGCGTTCTATCACGTTACGTAATTCACGAATATTTCCCTTCCACGGTTGGGAGTCCAATGCTTCAAGAAATGCGGGAGCTATTTCAACCACCGGACGCGCCAGCTGTTCCGCAAAACTCTTTATAAAAGCCTTCGCCAACAGCCGGATATCACCTGCACGTTCGCGCAATGGCGGCAGATGTATCTGAAATACGCTTAATCTATAAAACAAATCCTCGCGGAAACGTCCGGCAACAATCTCCTGGGACAAGTTGCGGTTCGTAGCGGCAATGATGCGGACATTGACACGGGTAGGTTTCGTATCACCTATCTTAATATACTCACCGGTTTCAAGAATACGCAGCAACTTGGCTTGCAGTTCAAACGCCATCTCACCGATTTCATCCAAAAAAATAGTCCCATTATTCGCTTCCTCGAACAGTCCCTTCTTATCCTTCAATGCGCCGGTAAACGAACCGGCTTTATGACCGAACATTTCACTTTCCAGCAACTCCTTGCTGAACGAAGAACAGTTAACCGCTACAAAATTCTGCCGTGCACGCTTACTACTGTAATGGATGGCCTGGGCAAATACCTCCTTACCCGTGCCCGTTTCTCCAGTCAACAGTACAGGAACATCAGTCCCTGACACCTTCTGAGCTAATGAAACAGCATCCTTCAGGACTTTGGATTCTCCCAGGATAGAATCAAAAGAGTACGTCTGTCCCACCTTCTTCTCCAGTTTTTCCAACCGCACATTCATACGCGCTTTCTCTACAGCACGGCTTATCAGAGGAATAATCTTGTTATTATCGTCTCCCTTGGTGATGTAGTCGAAAGCACCGTTCTTGATGGCCTGCACCCCATCGGGAATATTGCCGTGCGCTGTCAGCAGAATAACTTCCACATTGGGTGCCGCCTTCTTGATAGCCAACACCAGGTCTACCCCATTTCCATCGGGCAGAAACACATCACACAAAACTACATCGGGATTTTGGAGTTCCAGTTGCTTCAGGGCAGCCCTGCAATCACCAGCCTGACAGACGTCATATCCCTCCAACTCCATCATCCGTGTCAGAAGGGTACGGATTTGTACCTCATCATCAATGATTAGAATCTTACTCATATCTATTCGATAAGTTTTTAAACTGATAACGGTAAAAAACAGGGTGTGCAAATATAAGCTTTTCCCAAATACCAACGGCATATCTTTTGAACTTTTATAGGTGAAGGGGCAAGAGCCTGCCACCAACCGGGATATGAATATCCCACCACAGCAATGCCACAGCGGCATTATGCAGGCCTAGTCCCAGTGAAAGCCCCTCATGCCTCCCCCTTCCATTTTGGAAAGAGGCCACCTGAAATGAAAAGCCGGAAGGAAGAACATCCGGATGAATGCAATTATGAAACTGTTAAAAAAGAAACAAGAAATGAAAGTTTGTAAATTCGGCGGAACTTCCGTCGGCACCGTAGAGAGAATGAAACATGTAGCAACACTCATTAAAGATGCAACACCCAAGATTGTGGTACTGTCTGCCACCGCAGGCACCACCAACCATCTGGAGGAGATTGCCGCCAACTTGTTCAACCGTGAAATAGAACAAGCCCACGACCGTATCACCCGGCTGGAATTCCAATTCATCGAATTTGCCAATGGGTTGCTGACCGACGAGAAACTGAAACGGGAAGCAATAGATTATATCCTCGACCGCTTCCAGCAACTATGGAAATTTACCAAAGATTCCTTCACCTCTGTCGAAGAGAAGGAAGTGCTGGCACAAGGCGAACTTATCAGTACCGCCCTAATGCACTTCTACCTGCGCGAGCTGAAAGTTCCCAATGTACTGCTTTGTGCATTCGACTTCATGCGTATCGGCCCCGACAACGAACCCGACTTGGAATATATAGAACAGAAACTCCGAGAGCAGCTTGCCTGCCATCCCGGCATCAATCTCTTCATCACTCAGGGTTTCATCTGCAAGAATGCCTATAACGAAACAGACAACCTGAAACGCGGCGGCAGTGATTACACCGCTTCCCTCATTGGCACCGCCTCCAAGCAGACGAGATACAAATATGGACGGACATAGATGGCATGCACAACAATGATCCGCGCGAGGTGTCAGGTACCCGCCCCGTGAAACGCCTCAGCTTCAACGAAGCCGAACAACTGGCCTTCTATGGTGCCAAGATACTGCATCCCTTCTGTATCGCCCCGGCACGCCTAAGGAATATTCCCGTCCGGCTGCTTAACTCTATGGAACCGTCGGCAGAAGGCACGTTGATTTCCAACCTGCAGGACGACAATATCATCAAGCCATAGCCGCCAAGGACCACATCATATACATAAAGTTCGAATCGAACCATAATCTGTGTCCCTATCTGTTCATCAGCAAGATTTTCGACATTTTTGCCAAGTACGTACCCCCCTCTGCCTGCTGGTATCTTCCAATCTGGACGTATCTGTGGCTATAGACGACTGCACTCGTTTATCGAACATCATCTCCGAACTACGCCAATATGCCCATGTATTGGTAGAAGACCGCATGACCATCGTCTCCGTGGTGGGCAACATGCAATGGGAATATGCCGGGTTTGAGGCAAAGATTATGGAGGCGCTAAAGGACATCCCCCTACGGATGATTTCATATGGCAGCAGCAATAATGACGTGGCATTCGTCATTAAGAATACAGACAAAAAAAGGGCTTTACAAGCCTAAATGATAAGTTATTCCAACCGGAATATGCAGAACGGAACTAAAAGAAATGGTTCCGTATCTCCTTCGCGATGTAACGGCCCATCAGCTCCTGCCCCGGTTTGTCGGGATGCAACCCGTCGCGCAGATAGCGCCCGCTGCCGGAAGGCTGCTCAAACTTTTCGGTGATACCACAGTTGGAGTAACAGTCTATCAGCTGCACGGAAAGCGCCCGGCACAACTCACGCAAGATGGCAATCTTCTGCAGATTCAGTGCATTGTGTTCGGGGTTGCCGGTCTGAATCGGCGTGCACACGAATACGCGGCATTGGGGATAATGCTCCAGAATGGTCTGAATGGACCAACGGGCACCGCCCGCCATGGTGTTGACATCTACTTCATCGAGCGTCTTCCCTTTAAGGGCCTCTTCGGCACTACCCAAGTTACGGTCATTCGTTCCCATAGAGAACACAAAGACATCGGGCGCAGGGTAAGCGCCACTTTCCACTTCGGCTATGAACTTCTGGATATGCACCTTTGACACGTTGTTGTGCCGCATCTGTAACTCATGCTTATCCTCCGTAACCTGCCAACCGCCGGAGATGCCGGCAAAAGCTTCGCTGCCATAATCCTGAGTATCGGGATGGCATGCCCATGTGGCAGAACCGACCGCCACGTTGTGATGTGTAGCGAATCCGAGTTTATCCACTACAGTCTTAGACCATTGTTCGCCTGCGGTAATGCTGTTTCCATCGCACCCGAAGTTCAGCTTGCTGAAGTCCGGATAAAGAGATTGCGCATGCAGCGCAATCCCCATCCAGACAAGAATCCCCAAAACCATCAATCTATTCATCTTCTTATGATAGAAAACCTATGAAAAACGTTCAATAATTTCCATGCACATACGTCCGTTGTGATACGGACATTTCCAGAATCCCGCCTTGTCATCATCGGTGTTCACCGTGCCGTCGGCACGCACGCTCCAATGCCATTCTCCGTACTTGTAGTCTACCAGATGCTGCTTGATGAAGTCCCAACATCGGAGAGCCTTCTGCATGGCCACTTCGTCATCAAAGTGCTGGTAGAGGTTGGCATGTCCCACTACGTTCTCGGCCTGCACCCACCAGTGGCGGTCAGTATCGGTCTTTCCTTTATCCAGAAAAGTCTCGTATATCATGCTGCGTCGGGCGTCAATCCTTCATCGGCAGCGGCAGCGATGTATTCTACGAGTGGTTCCACTTTCTCCAGGAGGTCCTTATCGCCCAGAACAAGGGCAGCCTCGTGTATCAACCAGGAGGCTTCGATGTCGTGTCCATAGGAGACAATGCGGTATTTACTAACCCAATCATCATTGAAGAACAATTCCAGATGACCGGTCTTGATATTCAGAATCCGTTCCGTGAAAAGGCCTATCAAATTGCGCAGTTGCCTCTCCAGACGGGTATCCTTCCACACGCGGAAAAGATTGGTATAAGGTTCCAGAATATGCAGATGGGTATTCATCGTCTTGCGCTCGTTCTCATCCTTGGCGCTGAGGCGCATGTCGGCTATTTCTCCCCATTCGCGGGTCAAGGCTTCGCAATAACCGTTTTTCACGGGGTCGAAGCTATGCTCTTCGACGGTCTCGAACAAGCGGATGGCATATGCCAGCGCTTCATCATCGCCCGTGGCACGAGCATATTCACTCAGCCCGTAGATGGCGAACCCCAAAGCATAAATCTGCTTCTTGGTATCGAGCGGATTGCCTTTATAGTCGAGAGACCAGTAAACTCCGCCAAATTCATTGTCATAGAAACGGTCGATAAGAGTACGTTTGGCACGCGTAGCCGTTTCCAGATACTCCGGCCTCTTCAGCAAGCGGTATGCAGCCGAGAAGGTCCACAAGATGCGGGCGTTCAGGATGGCCCCCTTTTCAGCTTCGGGCTTCACCTCCTCCCGGCCCGTGATACGGCCGTAGAAACCGCCGTTCACTTCATCCGTCATTCTATTTATCCAGAAGGGGAGGATATTGGAAACCAGCTCCTCCTCCATCTCCTGTTTCATCTTCTTGATATCCACAAGTTTTTGAGTTATGAGTTATAAGTTATGAGTTATTCTGCTGAAGGTTCTCACGGCGCTCTTTCAGGTCTGCATTGATGGCTGCCATACGCGTCTTATTCAATGGATAGATGAATACGACAACGATGGAAAGTGCGGCTATCGCAGCAGGAATAAAGCTCATCAGATACTTCAAGCCATCCAGCGCCTCGGGAGTCTGCACGGCATTCTCTGCGGTATTGTAACCGAAGAATGCCAACAGTGCCATTACTGCCCAGCCTGCAAATGCACCGCCAAACTTCTGCGCCATAGAACCGGAAGAGAATATCAGCCTGTAGAGGATGTGCCATCTTTTGCTCGGCATAGTCCGCCACATCCGCATACATGCTCCAAATCAACGGAGATACGATACCGGTGCAGATGGAGATAAGCACCTGGAAAATCATCATCAGCACCATCCAGCCCGTCATTCGGCACAAAGAAGAAGAGCACACTGAACACTACCAGGCACACGAGCGAAATGATATAAGTGGACTTCTTTCCAAACTTCATGGACAGAGGCACAGCCAGCGCCACACCAATCATATTACACACTTCACCCACCATCAGGAACAAGCCGGCATACAATACCAGATTGAACACCCCGAAATCGAGGAATGCATTGGCACTGATATAGTCCTTGAAGAAGTAGGCGGCAGTAGCTCCGCGTACCGTATTGAAGAAATTCGACAACAACGCCGCACCATTCAATATCCACCAAGGCGAATTGCGCACCAGTGACTTCACATCCTTACCGATGGATTCGGACGCCACACTCTTGACATGCTCGCGCGTCATGCTAAAGCAAAACAGAAAACCCAAAAAGCAGAGCGTGGCAATGCATACCATGCATATTGCCAACTGGAAGCATTGCTATAGTCCATTGATTTAAACCAATTACACAATGGCTCCCATGCTCCCAAAGCGATAAAACTACCTCCGTATGCAAAAAACATACGGTAAGAAGAGAAAACCGTTTTTGTGTTCGAATCATCAGTCATTACTCCCAACATAGCCCCGTATGGTACATTGATTGCCGTATATACCGTCATCATCAAGATGTAAGTGACATAAGCCCATACCAGCTTACCCGTTGTCCCCATGTCGGGCGTTGTAAAAAGTAAAATCCCGGCAATGGCAAAAGGAGCTGCAATCCACAACAAATAAGGACGGTATTTACCCCAACGCGTATGAGTACGGTCTGCAATGACTCCCATCATCGGATCGGACACTGCATCCCAAATACGTGTCACCAGCATCAGCAATCCTGCATCAGCCAAGCTCAAGCCAAAAATATTCGAATAGAAGAACGGTAAGTAATAGGAGAATATTTTCCAGAACATAGAGGAAGACATATCCCCGAAACCATAACCGATTTTCTCTTTTAGTGTTGCCATAGTATGTTGTATTTTTATTATTTCATTATCTGCAAATTCTTGTCTATCAGCTTCTTCAACGTTTCTACCGAAGCTGATGAAGACAAGCCGTCAGCAGGCGTATTCATGCAATAGTCCACCAGCTTATCAATGGTAGAGGTAGCCACATGCATCCGCGTGTCGGAAGAAGCGTAGTAGATGAATACTGTTCCGTCTTCGTCGGCAATCCAGCCGTTGGTGAAAAGTACATTGCTTACGTCACCTATACGCTCCTCACCCTCGGGTACCATAAAGGCCCCACCGGGAGTGGCAATCAGTTTCGTCGGGTCTTCCAGGGAAGTCATGTACATATAGAGCACATAACGCAATCCGGCGGCACAACCGCGGACACCATGAGCCAGATGCAACCATCCTTTCGGAGTCTTGATGGGATGCGGACCTTCACCATTCTTCACCTCCTTGATGGTGTGATAGTAGCGCTGGTCGATAATCTTCTCTTCCTTCACCTCAGCATGGGTTATGTCGTCCACCAGCGCCCAGCCGATACCACCACCGCTGCCGGCATCAATAAAGCCATCCTGCGGACGGGATAGAGGCATATTTGCCATCTACAAACTCCGGGTGCAGCACTACGTTGCGTTGCTGGCTCTTGGTCTTCAGGTCGGGCAGGCGTTCCCAGTTCTTTAAATCCTTGGTGCGGGCAATGGCAGCTGTAGCCGTAGCGAGGACAAATCACCGGCAGGCGCATTGTCGTCGTGGCGTTCGGCGCAGAAGATACCGTAAATCCAGCCGTCCTCATGAGCCGTGAGGCGCATGTCGTATACATTCGTTGCCTGAATCGCGTCTTCGGGCATGGTGATGGGATAATCCCAGAACCGGAAATTATCAATGCCGTTGGGACTCTCGGCTACGGCAAAGAACGACTTACGGTCAGCGCCCTCTACACGTACCACCATCAGATACTTGCCATTCCACTTAATGGCCCCCGAATTCATGGTCGCATTCATACCGATACGTTCCATCAGGTACGGGTTGGACTTCTCATCCAAATCATACCGCCAGAATACAGGTGTATGAGCAGCCGTCACTACCGGATATTTATAGCGGGTGAATATGCCATTGCCGTCTTCCACGGCCACATTCTTTCTCGTAATCAACTCTTCGTGTCTCTGAAAGAGCCTCTCTACCTTTTCTTTAAAAGCTTCCATGTCTGTTATATTGATTGTTTGTTTATTGATACAGATTTACATCAGCTGCAAACAGCGTCTTGGGATTGTTATAGAACTCCACAAAATCCTCCGCAGATGTCTGTCCCGGATAGGGGGCATAGTAATGGGTCACCTTTTCACGGGCATTGCGCCACACCAGCACATAGGCAAGCGGATATTTCTCCAACGCAGGCAGCAGAGTACCAGTCCACCATTTGGCATCGGGAATTCCTTCGTAACCGGTTTCGGTCACAGCAATCACCTTATTGTGTGCTTTCCCTACACTGTCGATAATGGAAAGTGCCCTATCCATCCCGGCAAGATAGGCATCCCGATCGAACTGATAGGTATCGAAACCGATAACGTCTATCAACTCATCGCCCGGATACTTCTTCAAATATTCCGTCGTGTCCTTGGGTTCCGTGCCCGGAGAGTAAGCATAAAGTGCATTGTCCACTCCTTTGGCCTGCAGAGTATCCACTGTCATGTGCCACAATGCCTTATACTCTTCAGGGGTACACAGTTTTTCGCCCCACCAGAACCAGCTGCCGCTGTGTTCGTGCCAGGGACGGAAAAGTACGGGTATCTTCACGCCGTCCGCCGTCTTCAACGAATGAAGGAAATCGGCCACTCCTCCCAACCAGCCGGCAAATTTCTGGTGATTCTCGCCACCAGGCAAGATGGACTTCACCACCGTCGTATCCGATACATCCCAGGCATCACCGCCCGTCTTGGGATTGCGCGCATGCCAACTGAGCGAAACCATGCCGCCCCGCTGATACTGATTGATTATCTCTTTCCTGATTTTATCGAAGGGAACCTTATCCAGATTGGCGGCATTCCCAAGTTCCAGCTCTCCCAAATCAAAGCTGATAACAGCCGGATAGTCGCCACACACGCTTTTCACATCCGAACGGCCTTCCTCACCTTCCCAGCCGATACCATATACCGTATCGTCATGATGGCCGAGCATGATACCTTTGGAAGGGATTTTTTTCAAGTTAGCCAGTAAGTTCTCCGTTTCCTGCGTACGCGCAGCAGCCGTCTCTTCATTCACACTCTGTTCTTTCTTGGAAGAACCGCAGGCGGTCAACAGACTTGCCGCCAGAATCATCATAGCAAATTTTACTTTTCTCATATCCATGTTTTTCAATCTGGTATTGTTATTGGTAACACTAATTCCTGGCACAAAGATAGCGGATTGCACCAAGAGAAAATGATACAATTTTATCCCTTTACTATATTAAAAAGCAGAATATAAAAAACGTATCATCTAACTTTCACCGGAACGCGCTTCCGCGAGACAATTCCCCGTTCCACTTTCCGGCGTTCCAGCTTCACCGGTTCGCTTGTAAAATCGGGAACATTGTACGAGTAGACCAGACGGTCGTAATACTCCCAAGGATTTTCCTGAGGAAGCAGGAAAGGCTTGCCCACCACCCCATTCTCATCCATACTTGCCAGATACAGACGGTATAAAGCCCATCTCCCCTGCGGCTACTGAACACAAACCATCGGGAGTTACTGCTCCAGTTATGGAAACTTTCCGTATCATCGCTGTTCACCTCCTTTATGGGACGCATACCGCCATCCTTCAAATCCAACAGCCATAAATCGGCTTCTTTATGCCAAATTGAGAAATTCCCGTAATCCGACAAAGTAAACATGATATACTCGCCGTCGTACGAGGGCCTCGGGAAGGAGATGCTTTTCTTCATAGCTGCCGCATTGACCAGCGTATCTATCGTTTCGCCAAATGTCCCGTCTTCCGGATTGAAATCTATACTACACAAGCTATAACGTATTTCCTTATATTCCGCCGGTATCGGCTTGGCCTCCGCTGCACAGAAATACAGTTTGCGCCCGTCCGGTGAAAATACGGGAAAAGTCTCGAAGACTTCCTTCTTCTGAAGCAAGGGAGAGAGCAGCAATTCATGTGTCTCGGATGATAGACCAATACATCCGATTCCAAGTCGAGCACTTCCACACGCTCATCCTTCACCGCATGGAAAGACTGGCGCGTATTGTTGACAGAATAGGCAATATATTTGCCGCTTGGATGCCAATAAGGGTATACACATGCAGAGAGAGTGGAATCCGTTTTCGTATCCAGCATTTCGCGCTTCCCGTCTATCTGCATCAAAGTCCCTCCGTTCTTTCCACGGATATGCAGGCTCAAATGGTCCGGATTTGTTTTGTTGAAAGCATGACAATTCAGGCACATGCCGGCACCATGGTATTCTCCAGCAAGGGACGCTCCTCGAACGAAGAAAGGTCGCGCTCATAAATGCCCATCTTGCTATAAACTTCATATCCGGGAGCCAGCTTGCGGTATACCACCCCATAATCTATAGGATACGGACTGACATACATGGGAAAAGAGC
>ENA-OQCP01000495-OQCP01000495.1-human-gut-metagenome-genome-assembly--contig:-NODE-495-length-17599-cov-3.698203_pt1 | contig 17599 bp, 30 predicted proteins | sample MGYA00242760_ERZ504583 | MGnify/ENA primary metagenome ERZ504583 (study PRJEB26092, sample SAMD00036308) | human gut metagenome | host: Homo sapiens | study: EMG produced TPA metagenomics assembly of...
CACTTTTATTCCTCCTTCGTTTCCTGTCTTTCTTTCTCTGCCTTCAGCTGCGCTGCTCTTTCCATGATCGCTGTGTTGTAGCTGTATTTATACACACCATGATTCCACAAGTTTTCCTTTGCTCCCTTTGTTCCGTAGTTGTAGACTGCAAGAACGTAATATGGACGCACATCTTCTGGAACTTCCTGCAAACTGTCCTGAATCTCCTTCAGGTAGTCAATGCCGACTGTCACATTCTGATATGGATTTGTCAGATCAGTACAGTTCAGGCGTTGCATTCTTTCTTTGTGCCATTTTTGCGCTATCTGCATATATCCCCATGATGTGCCGCCATCGCCTGAAGCGTTCCAGTTGCATTCGCTTTCCCTTTCGATCAGTGCGAACACCATTTCATAATCAACGCCATAATTCTGACAAACAATGTATGTGTATATTTGCGCCATTACTGGAAACTTGCCGCCTGCTGCTTTGCATTCGTCTGATATTTCGTGATAGCAGAATCCTTCCATGTCTTCGCCACTCCAATCCTGTGACATTGTATTGAATGGATATTCTTCATCTGCATTCAAGTCACTTTCTGTCTGTTCTTCTGCTTCGCCTTCCTGTTCTGTTGATGTCTTTCCCTTTGTGCTGATCATGCCGCCGATCGCAAATCCCAGCATTACCGCCACATATATTGTGATGAATGTGATCAGGAATGCTGCTGTCGTCTTCGGTTTGCGCTGAAGGAAGTTCTTTGCTGTCCTGATGAAGTTATGTACCGCATCGCGCAACTGTCTTCTTCTTTGTCTTCTTCTTCGCTGTTTTCTGCTTAATCTTACTTGTCGCTTTGTCAATCTTTTCTCCTTCCTGTGCTGTTTATACATCCTTGCGTATATATAAAATCTGCCATTCATGTTGTTGTATCTGACTTCATACGATGTCAGCTTGTAGCCGTCTGCTGCATACCATTTCTTCAGCTTGTCTTCAAGATCGCAACGACCTGTCACAACTTCGTCAATGTCCTTCTGCTTGAACTTATAGTGGTTTTTATGTATTTCAGGCTTTTTCAGTCCTTTGCTGGCTTTCCATGCCTTTTGATACTTCCCGACTGGCTTCGGCTCTTTCCCTTTCTTTTCAGGGTGCTTCTGCTTTGTGATATAGTTCGCCATTCCTGACAGTCCGTTTTCGTCCTTCTGAAGTCTGCGCACCTGATTCCTGCGCCCCTTCTTCCACTTTTCTTCAACCGCTTCCAGTCCCATGTCGCCATCACACACAAAATGATGATGCCAGCGTCCTTTGTCTGAACACTCTGTCACATACACATAACGCAGCTTTGCAAGCCCCTTCTTCCTTCGCTCATAGTTCAAGCGTCCTATGTACAGCGTCATATCGTGCTGCGCTTCCTTCATGCTGTTCGGCATGTTGTCGTCTGTATATGTCAGTGTTCCCCAGATGTCATCGTCCGTGAAGTTCGCATTGATCGTCCTTTCACATTCCTTCCTGCTGTTCTTTTCATTCAGGTTTCTTTGTGCCTGCCTTTGCTTTTTCAACTTCGCTTCGTCTGGTATCTGTTCTCTCTGTCCTCTTCTGAACTCTGGATATATTTCAACATCCATCTGCTCTGCTGCCTTTATCTCCTTAGTGGCATATATTGATCTGACTCTGCCTTCATTCAGCATCCTGCACATGTTGTCTTCTTCCAAGTCAGTCAACATCTTCTGGTATGCTGCTTCATAGTCATAATCTATATACACAGCCTTCTTCCTTCTCTTCATGTCCTTCTTTGCTCCTGTTATAGATATTTATATATTTCTTTGATTTGTTACTATCTATTACAAGGACGCGAAGCCTTTTGAAAGTCCCTGATTTATTGACTTTTTCGGAAGTCTGCTGTATAATTTTTTATAGATGTGCAGACCTTAAAAAGTCACAATCTGGATCGCCTTCGGAAGCCGCCAAGCTAGTCCGAAGGCTTTCTTTTTTGCCCTTCAAGATGCTTTCGCTGCCTTTGTCTTAATCTCCGACAGCTGCACCCTGATACCATCATTCCTGTTCGACAGGATCATTGCTATTGCTTCAAATATTCTTCTTGCATCTGGTGTGTTCATGCGTTTTCCTCCTTGTATCTGTTTTCCCAGAATGGACAGTCTTCTGTTTCTCCGAATCTCTCCGCTTCTTCCTCTGTCATTTCATCTTCTTTGTCGCAACCTCCGAACATTGTTGCTGTTGTGCTTCCGTATGGTACAGAATCCCAGCAAGCGTTCTTGCAGTCATAACATGTCTTTGTCGGTCTGCTCATGCTTTTTCCTCCTACATTCCAGCACCCCTGAATATAACTACCATTGAAGGGAATGGGGCTGCCTGTTTGCTGTTTCCGAACTTCAAACGCCCCTTCACAAATCTGATTTCTGATCGGTGCTGAATGAAGTCGTGAAAATATCTTGTGTCTGTTCTCGCTGGTATCAACATAACAACAATCGTGTTGTCTTTTGTTCCTTCTCTGTACGCTTTTTCAACCCAGTCTGTAATCGCTCTACCATACGGAGGATTGCAAAACACGCGATACCCCCCCCCAGTCCTTTGAAAGACCATTGTCTTCTTTCGTGAAATACTTTTCACACTTGTGATTCTGTTCGTCAGCGCAAGGATCAAGGTTGAAATGAAATTCCTGATCAAGTTCTTTGAAGAAGTCGTCAGGTGTCGCCCACTGATCTGTCTTACTGCTGTACATGACATCTATGTTCGCCATTGCTTTTTCTCCTTTCCTGTTTTCTTCTTTTTCAATCTATTCAGTGGTAAGATCGGGCATTTTCCCATGACCTTTGTGTCACATGTTCTTTCAGGTGTTGGGATCACTTCGCCTGTCAGGAAGCACATGCCGTCTTCTTGCATTTCCAAATCAGTCAGCCAGAATGGACAGTCTGTGCATGTGTCTGGCATGTGTTTCGCAGCTACCATGAAGCCATGTTCTTCAAATCCTACTACCATCTTTCTATCCCTCAATTCTCTGTGTCATGCTCTTGTCTTTCATTGCTGACATAGCCATCTGCATCCGCATCGCATCTTCGTCAGACATTTCAACATCGTCTTGTGGTCTTATTGTCATTTCTTCTTTGGTTGGGAAAATCTTGTGTTTCTGTACGAAGCACTTGAAGAAGAAGTCGTGTTCTTCTTTCCATGTTTCACAGTAAAATTCATATTCAATCCCGATCTGAATTGCCTGTGCTTTTGTACACTGTACGCCCTGAATGGTTTTCTTTCCTTTTCCTGATCTGTAGTGATACATCTGATTCAATCCGTCTTTTCCTAGCACTTTGTATATTGTCTGTTTCAGCAAGCGCAATTCAAAGTCGTTGTGATATTTCCATTCATGGTCTTCCAGCTTGTCATCTGACAGATCGCTTTCTTCAATGTTGTATTTTTTCATAAGCTGCTGCAATTTCTTCTGTGCGCCTTCTTTTTCTCCGCCCACTCCACGTTCCGCAAGTCTTTGCAGCTTCTTCATCAATTCGATTTTCTTTTCGTCAATCATCGTTCATTCTCCTTCACATACTGCTTTCGCAAAGTCCAAAATAATTTTTTCAGCATTCCCCCTTCTGGTCATGTATTATGCTGTGTCGTTTGTTTTCTCATTAAAAACATCCCTAAAACCTGTTGACCATCCATGTGTAATTCTGGCAGTACACACACGCCGCTATGTTTTCACAGTATTCATCCGACTGGCTTTCAGCTTGCCATCGTCAGGATGAAGGTTGCGTCCTTCATCGACAGGGCTTGCGCCCTGTTTCGGCTTTACAGTCAATCTTCCTTCGTTGAATATCTTGACATTTTCACAATCTTTGCTGTCGGTATGTCATCCATGTACATATACGCTTTGCAACCGAAGAAGGCTTCGTTGTGATCGTGTGCTTCCACAATCTTCCTTTCTTCCAGTTCGACTTCAAAGATCGTTCCTGTTTCATGTCCGCGGATCGCAACAAATCGCGCTGCTTCAAGTGGCTGTTTGCAGATATACACGCCGCCGTCCATTCCTTTTCGGATCACTCCGTCCTGCATGATCTTTTTTGCATTTTCATGTGTTGTTGCGTGGAAGCATCTGCTGCGCTTCCCTTTTTCCCACAAGTCATATTTGCTCATAATCTCCATGTACTTCATATCAATCTTTGACTGATCCTGCGCGCACTCGATCAGGTGCTTTCTTTCTGCTTCATCCGTAACCTTTGCCAGTTCTTCTTCTGTGAATAAATTCTGTTTTGTCATACTGCTGCACCGCCCTTCTTAATATCTGCTTGATGCATACCAGAACACACTTCGCATCGTACTTTTCAGGTCAAGTGTGTCTTCCAGTTCATATGTGATGTCGTTGTCCCATTCGTCATATACGCTGAATACTTCTTCAGCTTCGTCATATTCAATCCTGAAGCCTTCCTGTTTTTCGTCTTCCAGATATTCCCACCACAGCAACAAGCTATGCTGTTTATCTCTCTTGCTTCCCACTGCCAGTTCTTGTCTTCCTTGCTGATCTCGCTGGCTACTTCTTCAATAAACTGAATGTTGTCTGTCTTTGTAAAATCAATCTTTCCTTTTGTGTTCATGTTGTACTTTCCTTTCATTTACTCCCCGACATTTCTGTCGGGGACATCCTATGCCCTTTTAGGCTGTTTTCACTGGTCTGTTTTCTCCTGCCGCCCACATCATCATCCCTTTGATGACCATTCTGTCGCTGTCAGACATCTGCTTCAGCAGCATAATAAATTCGCTGACATCTTCGGTCTGGCTGTTCAGGTTCTTTTTTTCGTTTGTAACTGCTGCCATGTTATTTCCTCCCTTCGTTCTGTGATGTTTATATGATCCCTTTGGTTCTTGCAAGGTTCATCGCGTTTTCAAAGTCTTTCAATGCGTGCATCTGAATGATGATGTCGTCCCATTCCTTCTGATATGCTTCATCCTGTTCCTTCGTCCAGTTCCAGCAACCAGCCTGTCTGTCGCAGTAGTAGTTGTATTTCTGTCTTTCGTGAAGTTCTGCTGACTTTCTTTTGTCGCTCACATACTGAAGCAGCTTGTCGAAGTTGTTCTTGATCTCCGCTTCCTGATCCTCAATGTTGATCCTGATTGTTTCTGCTCCCATATTCAGTTCAAGTGCTGTGTTCAGGTCTGATATGTGGAAGCCTGTGTATTTATCATCTGTTGATGTTGTGTTGAATACTGGATAACCAGCGCGAAGGCTGTCGCGTTCATCTTTCATGTAATCTGTCGGAAAAAGTTTGTCTGCAAGCTGCCATGCTCTTTTCCTTGTTGATACTGTTGCGTTCATCTTGTCTGCTCCCTTCTGGTTTTTAATGTAAGAAACAGAAGTGCTGTGTCATCTCGCGCGTTGATTCTTCCGCTTAACATCTTCTTGTTTAAGGAGTAAAGTGTTGATCGGCTCAACCTGTTCATTTTCTTCCAGTAGTATGAACACTTTGCTTTCTTGTCCTGATGTTCCTGCTTTCTTCAACTACTTTGACGGATCATGTTTATTCTGCACACGCTCTGTCTGTTATCGTACAGCCTGACCGCCATGTCACTTGCGTGCCGCCCTCTCGCTTCATCCGTTCTTCCTGCTTGCTTTTGTATCTTACAGACACATAATAGCATCTTCAAGACACTCTGTCAACTATTATTTGTGTCTTAATTCAACTTTTTATTGACCTTTGCATTCTGACGTGCTATTCTACAATCAGAAAACAACTATCAAGAAAGGTGGAATGAATATGACACAAGGCGAACGTGTTAATCAGATTCGCAAAACACTAGACTTGACGCTTGAAAAATTCGGGGAAAAGTTAGGTGTTCAAAAATCTTCTATTTCTAAAATAGAAAAGGATCGCGTTGCATTAAGTGATCAGATGGCGAAGTCAATCTGTCGCGAATACAATGTGAATTATGATTATTTAATGTATGGCGAAGGGGAAATGTTTGACGATCTTCCGCAGACAATCGTTGATGAATTGTGCGCACAGTATGATTTGAACGATTTTGACAAGCACTTGTTGAAATGTATGTGTCTTTACCAGCCGGAAGCCGTGAGCGAATCAAAGAATATATGAAGCAGCTAGTCAAGAAGGTTGGTTGGGATAAAACTGAATAAAGGAAGTGATCTATTGAACATTATTTGTCTTGATACAGAAACAACAGGACTGAATCACTATGACGATGAAATTCTTCAGCTTTCTATCATTGACGGCTCTGGTGCAATCCTTTTCAGCGAATATGTGAAGCCTGTTCGTCACGAACGCTGGACTGATGCTGAAAAAGTAAACCACATAAGTCCTTCAATGGTAAAAGACTGCAAGCCGCTTTTATATTATGCGCATACTATTCAACGCATTTTAGAAAATGCAGACATGATTGTCGGTTATAACATTCACGGCTTCGATTTGCCTTTTATATTTAATTCTGGCATTGAATATCATGCAAAAGAAATTCTATTGTCGTTGATGTAATGCTTGCATTTGCTGAAATTTATGGACAAAAGCGTTACAACGAATATAGATGGCAAAAGCTGAAGACATGCGCAGAATATTATTCATATAGCGAAGACAGCTGGCACAATGCTCTTGATGATGCAAAAGCAACGCTATTCTGCTTTTATAAAATCTTCGGCGATGTTCCTGAAGTTCCTGTGTATGCAACTGGCGTTTATCGTTCGGTTGATAATATTATTAAGCATGAAGATCAAAAGCCTGTCGAAGTTGTTCCAGTTCCTAAAAGTGGAAATATTCTGATCGGCTTCGGTATTTTTATGCTGTTAGGTTTCTTCGTTGCTTTCAACCCTGTGTGTGTTGTGATTGCTGCGCCACTTTTATATTTTGGTTTCAAGCGTCATAGAGCATATAAAGAATTTAAGCAAAACAAAAGGAAGCAGTGACCTGACCAGTCCTACTTCCTTTTACTTTATCCGTGTATGTATACATACTTTATGTATTTATATATGCGCTTCAGCTGTGCATCCGACAACTTATTCAGAAGCGTGTTGATTCTCTTTCGGATCATCGGCTTCCCTCCTTCTCTTGTCGGGATTGTATCATGGAAATTATTGGAATGAAAGACCGCTTCCAGTTATTTCCATATATCAGGAAATAAGCGTCAGAAGCATTGTCGGCGCACAGTTTATCATTTATAGTCAGAATCAAACAGATCAGTGATCTTGACATCAAGCGCAGCTGCTATCGTTTCAAGCTGGCGCAGTGTTGGCGATGTGATGCCGTTTTCAATCGTGTTCAGCGTTGACTTGCTGATTCCTGTCAGGGCTTCCAGCTGCTTCAAAGTCAAGTGTCTGTCTGTTCGTGCCTGCCACGTTAGGATTTCCATTGCGTCATCCTCCTAGTTTTGATTATGTACACGCTTCAGGCACTCTATACAAATAAAAAAGGAAGCCGTGACCAGCGACTTCCCTTGCGAAACATTGAAACAAAATATATCGCGGAAGACCGCCCACGATGATATTATGTCCTTTTACATTCTATCATATCAAGCCTTCTTTCGCTACCAGAAAGAAGGTTTTTATATGTCTTTTTTTACTCCAAACCCACAACTTTTCGGGCTTCGTGTAGTTAAATATATCAGATGCAGCCACGATGATCAGTGCTTCACGGCGATACGCTTGAAGCACAAGATCTGATTCTTGAAGATTTCATCAAAGTGAATCGGATGATACTTGTTGACACATTCATTGATGAAGCCCTGACCGCAAGAAAGAAGTTCAATAAGCGAAAAGAGTTTGTCAGGCTTCTGGATGGTGTGAAGGCTCATGCTTTCGACCTGATCATATTTACCAAACTTGACCGATGGTTCAGGAATATCGGCGATTATCATAAAATTCAGGAAATACTTGAAGCTAATGGCGTACAGTGGAAGGCTGTCACAGAAAACTATGATACTACAACAACGAACGGAAGACTGCACATCAACATCCGTCTGTCTGTTGCACAGGATGAATGTGATCGTGATTCCGACCGAATCAAAGATGTGTTCGCTTATAAGCTGAAGAATAAAACCTATGTGTCAGGCAGCCTTCCGCGTGGTCTGAAGCTGGATGCAGAAAAGCATGTCATCATTGATCCTGAATGGAACTGCTTTGCACTTGATATGTTTGACCGCTTTGAAGCTACATGCAGCAAGCGCGACACACAGCTTTTTCTTCAGGAAAAGTATAATATTCGTGTCTGCTATGATACAGTTGCGCGATACCTGAAGAATCCGCTTTTCAAAGGTCAGTATCGTGATGATCCTGACTTCTGTCCTGCGACAATCAGTCCTGAACGTTTTGAGCGCATCCAGAAACTTGCAATCAGGAATGTTCGGATCAGGCACACACAGCAATTCTATATTTTTTCAGGTCTTCTGATCTGTTCGTCCTGCAATCATTATATGTGCGGTACTGTCACATACAGAAGGATGGCTGACGGCTCTGAAAAGATGTACAAGAATTATCGTTGCAATTTCAAGGCGCAATCAAAGCTGTGCGATCGCGGCAAAACATATCGTGAAGCTGATCTTGAAGAATACATGCTTGCGCACATCCGTCCTGCTCTGTCTGATTATATCGCGAAGTATGAAGTGACTGCTGCCAGCACAGTTCAGAAGAATCCTGTCACTGAAATTGCAAAGATAGAACGCAAAATGAAGAAGCTGTATGATTTGTTTATGGATGACCTGATCGACAAGGAAGCGTACAGAAGTGAATATGACAAGTTCAAGGCGCAGATCGAAGAACTTCAAAAGTGTTCGACTGCTGCACCTATGCGAAGCCTTGACAGCGTGAAGAAGCTGCTGTCGGAAGATTGGGAAGCCGTATATCATACATTTTCGGATCAGGAAAAGAACACGTTCTGGAAGTCGTTTGTTGAATCGGTGCTGGTGTATGAGGATGGAAGCATGGACATTCGTTTTTTGTAGTCTTTGTCGTACTAACTATGCACCGCCTGTCGGCTCGTCGGCCAGCACAATAGCCGGTTTGGTAATCAAGGCGCGGGCGATAGCCACACGCTGCTGCTGTCCGCCGGAAAGATTGTTCGGCATGTTTTTCAGTTTATCTTCCAGCCCCAGCAGATGAACGGTCTCGTCCAAAAACTTCTGATCCACCGTGTCCCCGTCCAGCTCCACCGGCAGGACGATGTTCTCATACACATTCAGGATCGGAACAAGGTTATAGTTCTGGAAGATAAAGCCGATGTTGCGGCGGCGGAAGATGGTGAGCTGTTCGTCGTTCATTTTCGACAGCTCTTTGTCCCGGACAATCACGGTTCCGCTGGTGGGAGTGTCCAGCCCGCCCATCATGTGAAGCAGGGTAGACTTGCCCTATCCTGTCAAGTAATATCCAAAAAAATTGTCGATTTTTGCAATTAAAAGAAACCATTCTTATCGCTTCTTCTGTACTGGAAAAGAATTTTTCCTTTCCAACTCCTGTCCTTGCATTTCCATCTTTTTTTATGAAGATGTGCTGCTGACTGTCAGTTTCATATTGAATTGCCACACCAAGATCTTTTTTTCATAAATGCAGCAACTCCCATATCCGCAAGAACCTCCTGCCCTTCTTTCTCCTGAAAGCTGATTTTAGGGAAAGCCTCGGATAATTTTTCTGTAATATACAGTTCCATTTTTTCCAAACTCTCAAATGGCATAGCTGTACTCTTTGTAATATCTCCTGCAAACGTTCCTCTCTCATAATACATCTGCAATGATCTACACCAAATACCATAGCAAGGCTGTGTCCGCAATCCCAGGATACATGAATCTGTCCGGCATCATCTACAAACTGTACGGTTCCTAAATCACCGGGACTCAGTTTTACATACGGATCAGCCTCCATATCTTCCAACTCTACCCGACACCCCGGTGGGTACATATTTCTTAACACAATTCTCTCCGCATTACTTATCACTGTTTTCTTCCTTTCTCCAATCCGGCTACCGTCCCAAAGATTTCTCTGGAACATTTCCCTCCAATAAATGCTCTCTTTCTTTATTCCATTCCAGCACCTTTTCCATAGCAGCTTCCAACTGATCTTCTACCGGTTCTCTTGTATAGGTTCTATATTCCTGAAAATATTCTTCCAAAGTGTTCTGCTGTATCTCCAGTTCCTCTTTATCATAACAATCCGGCTCTTCCAGTTCCTTCAACTCCTGCAAGATTTCCCAGCATTCCAAAACTCTGTCTATCTCCCGCATTTCAAGCAGATAAGATAAAAATGTTTCCTCTGGCATAATACTGAAATAGCACCGATCAAACCATTGCTCAATATACATGCGTTCATCAGAACCATTGGTATGTGTACCACAAATCAAATCTGCAACAAAGTTTTCAAACAGTTCACCAATTGATAGCCCAACTTTTCCAGACTTCCTACAGAGCTCTTCTACCTCATCTTGATACAACCTGATAGAAACAATTCGCTTCAGGCTTTTTTCATAGGGGTCTATATCTTCCCCTGTCTCGCAGAAATGCAGATATGTATCCGTATAAATGTTTTCCATATCGCAAAATCTCCGGCTCATTGCCACATAATCCTTACTTTCCCGGTCCCATTCCAGTCGGTAATGATGTTCCCTTGCATGTTCCTCTAAATCTTTCCGTATAATATTTCTGGTTGCTTCCGGCAACTCTGCAATAAAAATGCTTGTATCTGGAACTGCTAATACTCTTTCTTTTACCACATTTGTCCTCCCTGTTTGTAAACATTCCTTGCCGCCGGCTGGTTTCCCAATACGTCCATATAGAGGATAATTCCCTGCGGGTCCAGATGTACGGTCATAAATTTCTGTATTTCCTGTAACAGAGCATGATCGGAAAATCCAGCCGGACAACCAATAAAATCCCTGATTTTTTCTACAATGTCCGGTTTACGGAACTCCTGCAACACCAAAATCGGAATCGTGTGCTGCCCTCCCATAGCATCATAGGGCAACGCTTTCCGCAATTCTTCTAAGAGATGCCGGTAATAATCAACTACCACCTGGTCTGTTTCCAGGACTTTTCCTCACAATCCCGGAGTAAAAAATCATACCCTTTTTTTGCCTGTTCCATTTCTTTCAGGATTTCTACTGCCTCCACAGAGCAATACCCTTTCTCTTCTATCAGTTCCATCAGTTCTTCCATAGAATATGTTTCAAGATACATGGCTCTTCCCCCATCTTCTTTGCCAAATTTTCTCCTAATACAAAGAAGAGGAAGACACCGCAGCGTTTTCCTCCTCTTTTATGAAATCTCCTTTACTGGAATCCAGGACAATAAGCTCTCCTGGTTCTTTCTTTTTTATCCTGCTGTTTCCAGAAATTCGTCCCTGTATTTCCATACAATTTCAATATGTTCCGGATCATAAAAATTTATGACTTCAATCAGCTCATGCAGAACTTCATAAGATAGCTCTTCTAATCCCTGATATTTTACAAAAAGTTGTAATCCTTCTGATTTCTCCTTTTGTTTTTCCTCCTCCCCTTTTAAAATTCTTGCTTCTATCTCCTGTATCTTTTGCTGATAAGCTGCTATTTTCTCCATACAAGTTTGTTTTCGTGCCAGGTAGTCCTTCAGGGAAATCTGTTCTTCTGCATATTGTTCATACAGTTCCATTTTCTCCTGTTTACAAAGTGCCAACTTCTTTTCATATTGCTTTTTTCGATATCGGAGTTTCGGAATATTCAAAGTCTGATTGGCTTTCTTTAACTGCTTTATGGTATCCTCTGCAAGGGCTACCTGCTGTCTTATCATAATTAGCACCAGTTCTTTCCAACTCTTTCTGCTTATATTTCTTTGGATAACAGGAAGCATTGGGGGCTGTCGTAACACTTTTACAATAAATCGGCTTTTCTTTGTATTCTGTCCGTATCCGCATTTTCCGACCACAATGCCCGCAACGGATCAACCTGCAAAATATTCTCAGAAGACGGTGTAGACCCATGATATTTTCTGTCCTTCTGTACCATGTCCTGGATCTCCTGAAGCTCCTGTTCCGTTACAATCGCTTCGTGTCCTCCTTTTACGCAAATCCAATCCTCTCTTGAAATATATCGGTACTCTCTTTTGACGGAACCTGGTTTCTGTTTCCCTCTTACCGTCAGTCCTGCATAAACCGGATTAAACAAATCAGCTTACTAAATTTCCGTCCCAGAATTTCACAGATTTCTTTGCTTCCGGCGCCCAGCCTTTCCTTTGAAGATATACGGTAGGTGTTTCAACTTCTTTTTTATTCAGGTCCCTGGCAATGTCTGCATAGGTCTTTCCTTCCAACCTTTGGTCGAAAATCCCCCTTACAACGGAAGCTGCCTCCATATCCAGATGAAGTTTTGTATGAACACCGTCATGGAAGCAATATCCGTATGTTGGGATTGAACCATGATATTGTCCCATTTCAGCCTGTTTCCTCATAACTTTTTTGATATTGTCGGAACAAATCTGGGGATAAATCCCATTGATCAGGTTCTTAAATTTAATCTCCGTATCCTTTTCTTTCGGAAGGTTTCTGGCTGCTGTCATAAAAATCATTGATTGAAATGAAACGCACCCCAAGGAACGGAAATATTTTTTCGATATAGTTTTGTGTTTCTATGGTATCCCTTCCCAGGCGGCTCAAATCTTTGACAATGATACAGATCCGTTTTCTCCTGGTAATCAGCCCCATCATGCGCTTAAATTCCGGGCGGTCAAAAGATGAGGTTAGATAACGATACTTTTTGAAACACAGTAAAATCAAGGTTTTTCGGACAACGGACAAGCATGGTTTGTACTACAACTAAATATTGCACCGCACAAGCGGCGTTTCCCACTTCCACACGGAAGAACAGGAACGCCGCTTTTTCATGCCCTTTGTTACGCAGTAGGGGCAGAAAAGCCTTGCTACAAGCGGCTTTGCGAGTGCGAAAACCACTTAGGCGATACTTGATACCTAAACCCTCAAAATCGCCGTTCTACTGCGTAACAAATCCACAGCAAAAGGAGTGATGAAGCTATGGCAGTTTTCCGTGTGGAACGCAACACAGGCTACACCGTAATGAGCAACCACCACTTACGCAATAAGGAGCTTTCCTTAAAGGCAAAGGGGCTGTTATCTCAAATGCTGTCCCTGCCGGAGGATTGGGACTATACCCTTTCGGGGCTGTCCTACATCAACCGGGAAAGTATCGACGCTATCCGTACCGCCGTTTGGGAGCTTGAAAAAGCCGGATATATCACAAGGCGGCAGGGACGCGACGAGAAAGGCAAAATGACCGCTATCGAGTACACCATTTACGAACAGCCGCAGCCGCCGGAATTGGATTGCCCGGTATTGGAAAATCCAACAGCGGATAACCCGATATTGGAAAATCCGACAACGGATAATCCGACGTCGGAAAATCCAACGCAATTAAATAAAGATATACAAAGAACTAACTTACCAAAAAAGAAAAATCAAATACGGATTTATCAAGTACCCATTCCATTCCTATCCATTCCCTAAATCCCTTGCCTTATGGCGAGGACGAAACGGCACAGCCGCCGGAACGGAAAAGAACGGAAAGGAACGACGCTTACAGAGTGTATGAGGAAATTATCAAAGACAATATCGCCTATGACATTCTCTTACAGGACAGAAGCCTTGACCGCGACCGTCTGAATGAAATTGTTGACCTCATGCTTGAAACCGTCTGTACGGCAAGAAAGAAAATCCGTATTGCCGGGGACGATTACCCCGCCGAGCTTGTGAAGTCAAAGTTTATGAAGCTGAACAGCGAACATATTCGCTTTGTGCTTGACTGTATGCAGGAGAACACCACGAAAATCCGCAACATCAAGCAGTACCTAAAGGCGGTGCTTTTCAATGCCCCGTCTACCATTGACAGCTACTATACTTCCCTTGTCGCTCACGATATGGCAAGCGGCGCGCTTGCACCGAGAAAGCCAAAGTACGGCGACCTGGACTATTACACCTACAACGAGGGCGAAAGCCTGTAAACGAAAAAAGGAGGATTTACCACATGGCACAGAAAACAGGAGCTTTGATTTTTGATGAAACCGCTGACCGCTACGACATTCGCTTTGACATTGCCGACTATTACGGCGGCTTGCATTGCGGCGAGTGCATGGACGTATTCACAGGCGGCAAATGGAAGCCGACCCGGATTGAGTACGGGGACAACTGGTATCTTGTAGGTATTCGCGCCGAGGACTTGAACGGGCTGCGGGTGCGGATTTAACGGGGCGGCGTGAACAACGGACGCCCTTTTTTCACGCCCAAAAGCGGCGTACCACCCTAACACTATCATTACTACCGGGAAAGGAGGACGGTAAACATTGCAGGACGAAATCAACGAAAAAGTGGTTGCGCTCTCGGTCAAGGGAGCAAAGCTGACCGCTGAAATGCTGCAAAAGGCAATCAAAGCCATGCTTGCACAGGCAAAAAAGCAGCAGGAAAAACAGCCCCACGGGAAGCAGACGCTAAAGCAGCTTGCGAAGCAGAACGCGGGGCTTTCCAACATTGAGATAACTGAGGGCAATATCAAAGCCTTTGAGCAGACGGCAAAAAAATACGGTATCGACTTTGCCCTAAAGAAAGACAGCACCGAAACGCCGCCCCGTTATCTTGTATTTTTCAAGGGGCGGGACGCGGACGCTCTGACCGCAGCCTTTAAGGAGTTTTCCGCAAAGAAGCTGACACAGGAGCAAAAGCCCTCTATCCGAAAGGCACTTGCCACATTCCGGGACGCAGCAAAGCAGCTTAATGCGAACCGTCAAAAGACAAAACACAAGGACAGGGAGGTATCGCTATGAAGCCGAATATCAAGAAGTTGCTTATCCTAAACGCCCCCTATCTGCTCTTTGTGTATCTCTTTGATAAAGTCGGACAGGCGGTGCGGCTCTCGCCGGGGGCTGGCCTCTCCGGCAAGCTGCTTTCCATTGGCAGCGGCTTTTCCGCTGCCTTTTCAAATGCCCTGCCGAGTTTTGCCCCTATGGACTTGCTTATCGGCATTGTCGGGGCTGTCGTTATCCGGCTTGCGGTCTATGTGAAAGGCAAGAACGCAAAGAAATACCGTAAGGGCATGGAGTACGGCTCTGCACGTTGGGGCAATGCCGAGGATATAAAGCCATATATCGACCCCATGTTTGAAAATAACGTGCTGCTGACGCAGACCGAAAGGCTGATGATGTCAAGCCGCCCGAAGCACCCGAAGTATGCAAGAAACAAAAACGTGCTTGTCATCGGCGGCTCCGGCAGCGGCAAAACAAGGTTTTTTGTAAAGCCCAACTTAATGCAAATGCACAGCAGCTATGTTGTCACAGACCCAAAAGGAACGGTTTTAATCGAGTGTGGAAAGCTCTTGCAGCGGGGCGGGTACAAAATCAAGGTGCTAAACACCATCAATTTCAAGAAATCCATGCGGTACAATCCCTTTGCGTATCTGCGCAGCGAAAAGGATATTTTGAAACTGGTAAATACCATTATCGCCAACACCAAAGGCGACGGGGAAAAATCCGGCGAGGATTTTTGGGTGAAATCGGAACGGCTTTTTTACTGCGCCCTTATCGGCTACATCTGGTACGAAGCCCCGGAGAATGAGAAAAACTTACGACGCTGCTTGAAATGATAAATGCGTCGGAAGCCCGCGAGGACGACCCGGAATTTCAATCCCCCGTTGACCTCATGTTTGAACGCTTGGAGGAAAAAGACCCGGAACATTTTGCGGTGCGCCAGTACAAGAAGTTTTTGCTGTCTGCCGGAAAAACAAGAAGCTCTATCCTCATTTCCTGCGGTGCGCGTCTTGCCCCCTTTGACATTCGGGAACTGCGCGAGCTGATGGAAACCGACGAAATGGAGCTTGACACCTTAGGCGACCGAAAGACCGCGCTTTTTGTTATTATCTCCGACACCGACGACACCTTTAACTTTGTTGTATCAATCCTTTACACACAGCTTTTCAATCTGCTTTGTGACAAGGCAGATGATGTGTACGGCGGGCGGCTGCCTGTTCATGTGCGCTGTCTGCTTGACGAGTTTGCAAATATCGGGCAGATACCGAAGTTTGAAAAACTCATTGCCACGATAAGGAGCCGCGAAATCTCTGCGTCCATCATCTTGCAGAGCCAGTCGCAGCTAAAGGCTATCTATAAGGACAACGCCGATACCATTGTCGGCAACTGCGATACGACCCTGTTCTTGGGCGGCAAGGAGAAAACGACCCTTAAAGAAATGTCGGAAATCTTGGGGAAAGAAACGATTGACAGCTTCAATACTTCCGAAACAAGAGGACGGGAGCTTTCCCACGGGCTGAACTATCAGAAATTAGGCAAGCAACTTATGAGCGAAGATGAAATTGCAGTCATGGACGGCGGGAAATGTATCTTGCAGCTACGCGGTGTGCGTCCGTTCTTCTCCGAAAAATACGACATTACCAAACACCCGAAGTACAAGTACCTTTCCGACTTTGACAAGAAAAACGCCTTTGACATGGAAAAGCACTTGCGCCGCCGTCCTGCAATCGTAAAGCCGGACGAGGTATTTGACTATTACGAAGTTGACGAAGCAGATTTGCAGGAGGATACAGAATGAATAAGCGTATCAAAAAGAAAAAGGCAAAACAGCAGCTAATCCGAGCTATCAGCGGGCTTGTGGAAGCAGCCGAGGAAATGCAGCGGGAACAGGAACGCAGGACAAGACAGGCGGGTATTTCCTATATCAAGTATATCGAAGCTGTCCGGGAACGGCAGTACGGCATTAAGCTGTCTACACACCGCTTTTTGAAAAGGAGGGAGCTTAAAGTAAAAATAATAAACACGGGCTACATGGTACGCGCCCCTACTCCTTGCGCGTATCGCGGCAGGAAGCCGCACCCTTACAACTGAATACCGCCGCGCCGCAGAAACATACGCAGCGCGGGGACTTATGACCGCGGCAGTTATCGAAAACTGACCGCCGTTTTTTATGCCCTTTTTCGGGCAGCCGCAAAGCGGCAGAAAGGAGTTTTATTATGGCATTTTTCAACAGCGCAGTAGGCGTTTTGCAGACACTCGTTATCGCTCTCGGAGCAGGTCTTGGCATTTGGGGCGTTATCAACCTCTTGGAGGGCTACGGAAACGACAATCCGGGCGCGAATGCTCATGTGCGGTAAAGTAATAAAAAGATTTAGGTAGCCGCCTTAACTATTCCTAAATAAGATAATATGCACAGTATTTTTCTCGTAAATAGAAAATAAATTATTGCATTTTACCAATTATTATGTTAAAATGACAATGTAACAAAGAGCTATGTATTTTTAAGGAAAGGGAGGAAACTTATGAATTTAAGAAAATCTATTTTAGCACTTTCAGTAGTAGCTGGAATTGTAGCTGCTCCAATGACTGTATTTGCCGCTCATACTCATAGTTGGGGTTCTCCCCAGTACTATGGATATGAAGATGAAATGCCTGGTATATATGATGACTGGGATAAATGTGCGACACGTCATGTATATAATTACAAACAATGTTTAATTTGTGGAGAAGTAAGCATTTATGAAGTTGAGACGATTGAAATGTCTCACAAAATGGGGTGAATGGTGCATGTGTATATTGCAACAAAGGTTACGCGAAAAGAGATAAATTAACATAGTATCATTAACCGGCAAAG
>ENA-OQCP01000496-OQCP01000496.1-human-gut-metagenome-genome-assembly--contig:-NODE-496-length-17560-cov-3.459473_pt1 | contig 17560 bp, 19 predicted proteins | sample MGYA00242760_ERZ504583 | MGnify/ENA primary metagenome ERZ504583 (study PRJEB26092, sample SAMD00036308) | human gut metagenome | host: Homo sapiens | study: EMG produced TPA metagenomics assembly of...
TTTCAGCTTCATAACCAAAACTCCTCCGGCAGCAGTTCTGCTTAAGAAAGCCTGCAACCTGAAATCTGGTTCCGGCGTTCCGAACAAAACGAAAGTTGCTACTATCTCTAAGGACAAAGTTCGTGAGATCGCAGAGATGAAGATGCCAGACCTGAATGCAGCAACTGTTGAGGCAGCTATGAGCATGATCGCAGGTACCGCAAGAAGTATGGGTATCGTTGTAGAGGACTAATTTAGAAGAAGAGTTTACATCTTCTCGTATTGACGTGGGAGGGAGATTCCCGCAACTACCACCAGGAGGTTATTAGACAATGAAACATGGTAAGAAATATTTAGAGGCTGCAAAAGCAGTTGATCGTAGCATTCAGTACGATCCGGCAGATGCTATTTCCACAGTTAAGAAATTAGCTACTGCTAAATTTGACGAGACAATCGAAGTTCACATCAAAACTGGTTGTGACGGACGTCACGCAGACCAGCAGATCCGTGGAGCAGTTGTTCTGCCGCACGGTACCGGAAAACAGGTTCGTGTCCTTGTTTTCGCTAAAGGCGCAAAAGCTGATGAGGCTGTTGCAGCAGGTGCAGAGTTCGTTGGAGCTGAGGAGCTGATCCCGAGAATCCAGAACGATGGCTGGTTTGATTACGACGTTGTTGTTGCTACACCGGATATGATGGGTGTTGTTGGTCGTCTGGGCCGTGTACTTGGACCGAAAGGTTTAATGCCAAACCCGAAGGCTGGTACCGTAACTATGGATGTTACCAAAGCCGTTAAAGAGATCAAAGCAGGTAAGATTGAGTATCGTCTTGACAAAACAAACATTATCCACGTGCCAATCGGAAAAGCTTCTTTTACTGAGGAGCAGTTAAGCGACAACTTCCAGACGCTGATCGGTGCAATCAACAAAGCAAAACCGGCTACTCTGAAGGGACAGTACCTGAAGAGCGTTACTCTGGCTCCTACTATGGGACCTGGAGTTAAGGTTAATACTTTGAAGCTTGCATAATAAATGAAATACTGAGAACCCCCGGGGCTGTAATGGCTCCGGGGGTTCTTTGCGTTGAAAAACGGACGCAGGGGAAAGGCGAATTCCGATTCCTTAAGAAAGAGCTTTATTTCAATGGGAAATAATTGAAAAAGATCAAAATAGTGTTAGAACATGAAAATTAAGATCAAGTATTCTGCCCGAAATGTTAGTATAATACTAAGTAGAAAGCAAACGAAAACAGCAGAGCCCGCGTGCGCTTATGGGGCGGCGGGGGATGGAAAGGGAGGTTTTATGCAGTATTTTGAAAAACAGGGAAATGCGCTGATTTTCCGGCAGGATGGGGAGACGGTCCGAATGGAGCCGTGGCAGAAGGACAGTCTTCGGGTGAGAGGTACGCTTCTTTCGGAGATAGAAGAGGGAAGCATTGCACTGCTTGATCCGGAACCGGTGGAAGCGGAAATTGAGCTGGTGGATGAACTGAAAGCGACGATCAAAAACGGTAAAATCCAGGCGGTTCTCGAGCTTCAGCGTGGGGACAGAAGCTGCGGATTACGTTCCTGAATCAGAAGGGCGAGGTGCTGCTCTCCGAGATCGCGAACGGCGGAGCGCTCTGCCTGCGCGCACACGATTACCGTGCATTGAAGGGCGGCGCTTATCAGCTGAAAGTATCCTTCGATTCCAACCCGGATGAGAAGATTTACGGTATGGGACAGTATCAGCAGGAGCGAATGAACCTGAAGGGATGCAACCTGGAACTGGCGCACCGCAATTCGCAGGCGAGCATTCCGTTTTATGTATCGAGCCTTGGCTACGGCTTCCTGTGGCACAATGCAGCAGTCGGTGAGGTTCATTTCGGAACAAACACAACGGAATGGCTGGCACGCACCACAAAGCAGCTCGACTACTGGGTAACCGCAGGTGATACCCCGGCGGAAATTGAAGAGCACTTTGCAGATGCCATTGGCAAAGTTCCGATGATGCCGGAGTACGGCCTTGGCTTCTGGCAGTGCAAACTGCGCTACTACAATCAGGAGCAGGTACTGAATGTGGCACGCGAGTACAAAAAACGCGGCATTCCGCTGGATGTCTTTGTCATCGACTATTATCACTGGCCAAGATGCGGTGATTATCGTTTTGATGAAGAATATTTCCCGGATCCGAAAGCAATGATCGACGAGCTGCATGAGATGGGCATCGAGACGATGGTTTCCATCTGGCCGCAGATCGACTGGAGAAGCGAGAATTACGAAGAAATGAAACAGCAGGGACTCCTCGTGAAGAGCAACGCAGGTGTTGATGTACAGATGCTGTTCCATGGAAATAATGTCTTCCTGGATGCAACAAATCCGAGAACAAGAAAGTATGTATGGGAGAAAGTAAAGAAAAATTATGCAGATCTCGGCATCCGCACCTTCTGGCTCGATGAGGCTGAACCGGAGTTTTCAACCTATGAGTACGAGTGCTACCGCTACGCCGCAGGCCCGGTGGAAGAGATCGGAAATATTTATCCAAGAGAGTATTCCCGTATGTTCTACGAGGGCCAGAAAGAGAGCGGCCAGGAGGATATCGTCAACCTCGTCCGCTGTGCATGGCTCGGAAGCCAGAAATACGGAGCCCTTGTGTGGTCCGGCGATATTTTCTCAACCTACGAGGACTTCCGCAAACAGATCTGCGCAGGCCTTCATATGGGATTGTGCGGCATTCCGTGGTGGACAACCGATATCGGCGGATTCCACGGCGGTGTGACCGAAGATCCGGACTTCCAGGAGCTGCTTGTGCGTTGGTTCCAGTTTGGTACCTTCTGCCCGGTTATGCGTATTCACGGAAACCGAAGACCGAGAGAAGAAATCATCAACAAGGCTGGCGAAGTGCGTGAGGGAACCGGAGCTGACAACGAGGTATGGAGCTTCGGAGAGAAAAATTATGAAATCCTGACAAAATTCATCGGTGTCCGCGAAAAAATGCGCGATTACACGAGAAGCCTGATGGCAGAAGCACACGAAAAAGGAACACCGGTCATGAGAACGATGTTCTATGAGTTCCCGGAAGATGCAGCATGCTGGGACATCTCCGATGCTTACATGTTCGGCTCCGACATCCTTGTAGCACCGATTGTCCGGCCAAAAGCAACGAGCCGTACCGTTTATCTGCCGGCCGGTGCGTCCTGGACGCTGGCAAATACCGGTGATGTTTATGAGGGCGGAAAAGCCTATGAAATTGAGGCGCCGATCGAAACACTGCCGATCTTCCTGCGCAACGGAAAACAGGGATATCTGGTGGGAGAGATCTGATTTAACCGAATCAAGTAAGTCACCTGCTTCGAGTACGAAAAGTAATAAGCAGTGGTTGGGGACTTGCCTGTATCAGGAGGAATGCAAGCTTCTTCTGATAAACTGCGGAGCAGTTATTTGGTTATGGGCAGGCAGCCAATGCGGATTGCAGATAGCTGCATGAAAAAAGAAAAGGAAAAGGGAAAAGCATTCCAGAAGATCGATAAGATCCAAAGGAATGCTTTTCCGATGTTATAAATCAATCACGGATCCGAAAATGGGATTTTAGCCTTGTTCCGCATATGGGCAGGCGGACAGAAAAACTTACGGAAGCGGATGGCCTGCCGCCAGATACAGCTCATACCATTCTTCCCGCGTCAGCGTAATAGCACATGCCGCGATAATCTCTTTCAGGCGGTTTTCACTTGCCGTACCTGTGACAAGCTGCATATTCGCCGGGTGGCGCAGAATCCACGCTGCCGCAATCGTGGTATCACTGACGCTGTATTTTTCGGCCAGTGCACAGATTTTCCGGTTCAGTTCCGGGTACTCGTCGCTTCCAAGAAAACATCCCTTCCATGATGGCATCTGGAACGGCGACCATGCCTGAAGCGTAATGTCGTGAAGACGGCAGTAATCCAGCAGACTTCCATCGTGATCGACAGAACCGGAGTCTCCATGTTCACTTCCATGCCATTTGCAACAAGGTTGGAAACCGGAATGCTGAACTGTACCTGATTGGCAACGAGTGGCTGGCGGACATATTTCTGCAGCAGTGCAATCTGCATCGGCTTGTGGTTGGAAACACCGAAATGGCGGACCTTTCCGCTCTCAAACAGAACATCAAAGGCGGCAGCTACATCTTCTGGTTCTACGAGCGCATCCGGCCGGTGGAGCAGCAAAAGATCGAGGTAATCCGTCTGCAGACGTTTTTAAAATACCATCGACAGATTCCAGGATGTGGTCTTTCGACAGATCATAGAAGCCCTGGCGGATGCCGCATTTGGACTGGAGAAAAATATCCTCCCGTTTCAGGGACGGATCGCCGGAAAATGCCTCACCGAACACAGTCTCGCTCATGCCGCCGCCGTAGATATCCGCGTGATCAAAGAAATATGCGCCCTGCTCCAGAGCGGAGTGGATAAAATGATTCATCTCGTCCTTCGATTTTTCGGAAAGCCGCATGCATCCGACTGCAATGGAAGGAACTTTTCGCAGGTGATTGCCTAAAATTGTTTCTTTCATAGTAGAATTTTCTCCTTTGCAATGCTTCTGTATTCGCAGAGGTTTTCGTAAAGCAGGCGTGGAAGGACTCTGGAAGTACAGAAAGAATAGTAATTACGTTGCTTTTAATATATCATTTAAGTGCACTTGAAAGTCAATGGTTTTTGAGGGAAAGAGAATAAAAAAATCGCCGGAATCGATCAGAATTCGACCAGAACACAGAAAATCCGTATTTTGTTAACAAAATCGGAACAAAATCGACAACAAAGTTTACTTGCATTTTCAGAAAAATGATGTAAGATAGGGGTATTCGAAAAAAAGATCCGACAGGATCTGTGAAGTGGTATTGAATCAGATAATGGAGGTTTTGCGATGGATGCAAAAATAATAGCCGGAATCCTGGCCGCGGGAGGCGCAGCCTTAGCTGTCGGCGGCATATATAGCATGAATAAGAAAACAGGTTATTTTAAAAAGGGAAATTCCGTCCGATACGATGTTTCCCGTATTCCGTTTAAAAAAACAAGTCCGTTAAAAGGAAAAACAGTTGTATTTTTGGGATCCTCCGTGACGAAGGGCTTTGCTGCCCACAACAATTCGTTTGCGGAGTACATAGCGAAGAAAGACAGCTGTACCTGCATCAAAGAAGCGGTCAACGGAACCACGCTGATTGATAATGGTGAGGATTCCTACATCGAGCGTATGCGCGACAGGCTTGATCCAAAGCAACAGGTGGATCTTTTTATCTGCCAGCTGTCCACTAACGATGCAACACGCAACAGCCCGCTCGGTGAAATTTCGGAATCCCGCGATCTGGAGAGCTTCGATGTCGAAACTGTCTGCGGCGCGATTGAGTATATCATTGCATATGCAAAAGAAACGTGGCATTGCCCGGTGATGTTCTATACGAATCCACAGTATGATTCCAAGCCGTACGCGAAGATGGTAGAGGCGCTTCTGAAAATTCAGGAAAAATGGCAGATCGGTGTGATCGATTTCTGGAATGACGAACAAATCAACCGTGTTTCCCCGGAAAAACGAAAACTGTATCTTCAGGATCCGATTCATCCGATGAAGGCCGCTATGCCGAGTGGCTGGTGCCTGTGATGGAACAGCGGATTGGTGAATATCTGGAACAGCAGGTATAAGCAAAGAGGAAAATAAAAATACTTTCGTGGTTTCTTTTGAAAAGATTCCGCGAAAGTATTTTTTGATTTACAGGAAACTTCGTTGAATTTTCCTGTAAATTAAAAAAAGCCCTCCGGGCAGGATCGCACTGCGGCGGAGTGGAATTATGTCGCCAAAGCGACCCGCCGCAGGCGGAGAATCCTGCCGTAGCAGGATTCTTTCTTTTCTACGAGAACAGTGAGGCGGGATCCGCGCCTGCATTTTCCGCGTTTTTTCGTTTCTTACGGATCCGGAACTGTTTGAAAATGCCACAGATGGCAGCGTAAAGCTCCGGTTTTAGTTCTTCAAGCGGAACCGGCTGCTGGTACAGGATAGCGTTGTAGCTTGTACCGCTTACAAGCTCCAGAATCATATAGAACATCAGCTCCGGTGAACGATACGTATATGCTGCATGAGAGAGCAGAGATTCATAGATAGTGTAGATGGCCGGCGTGTCGGCAAACGGAGCAAAGGTAAGAGAATTTTTGAAGAATCCCCAGCTCAGATGCTTGGAAATAAGCGTCACGAGGCTGTGGTTGGCGGCAAACTGGTCGAGGATATTGTCGGTGATAAAAAGCACCTGCTCTTCAAAATCATGGATATCCGGGTGGCGCAGCAGATCTGAGTAGGCGGCCTGAAATACCTGACTCGCCTTATGTGCAATCAGATGATTCCGAATATCGTACTTATCTTTGAAATAAAGATAGAAGGTACCTTTTGCAACGCCGGCGTTATTCACGATATCCGAAATGGATGTTTTACTGAAGCCGTTGTTGATAAAAAGTGAGAAAGCAGAGTCCAGAAGGGACTCACGTTTCATTTGTTTGTTGTTGTCAATTTTTCCCACAGAGAGTCTCCTTTCCTGAAAAATATCACATCATGTGTCATTTACTTAACTACAATTATAGTTAGAATACATGGAAACTGTCAAAGGGAAAATGACTAATTTTCTCATTTTTGTGACTATGCACGAAGAAAAAAATGACCGATCGTCAATTTTGTGCAGTATTTAATGTTGACTAAGAGTCATTTTTGCGTTATAACATTAGATGATTGAAAGGCATAGGAAAAACATCCTCGATCTGAGGGAAACAGTATCCCGCAGTATCTTACTCCGAGCGGGTTTTACTTCTCTTATGATCCTGGATTTCATCATAAAAAACCATTATAAAAACCACAGAAAGGAAGTTTATCACAATGAATAGAAACAGAAAACTGAGAAAACAGATGATGTCTGGTCTTGCTGTTGGTATGGCTGCTGTTATGGGAGCTGCTCCGGTTTATGCAGCGACAGGAGAGGACGCAGCGGTTTCCAAAGAAGAAACCGTATATGTAAATGCAAATGCAGACGGATCGGAAGATCAGATCACCGTATCCAACTGGCTGAAGAACGCAGGAACGGAAAAGAACCTGAAAGATGAGAGTGAACTGAAGGACATCAAAAACGTAAAGGGCGACGAGGAGTTCACCCAGAGCGGAAACGAGCTGACCTGGCAGACAGACGGCGAGGATATCTATTATCAGGGAACAACCACAAAAGAACCTCCGGTTTCCGTGAAGTTCACCTATTATCTGGACGGCAAGGAAATCAAACCGGATGACCTGGCCGGAAAGAGCGGAAAACTGAAAATCAAAGTTGACTATACAAACAACACAAAGACAACGGTTGACATCAATGGCAAGAAAGAGACGATGTACACCCCATTCGTCCTGATGACCGGAATGATTCTTCCGCAGGATACTTCTCCAATGTCAAGATCGACAATGGTAAAGTCATTTCCGATGGAAGCAGAAACATCGTAATCGGATTTGGTATGCCGGGCCTGCAGGAAAGCCTGGGATTAAATTCCGATTCCCTTGAAGATCTGGTATCCGGTGACAGCGATTTCGAACTGCCGGAAAGCCTGGAGATCACTGCAGATGTGGAGAACTTCTCTCTGGATTCTACCTTCACCGTTGCACTTGACGATGTTCTCGACACCATCGATACCGACAACATCACCGGATACGATGATCTGAAGGATGCACTGAGTGATCTTGAGGATGCTGCAATGGAACTGGTTGACGGTTCCAAGGCACTCTCCGATGGTGTGGATACTTTAAAAGACAGCTACAAAGAGCTGGATGACGGTATCGGAACGTTAAAAGACGGCGCTGACGAGCTGAACAGCGGAGCCGGCACACTGGCAAGCGGAGCATCGACTCTGGCAAACGGAACTTCTACTCTGAACAGCGGAGCTTCTACCTTAAACAGCGGAGCAGCTACCCTGTCCAACGGAGCATCCACCTTAAGCAGCGGAGCTTCTTCCCTGGCAAGCGGCGTAAACTCCTACACCGAGGGCGCTGATACCCTGAATAAAGCAATCCAGACGTATCTTGGAAAGAACGGTGTGCTGACTGGAAGCGTAACCGAGTATGTAAACGGTGTGAATAAAGTCGTTGCAGGCGTAAAACAGTACACCGACGGAACAACACAGCTGTCCGACGGCGTTGCTTCTTATGTAGCAGGCGAGAAACAGCTTGCAGCAGGCGCTGAGCAGCTTCAGCCTCTGGCAGACGGCCTGACCGAGGTAAACAGTGCAATCGCAACACTGAACGCAGCACTCGACGGAAAAGATGAGAATGATATTTTTGCAGGAGCAAAACAACTCTCCGAAGGACTGACCAGTTTGAACGAGCAGCTGCAGAGCACCGATGTACAGAGCCTTCTGACGATGGTAGACGGTATGACCAGCACCGGTTCTACCTGATCTCCGAGACCGAGGCACTCTCCGAGGTTCTGAACACCACAATCGCAGGATCTGTCAACAGCATGATGACAAACGGCAGCGAGCTGATGAGCCAGATGGATACGCTGTCCAAAGGACTTGAGAGCTACTTAAGCGGTCTGGAGCACAGATCACGAATCAGGCAACGCAGATGGGAACCCAGATGGCAGCACAGGTTCAGGCATGGGCAGACGGAGCAGCAGCACAGCTGAACCAGGAAGCAACAGCAGCAGCACAGAGCGCAGCTGATACAGCAGCAAGCCAGGCATCCGCCGATGCAGCAAAACAGGCAAATGATCAGCTCTCTGCAGCAGCAGTTACACTGGATGCACAGATTTCCGCAGCTAAGAGCGCTGGAAATACAGAGCTTGCCGATTCCTTAAGTAAAGCAAGAAACCAGATCGGAAGTGTCAGCGTTTCCGCTTCCGCCGGAACCGTTTCGGTTACTCCAGTTACAGCTCCGCAGATTACCCTTCCGGAACTGAACTTCGAAATCGAGCGCCCGGATCTCTCCGGTCTTGCAGCAATGCAGCAGAAGATGAGCGACATCAAGAGCCAGTACAGTGATCTGCAGAAGACGGTTGCAGCTCTGATGCCGCAGCTTGAGACCATGCAGAAACAGATGCAGACCATCACCGATAATAAAACAGTTGTTGAGCAGAATCTTGGTGCAATGCAGAAACTGACCGCAGGTGTGGCACAGCTTGATGCAGGCGGAAGCGCTCTGTACAAGGGCATCGGTACTCTGTCCGCAGGTGTGAGCCAGCTGTACAGCAGCACAAATGAGAGTTTTGCAAAAGCAACAGCAGGCATCAATGCACTGAACGCAGGATTTACCCAGCTGAGTGCTTACAATGACACGCTGCTTTCCGGCGCAAGCCAGCTGAAAGCAAATGCACCGGCTCTGGTTGAGGGTGTTACGACTCTGCAGGGCGGCACGACACAGCTGACCGCAGGTCTTGGACAGCTGGGAAGCCAGTTAAGCGATGGATCTGCAAAACTTTCTGCAAACAGCGGAAGCTTAAGAAGCGGTGCTTCTCAGGTAGCAGGCGGAGCATCCCAGCTGGCAAGCGGAGCCTCCACACTGGCAAATGGAACTTCTTCCCTGGCAGGCGGAGCTTCTGAACTGAACAGCGGAGCTTCTACGCTGGCAAGCGGAGCATCTACGCTGGCGAGCGGAGCTTCTACACTGGCAAATGGAACTTCTTCTCTGGCAAGCGGAGCTTCTGATCTGAAATCGGGAAGCAGCAAGGTTGTTGATGGTATTGACGAGCTGTCCGATGGGGCGAAAGAACTGGCTGACGGTACGAAGAAGTTTGAAGAAGAGGGTACCAGCAAGCTGAAGAGTACCTTTGAGGATGATCTGGGAGATGTACTGGATCGGATTCAGGCGCTGAATTCGGATAAATGTGCTTATACTTCTTACAGTGGTAAGGCAAATGGAATGGATGGAAGCGTGAAATTTATTATCGAGACTGCAGCAATTGAAGCTGCGGAAGAGTAATGTGATTCCACGGTAGATTGTGAGGCCGCCTGCGGTCGGGATATTTCCCCGACCGCAGGCGGCATTTACGTTAGGTGGGGTGCAAAAAGACAAAAAATAAGAACAGCCCGCGGATATGCGGGCTGCTCTTTCATAATGAGGGGGGAGATAGTTTTGAGTGGTTCATCAACTATCTGAGATATAGTATAGTGAAGAAATGTGAGCAAAGTATGTCTATTTTCTAAAAGAAACAGTAAATTTCTAAAGAATAAGTGAATCCATCCATTGAGTAAATCACTTCCGTCCGCCAAAACGTAGATGGGTCCCCAGGCGCAGCGGAGCGTCCGCCCCCCGCGGTGCCTGGGGGTCGTATCCTCCCGTCCTATTCAAAAGAAAGTTTCCGGTTCCCATAACTCTTCCGGTACTGTCCCGGCGTCATCCCGGTGAGTTTTCGGAAAGCCGTGGAAAAATTATGCGCATCCTGAAATCCAACATTATAGGCAATCTGAGAGACTGTGTGATTCGTGTCCGTCAGCTCAGCCATTGCGCTGTCCATTTTGGATTTCAGGATGAACTGCTTCAGTGTCATCCCGGTGCCTCGTGGAAGAGGGAGGAGAGGTATTTGTCGTTGTAGCCGAAATAACGGGCGAGTTCGGTGACTTTGAGGGACTCGCTGCTGTGGTATTGGATGTAGCTGATGATGTCCTGCAGGATCTGTGTCCGCTGCGTTTCGGAAGTGTAGGTGCGGTAGAAGGGGCTCTGGCAGTTGATTTCGCCGAGAACAGCGGCAGTCAGGCTGTTGTTGAGGAACGTGTTGTGGAAACGCAGGGAAGTGTCCTGGAGCTGCTTCATGAGGATGATGACGCGGTTCGGGGACGAAAGCGTTCCATGGCGCGGGATGCATAACGTTTCGGGGTAGTTGGATGGAAACTGGGCGGGAGCGAGGTCCTCAAGGCGGTAGGAGGATGGCGGTGCAGCATGAAACTCATCCAGAACCGATCCGGCGGTCGGGTCAGAAGGAGCGATGATCGGTGCGGAGGGGATACCAGGGATAAAATGGAGCCAGTAGAAAGCGCAGCTTCCTTTTTTCGAGCCGTGCTGATGGACGGTCGGAGGCAAAAGAAGATATTCGCCAGGATGGACTTCGTAAGAGCGGCGTTCGTCCGCGATAAAAAGCGTTCCTTCCGTCACAACCATCAGTTCAAAATTGACGAGATTCCGTGTCAGGTGCATCCACTCCGGGGACGGGGACTGGAATTTGCCGCAGAGGTCGTAGGTAAAACAGGCGGCATCTGGAAATAAAACAGAGATCATATGACTTTTTCAAACCTTTTCAAACATTCTTGTATTTTAAACGGCGGTCCGTTTTGCTAAAATAAAACTATAGAAAAACAGGAAAACAGCCGTCAAAAGAAGTGTAACGCTTCCCATATCTGAAAGCAAGGAAAATATCTTTTTCAAACCAGGAGGCGGCGGAAGACAACGAAAAAGGAGACCGAAAAAATGGATCAGAAAAACTTCAGCAAACCATTATCCCTGGCAAAAGTCCAGGTTAGCGATGCATTCTGGAAAAAAGAGATGGAGCTTGTCCGCACCGAAGTAATTCCGTATCAGTGGAATGCCTTAAATGACAATGTTCCGGGAGCAGCACCAAGCTTCTGTATGCGGAACTACCGCCGCGCCGGTGAAGTTGAAAAAGAGCGGAAAGCAAAAGGAGACAAATTTGTTCAGATCAAATATCCGCTGGATACTTTTGAGACACTGCCGAAGGATGGCAAAATGGATGGAAGATTTTATGGCTTCCTGTTCCAGGATACCGATTTTACCAAATGGGTGGAGGCAGTTGCGTACTCCCTGACACAGCATCCCGATCCGGAGCTGGAAAAAACGGCAGATGAAGCGATTGAAGCTGTATGCGCAGCACAGAGAGAAGACGGATATCTCGATACTTACTATCTGATCAACGATCAGGATATGATTTTTACAAACCTTAAGGACAACCATGAGCTGTACTGCTTCGGTCATCTGACGGAAGGCGCCGTAGCCTATTATCAGGCGACCGGAAAAGACCGTCTCTTAAAAGCAGCGGAGCGTTTCGCGGACTTTATTGCCAGCAAACTCGGTCACGGCGAGGGCAAAAAAGCAGGTTATCCTGGTCACGAAATTGCAGAGATGGCTCTGATGCGTCTCTATGATCTGACCGGCGAGCAGAAGTATCTTGATCTTGCAAAATACTTCATCGATGAACGCGGAACAAAACCATACTATTACGATATCGAGCGCGGTCTGACCTGCCCGGAGGGCGAGGAACGATATAGCTACAATCAGGCAAACCGCCCGGTGCGTCAGCAGGATGAGGTGCAGGGGCACTCCGTACGCGCCGTATATCTCTATTCCGGCATGGCGGATGTGGCAAGGGCAACGCAGGATGAGAGCCTGCTGAAAGCCTGTGAAACTCTCTGGAACAACATGGTGCATCAGAAAATGTACGTCACCGGCGGAATCGGTGCTACTCATATAGGAGAGGCATTCTCTTTCAACTATGACCTGCCAAACGATACCGCTTACGCAGAGACCTGCGCATCCATCGGTCTTGTGTTCTTTGCTCGCCGCATGTTGGAAATTCAGGCAAAAGCAGAGTACGCGGATGTGATGGAATTAGCCCTCTACAACGGCGTTCTGTCCGGCATGGCACTCGATGGAAAGAGCTTCTTCTACGTCAACCCGCTGGAAGTACTGCCGGAGCATGCCACAAGGATGAGCGGAAATTCCATGTAAAACCGATCCGCCAGAAATGGTTCGGCTGTGCCTGCTGCCCTCCGAACCTGGCAAGAACGGTAAGCTCAGTTGCATCTTACGCATACACGGAAAACGACACAACCCTGTTTGTCCACTTGTACATGGGTGGAACAGTGGAAGGAGAAAAAGTAAAAGCATCCATCACTTCCGAATTCCCGTGGGACGGCCATGTTTCCGTGACCTGCGAGAGCGATACCAAAGAGCCGTACACCTTTGCATTCCGCATCCCGGGATGGTGTGCTTCTTATGAAAAAGAGATTCCAAAAGGCGCAGAAGTGGAAGAAAAAGACGGGTATCTGTATGTGACAAAAGTATGGGCGAAGGGTGAGACGATCCGCCTGAACTTCCCGATGGAAATCCAGTTTTTGGCATCCAATCCGCTTGTACGCGAGGACGCCGGCCGTGTTGCCGTAAAACGAGGACCGGTTGTTTACTGTATGGAAGAAGCAGACAACGGAAAGAATCTGCATTTGACAAAACTCTGTGTGGATGGTGAAAAAACCGCAGAAGCAGCCGATGAGCTGGGCGAGCACTTTGTGCGCGTAACGGCCGAGGGACGTCGCATGAAGCTGGGCGATGCGGAAAAACAGCCGTTGTATCATCTGTATCAGAAAGAGGAAGAGGAAAAGACGAAACTGAAACTGATTCCATATTATATGTGGAACAACCGAGGTGAGGGCGAAATGCAGGTATGGATCCGCGCATGTGAATGATTTTATTAAAGAAGAAATAAAAAACTCCGGAAAAGGGATGACTCCTGATGCAGCTCCCCTTTTTCCGGAGTTCTTGTTATGCCAAAATATGAGAATCCTGCAAAAAAGAAAGTGAATTTTTTGCAGGATTCTTTGTGCTATTGGTACAGATTATTTTCTGCTTCTCATGGAAAGACTGCCGAAAGCAGAATGGACAGCAGGCAGAATCACAAGAACGACAGCAAGGACGATCATTCGGTCCACAAAGTCGGTCAGAGCCTGTACAACGCAGACGGACAGCGTCAGATTCATGCCGAGGCTGTGAAGCAGCTGCACCAGCACGGTGGAGCCGGAGGAAGTAATTCCACCGAAAACAACCGCAGTGATTGTGGAACTTACCACAGTACCCGGAAGCGAAATCACAAGCGCTGCCGGAAACAGCTTCCAGCCATGGAGCGGAGGGAAAGACTCTCGCTGCGGGATCCTGCCGTATGGGACGGGCGGAGTCTGCGGAATACAAGGCCGGCAACGAGACCGATGACAAGCTGCACCGGAATATAGTAAAACGCATAGACATCACTCGTCATGCCGGAAATGAGTCCGGAGATCAGTCCCGGAACGAGGCCAGCAGCAGGTCCGAACAGAGCGGCTGCCAGAACTGTTCCGATGGAGTCCAGATAAACCGGAAGACGCAGCAGCAGAGCAATGGTACCGCCGAGAATATTGATGACACCGCAGAGCGCGAGTGTTGTGAGCTTTAACGTACGGTTAGTATTCATCATGCCTCGCCTCCCTTCTGAAACATCGTCTCATGTGGGAAGACCGGCGGTGCGGTGAGAATCTGGTCGAGAACCGGTGCGGATTCCTCCTGCGGCACGCCGAGAACGCGCTCAAAGAACATCAGGAAGAAACGGCGCACATCGACCTGCGTCAGAATGTGGCTGTTCGGTGCTTTCTGATAAAAATTCATGGCATCCACAACCGTCTGTCCGATGCAGAGGCCTCCGGTTTCTACCTGCGTATACGCATCAAAACCGCTGCAGAGCGACGGATCCACAAGATAAGCGGCCGCGAGCGGATCGTTGATCACGCATCCGATGACCTTTTCCTGTTTCCAGTGGAAATCAAAGTAGAAGCGTGTCAGCTCCTCAATGCGGGTTCCGACTCCTGGATTTACGCATTTCATATATTCCACAAGATTCGGCGTCAGGACAATTTTTCGTGTGACATCCAGCCCGATCATATGAAGCTTTTTGCCTGCAAGCTGCGGCAGCTCGGAAAACGCGCGGAATACTTCGGCTGCGGCATCCGGGTCGCACCAGTAATTGTACTCGGCAACCGGGGAGCAGTTTCCATGGCTCTTATAGCTTCCGCCCATGGAGACAAGAGCCGTCAGGTTTGTCAGGCACTCCGGTGCGCGGGAGATGACTTTTGCAAGGTTCGTCATCGGTCCGAGGGCAAGAATGGTAACATCAGGGGTTGCTTTTAAGGTTTCGATCAGGAAAGAAACAGCGTCCTTGTTTGGCGTAAGGCCTTCGGCATCCGGCCAGCCCGATTCGCCGAGACCGTCCATGCCGTGGGTGTCCATCGCGTCCACGTAGTCGCGGACCAGAGGCGTCTCCTCGCCGACATAAACCGGGACATCTGGTTTTCCAATCATAGAAAGAATTTTGAGGGCATTTTTAGCGCCCATAGAAGCGGGTACATTTCCGCTGACTGTGGTGATGCCGACAAGATCCAGCTCTTTCGAAGCCGCGGCAAGCATCAGGGCGAGAGAATCGTCGATGCCCGGATCACAGTCGATGATCAGTTTTCTTGCATTCATTTTCCAATCTCCTTTGATGAAAATTTTGAGATACTTGGTTTTTTATACTGGGAAGTTCACGAACCAGTCCGGACACCCGCAAAAAGACGGGAAAATCCGATTGCATAAATGCACGGGCAAGAGTATAGCACAGATAAAAAAAAAAATCCAGTAAAACAAACCTTGCCTGTTTTGAAAAAATCGGTTATGGTATAGAAAAGCATACAGCAAATGAGAACATGGGAGAAAAGAAAATGGCAGATGGATTTTTAGCACCAACTGGGGAATTCTATCCCAAAACAGAAAATTTTCATGCGCAGACCGCGCGGGCGATTTTAGGTCCGGACGGCCAGACGGACGAGCCGATCCAGGAGCTTTTGCGCCGCGGTTATATTTTATTTGTAGGATTCCACAAACCAGGCGAACCGGAAAATCTCCATGCCGATATGGATTACGTCCTCGGCGGACCGGGGTATCCGGCAACCGAAGGCAGAAGGCCTGGATTGCAGAACATACGGAAGAGCTGTCGAGAAAGCAGCAGTTTGACATCAACAACGACGAGACAAACTTTGAGAAATTTTACATCAGCAATGTCCGCATGTTTCCCTGGTGCAAAGGGTGTGCCGAAGAGAAAGCGCGTGACCTCTGGGGCAATGCACAGAGCGAGGAGAAGCCGAAGCGGTGTGATGCGTGTCCGGCCTTCAGGAACCGTCCGCTTTAACGAAAAACAGAAAATGTCAGAAAATAATCTGGTGAGATTATAATAGGAAGAAAAAATACTTTTGCACAGTAATGCATCAATGGGGGAAATCCGCAGAAGCCGCGTAAATACGCGATTTTTTGCGAATTTCCCCCTTGACTTTTGCAAGGACAGACGCTATAATAAACGAGCGTGCGTAAAAGACTGTTTTTTGTGCGCGCAAAAGCTGCAAAGCAATTATGTTGAACTAAAGCAGCCGTATGAAACCCCGTGGGACACACGGAGAAATCTATCAGGAGGTGAAATGGAATGCCAACATTCAACCAGTTAGTAAGAAAAGGCCGTGAGACTTCCGTAAAGAAATCTACCGCGCCGGCACTGCAGAAAAGCTACAATTCTCTGAGAAAGAAATCCACAGATATGTCTTCTCCTCAGAAGAGAGGTGTGTGCACAGCTGTTAAAACTGCTACACCGAAAAAACCTAACTCAGCTCTTCGTAAAATCGCCAGAGTTCGTCTTTCCAACGGAATCGAAGTAACAAGTTACATCCCAGGAGAAGGTCACAACCTTCAGGAGCACAGCGTTGTTCTGATCCGTGGAGGAAGAGTTAAGGACCTGCCAGGTACCAGATACCACATTATCCGTGGTACACTTGATACTGCAGGTGTTGCTAACAGAAAACAGGCCCGTTCTAAATACGGTGCTAAGAGACCGAAAAAGAAATAATTAAGTAAAACGAGTTCGAGATATATCTAGTATCACAAAAAAGCGAAATGTTGTGCGTTATTCCATAAATCCCCACGGCTGCGGATTTATAGAGAATTTACACGCGCGGACATACTGCAAATAAGTGTGAGTACCGATGATTTAATCGAATGATGGTTAAGGAGGGAAGTAACGTGCCACGTAAAGGACATACTCAGAAAAGAGATGTTTTAGCAGATCCGTTATACAATAACAAAGTGGTAACCAAGCTGATCAACAACATCATGCTGGATGGTAAGAGAGGCGTTGCCCAGAAAATCGTATACGGCGCATTTGCTAAAGTAGAAGAAAAAGCTGGAAAACCAGCAATCGAAGTATTTGAAGAAGCAATGAACAATATCATGCCGGTTCTTGAAGTAAAAGCAAGACGTATCGGTGGTGCTACTTATCAGGTACCGATCGAGGTAAGACCGGACAGACGTCAGGCTCTTGGCCTTCGTTGGCTGACCGCTTATTCTCGTAAGAGAGGCGAGCGTACCATGGAAGACAGACTGGCAAACGAGATTCTGGATGCATCTAACAACACAGGTGCTTCTGTGAAGAAGAAAGAAGAAGTTCATAAGATGGCAGAGGCTAACAAGGCATTTGCTCACTACAGATTCTAAGAGGAGGAAAATCCGTTGGCTGGAAGAGAATATCCATTAGAGAGAACCAGAAACATTGGTATTATGGCTCACATCGATGCAGGTAAAACAACCCTGACCGAGCGTATCCTGTACTATACCGGTGTTAACTATAAGATTGGTGATACTCACGAAGGTACTGCTACCATGGACTGGATGGAACAGGAGCAGGAGCGTGGTATCACAATTACTTCAGCTGCTACAACCTGCCACTGGACTCTGGAAGAGAACTGCAAGCCGAAACCGGGCGCTCTTGAGCACCGTATCAACATCATTGATACC
>ENA-OQCP01000497-OQCP01000497.1-human-gut-metagenome-genome-assembly--contig:-NODE-497-length-17557-cov-2.361905_pt1 | contig 17557 bp, 24 predicted proteins | sample MGYA00242760_ERZ504583 | MGnify/ENA primary metagenome ERZ504583 (study PRJEB26092, sample SAMD00036308) | human gut metagenome | host: Homo sapiens | study: EMG produced TPA metagenomics assembly of...
CCGCTTTGACAACGAAGAGTTAGAGGTGCTGGTCACTTCCCACGACAGCCGGAAAATCAATCAGGAATATCAGGAAAGATGGTCAGCCTTGTGGCGGGCCGGGTGTTCCGCAAGGTGTTCCTGCCCGCGCCCATTGCGGCGGCATATACGGTGTGGCGCTCCATCGCCTTTGTCTGGAAGGGCGTCCGCTGCCTGCTGCACCGCAAGCTGGAAGTAGAGGTGCTGGATGCGCTCAGCATCACCGCCTCCCTCCTGCGGGGGGATTACAGCACCGCAGGGTCGGTGATGTTCCTGCTGACGGTGGGCAGTCTGCTGGAGGAGTGGACGCGGAAAAAGAGCCTGGATGACCTTGCTCGCAGCATGGCGCTGAACGTGGATAAGGTCTGGGTGCGCACCCCGCAGGGCGAGGTGTTGGTGCCGCTGACCCGTGTCCACGCCGGGGACGAAGTGGTGGTGCGCTCCGGCAACATGATCCCGCTGGACGGCATGGTGCTGGAAGCGAAGCCATGGTGAACCAAGCTGCCCTGACCGGCGAGTCCATGCCGGTGCGCAAGACCACCGGTGCCACCGTTTACGCCGGAACAGTGGTGGAAGAGGGCGAATGCGTCCTTGTGGCCAAGGCAGAGGGCGGTGCCAACCGCTACGATAAGATCGTGGCCATGATCGAGGAATCGGAAAAGCTCAAGTCCGGCACCGAAAATCGGGCTTTGCAGCTGGCCGACCGTCTGGTGCCGTGGTGCCTTGCCGGTACGGTGGCTACCTATGCCTTTACCCGCAACGTCACCCGGGCCATCTCCATCTTGATGGTGGACTTCTCCTGTGCGCTGAAGCTTTCCATGCCGCTGGCGGTGCTCTCTGCCATGCGGGAGTGCGGGGAATATCACATCACCGTAAAGGGCGGCAAGTATCTGGAAGCGTTGGCAAAGGCGGACACCATCGTATTCGATAAGACCGGTACCCTCACCCGTGCCACCCCACAGGTGGTGCAGATAGTGCCTTTCTCCGGCTGCGGGGAGCAGGAGGTATTGCAGCTTGCCGCCTGTCTGGAAGAGCATTTCCCCCATTCCATGCAAACGCCGTCGTCCGTGCTGCCAAGGAGCGGGGAATTTCTCATGAAGAGATGCACTCTGAGGTGGAGTACATCGTGGCCCATGGCATTGCCAGCCGGGTAGGGGGCAAGCGGGTGGTCATCGGCAGTGCTCACTTTATTTTCGAGGACGAGGCTGCACCATCGGCAGGGGAACAGGCAAAGTTTGATGGGCTGGATCCCCAGTATTCCCACCTGTATCTGGCAGCATCCGGGGGTGCTGGTGGGGGTCATCTGTATTGCAGACCCCCTGCGCCCGGAGGCGGCACAGGTGCTGCGCCAGCTCCAAAAGCTGGGCATCACTCAGACCGTTATGATGACCGGCGACAGTGACCGCACTGCCCGCGCCATTGCGGCGCAGGTGGGGGTAGACCGCTGCTTTGCGGAGGTGCTGCCGGAGGATAAGGCCGCCTTTGTCCGCGACGCCAAAGCCGCAGGACATACAGTTGTGATGATCGGCGACGGCATCAACGATTCGCCCGCTTTGTCGGCGGCAGATATCGGCATTGCCATCCATTCCGGTGCCGCCATCGCCCGGGAGATTGCCGATGTGACTATCCGCGCGGATAGTCTGGAAGAGCTGGTGACCTTAAAAGCCATTGCCAACGCCCTGCAAAAGCGGGTGGGCAGCAATTACCGCTTTGTGCTCAGCTTCAACTCGGCCCTCATCCTTCTGGGGGCTCTGGGCATCCTGCCCCCTGCCACCAGCGCCATGCTGCATAACCTTTCCACCCTTGGTATCAGCCTGCGCAGCATGACAGACCTGTTGGAGCAGAAGCCTTCCCTGTAAAAATGGTACGCCGGAGCGTCCGCAGATGCTCCGACGTACCGAAATGATAGCTCTTCCCATAAAAAGGAAGCTGCTGCACAAATGTTGTGTGATATGTACCCCAATACTGGACATCCAGTATTGGGGGTATATATTTAGGTGCCCACCCTCTTAGTCCGTGTGCTGTAAACAACAATGCAAAAAAATCCGACCCGATTCTACGATGCCATAGCATTGTATGAATCAGATCGGAGAATGAAAAGTGTTTGCAGAAGGATGCGAGGGTGAGTGTGGAGTCAAAAATATGGAATGTTTTGCGGCGGGGAGAAACGAAGGTACACAACCAGAAAGCAGTGCATCTTCTACAAGAAACTGCTGGATGCTGGGATGACGTAAAGTAAAAACGATTACTTCCCCAGATGCCAGATGTCGCGGTCATACTCGGCAATGGTGCGGTCGGAGGAGAACATCCCGGCTTTGGCAATGTTCACAAGGCACTTGCGCCGCCAGCCCATGGGGTCGCAGGCGTAATCGCTGAGGGCCTGACCTTTGCGGACGACATAGGCATTGAAATCCGGCAGAGTCTGGAACCAGTCCTTGTGGATCAGCTCATTGTGCAGGCGGGTCAGGTTTTCGGCATGGCCGGCAGCCAGCATCTCCGGGCCGGTGAGGAAGCTGATGGCCCGGCGGATGTTGGCATCGCCCTCCACCCACTGGGCCGGGTCGTAATCGCCTACGGCGTAGCGGTGGATGACCTGATCGGAGGTCTGACCGAAGATATAGATGTTCTCTTCGCCCACCTGCTGGCTGATCTCCACGTTGCACCGTCATGGTGCCCAGCGTCAGCGCGCGTTCAGCATGAATTTCATGTTGCCGGTGCCGGAAGCTTCCTTGGAGGCAAGGCTGATCTGCTCAGAAAGGTCGCAGGCCGGGATCAGCTTTTCGGCGGCGGTGACATTGTAGTTCTCCACAAACACCACCTGCAGCCACTTGGACACCTCCGGGTCTGCGGCGATGACCTTGGAGAGGGTCAGCAGGGCATGGATGATGTCCTTGGCAATGGTGTAGGCAGGAGCAGCCTTGGCACCAAAGATGCTCACCAGCGGCACGGCAGGCAGATGCCCGGCCTTGATCTCGTAATACTGATGGATGAGGTACAGCAGGTTCAGCTGCTGACGCTTATACTCGTGCAGCCGCTTGGACTGGATATCGAACATGGCATCGGGATTCACTGCCACCTTCTGGGTGCGCAGCAGCCAGTCTGCCAGCGCTGCCTTGTTGGCCTTTTTCACGGCGGTCAGCTCGTCCAGCACAGCCTCGTCATCGGCAAAGGCCAGCAGCTTCTCCAACTCGGCAGCGTCCTTGCGGAAGCCGGAACCGATGTGCTTTTCCAGCGTGGCGGTCAGGCGCGGGTCACATTCCAGCAGCCAGCGGCGGAAGGTGATGCCGTTGGTCTTGTTGTTGAACTTTTCCGGGTACAGCTCGTAGAAGCCGTGCAGCTCGGAATTTTTCAGGATCTCGGTGTGCAGCGCTGCCACGCCGTTGGTGGAATGGGTGAAGTGGATGTCCATGTGGGCCATGTGCACCCGGTCGTCCTTGTCGATGATGGCAAGGCTCTCGTCCTCGGTGCGGGTGCGGGCCAGTGCGTCCAGCTTTTCAATGATGGGCATCAGCTGGGGCACCACTGCATCCAGATAGGCGCGGGGCCACTTTTCCAGTGCCTCGGCCAGAATGGTGTGGTTGGTGTAGGCGCAGGTCTTGGTAACGATCTCCACAGCTTCCTCAAACTCAATGCCCCGCTGCCCCAGCAGCCGGATCAGCTCCGGGATGACCATGCTGGGATGGGTGTCGTTGATCTGGATGGCGGCGTAGTCGGCCAGATCGTGGTAATTGCAGCCCCGGGCGGCGCACTCTGCCAGAATGAGCTGGGCACCGGCAGAAACCATGAGGTACTGCTGATACACCCGCAGACGGCGGCCTGCCTCATCGGAGTCGTCCGGGTAGAGGAACAGGGTCAGGTTCTTGTCGATGGCGGTCTTGTCAAAGGCAATGCCGTCATGGACGATGCTCTCGTCGATGGTATCCAGATCGAACAGATTCAGGGTGTTGGTGCGGCCCTCGTAACCGGTGACAGCCAGCTTGTACAGCCGGGCAGTGTATTCCTTGCCCGCCAGTTCCACCGGGTAGGTCACATCGGTCTTTTCAGCAGCTGTGGCGGTCAGCCAGGGGTCGGGCTTTTCGTTCTGCACACCGTCCTCAAAGGACTGGTGGAACAGGCCAAAGTGATACCGCAGGCCTACGCCGTCGCCGGGCAGGTTCAGCGTTGCCAGCGAATCCAGGAAGCAGGCTGCCAGACGGCCCAGACCACCGTTGCCGAGAGAAGGCTCCGGCTCCACCTCCTCAATATCGGAAAGGCGCTTTCCGGCAGCGGCCAGTGCATCCCGGCTTCTTCGTACAACCCCAGATTGATGAGGTTGTTGGACAGCAGCTTGCCGATGAGGAATTCGGCGCTGATATAATACAGCTTGCGTCCGGTGACGGGCTGCACGCGGTCGGCACTCTTCTGCCGCACCAGCTCCAGCAGTGCCAGATACAGCTCCTGATCGGTGCAGTCCGCCAGCAGCTTGCCGGTGATACTCTGTAATGTTTCGGTAAAGCTCATAATGGCTCCTCCTTTGCTACGGAAAACAGGTTTGACATCTATAATGCAAGATATACCAGATAAAACAATCGAAATCTTGCCTTAAAAGTGCAAATTGTGGTACAATCCTATCATCTGGAGGTGAGAAGATGCAAAATCAGGCTTCATTGCAGGAAACCAAGCAGCACGGTGCCGTGCGGTTCCCCTTCAATCTGTATCCCTGCACCATTCCGGGAGATTTTCCGCAGGTGGCACTCCACTGGCAGGAGAGCATGGAGCTGGTCTTTGTCAAGCGGGGCGCGGGGCTGGTGCAGGTGGGTGCGGTGTCCTGCCCGGCCTACCAGGGGGATATCTTTATTTTTACGCCCGGCACCCTCCACGCCCTGCGGCAGGCAGAGGGGCGGCGGATGGAATATGAGAATATCATCTTTGAGCTGGAACTTCTGGGCGGTGCGGAGGACCTTTGCGCCGAAAAATACCTGCTTCCGCTGCAAAGCGGGCGGCTTTCGCTGCCTGCGCGCCTGACTCCCAACGATTTGTGCTATCTGCAAGCCGCCGCCTGCCTGCGGGAGGTGGAGGAAGCCAACCGCGCCAAGCTTCCCGGCTATGAGCTGCTGGTCAAAGGAGCACTGCTGCGCTTCCTCTCCCTGCTCATTGCGCAGGGGAAACAGCAGCTCCCCGTGGAAACTGCCGATACCCAGCGGCTGAAAGCCGTTCTGCAATGGATCTCTGCCATTATGCCGAAGGGCTTCGGGTCGCCGATGCCGCCGGGGTCTGTTCCTTCAGTTCCAGCCACTTCATGCGCTGGTTCCGGCAGATGACAGGGCAGAGCTTTGTTGCCTTTCTGAACGAATACCGGCTGAATGCCGCCGCCGAAGCGCTGCATGCTACGGACGAGACGGTGCTGACGATCGCTTCCCGGTGCGGGTTTGAAAACCTCTCTTATTTTAACCGGGCATTCAAGCACATTTTGGCATGACGCCGCGGGAGTACCGGAAAAAATAAACAAAATGAGGCCGTTCCGCTTCTCTGAGAAAGAGAGGGAACGGCCTCATTGTTTTTGATCAGACTTCCGGCGGGCAGCAGCTCTCCCGGGGGATGAGCTTGTGCGGCACAAGGATCTTTGTTGCCAGCAGATTCGGGTTCTCGATGTGGTTGATGGTCTGGCTGGCGGCTCCATGCCCAGCTGATAGGGGTTCACGTCCACGGTGGTCAGCTGGGGGCTGGTGATGCGGGAGAACAGCGAATTATTGAAGGAAACGATGGAAAGATCTTTCGGGACGCGCAGCCCCAGTTTGCCGCAGAACTGTTCCAGCACCACGGCCAGAATGTCATCGCTGACCAGCATGGCTGTGGGATGGTCCGGTGCGGTGAGAAGAGACTTCAGTGGCTCCTCGTAAGCATCGTTCAGGGTATTGACCTCCACACAGTCCTCCTCCCGGGGGGTGATGCCGTGCTTGAGCAGGGACATCTGGTAGCCGCGTCTGCGCTCTGCCGAAAACAGCATGGCGTTGCTGACACCGAAATAGGCAATGCGGCGGTGGCCCATTTCATAGAGGTAATCGGTGGCTTCCTCACCGGCAAGGGCGTTGTCGTTGTCGATATAGATGGTCTGGTTTGCAGACTGCGCCGCCTTGCCCACAATGACATGGAGCAGCCCTTCGCTGCGCAGATAGGCTGCTACCGGGCAGTCCTTTTTGGAATAGAGCAGGATAAAGCCATCCGCCTGCGCGTTGGCCACCATGCTCTGGATGGCATCCAGAACCTCTGCATCGTCCTGCCCGGTGATGACGGTGTTCACATACCTCCGCTGGTTGCAGAACTGCCCGATGCCGCGGATGATCTCCAGATGAAAGGCGTTCTCGTAGACATCCCGCTGGGAGGAGGCAGAATGATGCCGATGGTCTTGGAGAACGCCTCCACCGGTTCGGCCTCAAAGTTCGGCTCATAGCCAGCTGTGCCATAATGCGGCGCACCCGCTCCTTGGTTTCCCGGCTGATGGAAGGGCTGTCCTTGCAGGTGCGGGACACGGTGGAGGCGATACCCCCGCCGCTGCTGCCACATCCTTGATGGTAACTGCCATGGTCTGTTCCTCCCTGATGTAATAGGTCTATTGTAAAGCGGTTTGCACGCAATGTCAATGATTTGCGCACGAGTTTGCGCAGATCATGCAACCGCACCCTTTGCGCACTTTCGATGTTTTCAACAAAGAAACTTGCGGGCTGTTGTGCAAAAAGAAGAAAATATATTTTTGACCTAGAAAACTCTTGTAAAAATTGCAGAGTTGGATTATTCTTGTTGCGTAAAGTTACGCAACAGAAGCGCAACGATTGCGTAAAACGGCGCAAAAGGAAACAAGGAGGAACATTATGGCAACAACACAAGCAGCTCCGGGGAAAAAGGGGCTTATCAACTTTGACTTCTTACAGAAGCTGGGCAAGGTGCTGATGACCGTCATCGCCGTCATGCCTGCTGCCGGTCTGATGATCAGTCTGGGCAAGCTGGTGCAGATGGGCGGCGGTGACATTGCGGCAGTTATGACCATTGGCACCACCATGGAAAACATTGGCTGGGCGGTCATCAACAATCTGCACATCCTGTTTGCCGTGGCCATCGGCGGCAGCTGGGCAAAGGAGCGTGCCGGCGGTGCTTTTGCGGCTGTGCTGGCATTTGCCCTCATCAATGTCATCACCGGAAACATCTTCGGTGTCACCAGCGCCATGCTGGCAGACCCCAACGCCGTGACCCACACCCTGTTCGGGCGGGAGATCGCCGTCAATGGCTACTTCACCTCCGTGCTGGGTGCCCCGGCCCTGAACATGGGCGTGTTCGTGGGCATCATTGCCGGTTTCGTGGGCGGCGTGGCTTACAATAAATACTATAACTTCCGCAAGCTGCCGGATGCACTGGCCTTCTTCAACGGCAAGCGCTTTGTGCCTATGGTGGTCATTGCCTATTCTGTGGTCATTTCCATGGTGCTGGCACTGTTCTGGCCTGTGGTCCAGACCGGCATCAACAACTTCGGCATCTGGATCGCAAACTCTTCCGAGACTTCTCCTGTTCTGGCTCCGTTCATCTATGGCACGCTGGAGCGTCTGCTGCTGCCCTTCGGTCTGCACCACATGCTGACCATCCCCATGAACTACACTTCCTTCGGCGGCACCTACACCATTGCCACCGGTGTCAATGCGGGCAGCCAGGTGTTTGGTCAGGACCGCTGTGGCTGGCATGGGCCAATGACCTCATCAACTTCAAGAAAGCCGGTGACATGGCCGCTTACAACAACCTGCTGACGACCGTTACCCCCGCCCGCTTCAAGGTGGGTCAGATGATCGGTGCAACCGGTCTGCTGCTGGGCATTGCGCTGGCCATGTTCCGCCGTGTGGATGCCGACAAGCGCGCAAAGTATAAGTCCATGTTCATCTCCACCGCGCTGGCCGTGTTCCTGACCGGTGTGACCGAGCCGCTGGAATTTATGTTCATGTTCTGCGCTATGCCGCTGTACATCGTGTACGCACTGCTGCAGGGCTGTGCCTTTGCCATGGCAGGCATCATCCATCTGCGCCTGCACTCTTTCGGCAATCTGGAATTCATCACCCGTATCCCCATGTCCCTGCAGGCCGGTCTGGGCGGCGACATCATCAACTTTGTGCTCTGCGTGGTGGCGTTCTTTGTCATCGGCTATTTCGTGGCCTACTTTATGATCGGCAAGCTCAAGCTGGCAACGCCGGGCCGTCTGGGCAACTACACCGATGACAACGCGGACGATGCTGCAGCCGATACCAAGGCCGAGAAGAAAGCAGATAAAAAGTCCGATAACGGCCAGGCCGAGCGCATCATCGCCCTGCTGGGCGGCCGGGAGAACATTGTGCTGGTGGATGCCTGCATGACCCGTCTGCGCGTTACCGTGAAGGACCCTGCCAAGTGGCCGACCTTGCCGCATGGAAGGCCGAGGCGCTCTGAGCCTGCTGGTGAAGGGCGACGGCATTCAGGCTGTGTACGGCCCCAAGGCGGACGTTCTGAAATCTGACATCAACGATATTCTGTAAAAAGCTATGAAACTGCTGACTTTGAATACCCACAGCCTCATCGAGCCGGACTATGAGGCAAAGCGGGAGCATTTTGTAAACTTTATCGCAGCGGAGCAGCCGGAGGTGTTCGCCCTGCAGGAGGTGAACCAGACCGCCGCCGCTCCGCTGCTGGGAGAGATTCCGGCGGGGTACTTCCCCTGTCCCGGCAATGGGGTACCGCTGAAAGCGGACAACCACGCCGCAGCCGTGGCCCGGATGCTGGAAAAGCGGGGCGTGCAGTACCATTGGAGCTGGCTTCCGGCAAAGATCGGCTACGACAAGTACGATGAGGGCATGGCGGTGTTCAGCCGTGCACCCATCACCGCTGCGAAAATCTGCTGCTGAGCAAGTCCGGCGATTACAGCAACTGGAGGACCCGCCGCACCCTGGGCATCTGTGCAGGAGATGTCTGGTATTATACAGTGCATCTGGTTGGTGGAAGGACGAAGTGGAGCCTTTTGCCGCCCAGTGGGAAACGCTGTCCCGGGCGGCAGGCGCAAAAAAGACCGCCTTTCTGCTGGGCGACTTCAACAGTGAGGCCGACGTGCGGGGCGAAGGCTACGACCTTGTGCTCTGCAGCGGCTGGCAGGACACCTACCGGCTGGCACAGCAGCGGGACGAGGGCTACACCGTCATGCAGGCCATTGATGGCTGGCGGGATGCCCCGGATGCGGCGGCAAAAAAGCGCATTGACCAGATCTGGTGCTCCCAGGCGATCGCTGTAAAAAGCACCCGGGTGGTGTTCAACGGCCTGCGGGAGCCGCAGGTATCCGACCACGCGGGTGTTCTGATCGAGTTATAAAGGAAGAAGGAAATGAAGATGCAGAGAAGTGCAGGCATTTTGCTGCCCATCAGCAGTCTGCCGTCCCCTTACGGCATCGGCTGCTTTTCGCAGGAAGCATACGACTTTGTGGACTGGCTCAAGGAAGCCGGGCAGACTTACTGGCAGATCCTTCCGCTGGGTGTGACAAGCTACGGCGACAGCCCCTATCAGAGCTTTTCCGCCTTTGCGGGCAATCCGTATTTCATCAGTCTGGACGCACTGGTGGAGGAAGGGGTGCTGACTGCTGCCGAGTGCAAAAAGGCGAGCTTTGGCCGCAAGGCAGATGATATCGACTACAGCCGCCTGTATACCGAGCGGGGCCGTCTGCTGCGGCTGGCTTACTCCCGCAGCGACATCGGCCACAACGAAGCGTTTACAGCCTTCTGCGAAAAAAACAAGTGGTGGCTGGACGATTTTGCCTGTTCATGGCGGTAAAGGGCCGCTTTGAGGGTAAGCCGTGGATCGAGTGGGCCGAGGATATCCGTCTGCGCTGGCAGCCCGCGATGGACTACTACCGCCGGGAGCTGTATTTTGAGGTGGAGTACCACAAATATCTCCAGTTCAAGTTCGACCAGCAGTGGCGCAGGCTGAAGGCCTATGCCAACAGCAAGGGCATCCGGATCATTGGGGATATCCCATCTATGTGGCGCTGGATTCGGCGGACGCATGGGCAAACCCGGGTCTGTTCCAACTGGACAAGGACAACATTCCCACGGCGGTGGCTGGCGTTCCCCCGGATGGCTTTTCGCCCACCGGCCAGCTCTGGGGCAATCCGCTCTACCGCTGGGAAGCGCACCGCGCAACCGGCTATCAGTGGTGGATCACCCGCCTGTGGTACTGCTTTGAGCTGTATGATGTGGTGCGCATCGACCACTTCCGCGGCTTCGATGAGTATTTCTCCATCCCCTACGGCAGCGAGACTGCCGCGCCGGGCCACTGGGAAAAAGGCCCCGGCATCGAGCTGTTCCGTGCTGTGGAGCAGGCACTGGGCAAACGGGAGATCATTGCGGAGGATCTTGGCTACATGAGTGACACCGTGCGTCAGCTGGTGCGGGACAGCGGTTTCCCTGGCATGAAAGTGCTGGAATTTGCCTTTGACTCCCGGGATACCGGCAGCGCCAGCGATACCTGCCCCATAACTACCCGGTGAACAGCGTGGCCTATACCGCACCCACGACAACGAAACGCTGGTATCCTGGTACCAGACCATCACCGGTGCGGAGCGCGCATGGTGCGGGATTATCTGTTCGACTACGCCACCCCGGAGGAGCAGCTCTATAAAAGCATGATCGCACTGATCCTGCGCAGCGCAGCGGCGACCTGCATCATCCCCATGCAGGACTGGCTGGGGCTGGACAACTCCGCCCGCATCAATCAGCCTTCCACCGTGGGCCAGAACTGGCGCTGGCGGCTGAAAAAGTCCCAGCTGACCAAGAAGCTCCAAAAGGAGATCTGCCAGCTGACCACCCGCTACGGGCGGAAGAACTGGGCGTAACTGCATTAAAAACCATAAAACCCCATGTCCGGGCCGTTTCACACAACGGTCTGGGCATGGCTCCATCATTGTAAAGGTCATCAAGCAGTACAATTCCGCTCCCGTGGATGACTATCTCAACTGATTGCTCCCTGACGAAAAGGCCGCTTCCGTTCAAAAACGGAGGCGGCCTTTTGCGTCCGGCAGATTTACCACTGGTTAAAATGTACCGGTCATCCTCATAGCGGCTCTCACGCGGGGCAGTAAGGTCTGCTTCCGGGGAGCCAAGGGCGATGATGGAGTGGGGCACAATGGTCTCCGGCAGACCGAAGAGCTTTTGCTGGGCCTCTACCCGGTCCATCTGGGGCCAGGTGCCCAGCCAGACTGCGCCAAGCCCCAGCTCCTGTGCAGCCAGGCAGATGTTCTGGGCGGCAATGGCTCCGTCAATGATCCAGTAGTCCTTTGCAAAGCGGAACGCACGGTCAAGGTCGCCGCAGACGAGGATACCGGCGGCAGCTTTCCGCAGCGGCTCAGCAGGGCGGCCGTTGGCATCGGCCATCTGTGCCAGCTTTTCCGGGTCGGTCACCACCACGAAGGACCAGTCCCGTGCATTGACGCAGCTGGGTCCGCTCATGGCCGCTTCCAGCAGCTGGTGCAGTGTTTCGCTTTTGATGGGCTTGTCGGTGAATTCCCGGCAGCTGCGCCGGGTGAGAATGGCATCCAGAGTGTTCATAGATCAGTGCCTCCTGTTTTGATTTGCCCCAGTATAGCACAGTGATCATTCCTCGCTTCGGCCTTTGCAGTTTCAAGGAAGGCCCGGATCTTATCCACCTGGATCTGTGCCACGGCCCGGCCGGTCTCGTAGACGCGGCGCAGCTGGTCGGGGTCACGCTCCATGGCACCGATCTCCAGCGGGATGGGCGGGCGGATAACGTAATCCTTGCCGGACTGCTCCAGCATGGAGATGTAGCTCAGGGTTTCGTTGTAGCGCTCGTGGCGGTCAGCCACAGCCTCCACAAAGGCAGGATAGCGCAGATACCGTGCACGGATGGCGGGCAGCATGGGATTCTTCTTTTTCACAAACCCCTTGGGCTGGGTCAGGATGATGAGGTTCCGCTTGTAGCCGATGGACTCAAAGAAGCGGATGGGGATGGAATCGGCAACGCCGCCGTCCAGCAGGCCGTAATGGCCGATCTTGACGATCTTTGCGGCCAGCGGCATGGATGCCGAGCTTCCATCCAGCGCACATCCTCCGCATCACCGGTGCGGCACTTATGATAGATGGGGTCGCCGGTGCGGACATCGGTGCAGACCACAAAGTAATCCATGGGGGATTCCCGGAAAGTCTTGTCATCGAACGGGTCGAGCTTTTCGGGCACCTCGTGGTAGCAGAAATCCTCGCTGTACAGGTTGCCGGTGCGCAGCAGGTTGCGGAAGCTGGCATAGCGTTTGTCATTGCAGTAGGTGGTGTTGTAGCGGATGGTCCGCCCGATCTGGTGGGATTTGTAGTTGCAGCCGAACACTGCTCCCGCCGAAACACCTACCATGCCGTCTACCGTGATGCCCTGCTCCATCAGAACATCCAGAACACCGGCAGTGAACATGCCCCGCATGGCACCGCCTTCCAGGATCAATCCGGTCTTCATACGCGTGATACTCCTTCTCCTCACAATGCATCCCGCCCGAACAGGCGGCAGGATGCAGAAAATGGGCACCTTTCCCTGTGCCCGGAGCGCCCCGGAAATCCACCCGGAGCCGTTGCTTCCAGTATACTCAGATTTTGCTGAAAAACAAGAGAGAAAATGCCAAAAGACCTTGAAAACAGGGGGGCAAATCCGGTATACTAGGTAAAATCAAAATGCAGTACCAAAGCTTGGAGGAAGAGACGGATATGAAACTGCTGGAAGAACGCATTCAGAAAGACGGGATCGTGCGCGAGGGCAATGTGCTGAAGGTGGATAGCTTCATCAACCACCAGATGGACATCCCCCTGTTCCGCGAGATGGCAAAGGAGTGGAAGCGCCTGTTTGCAGGCAAGCCCATCAACAAGGTGCTGACCATTGAGGCCAGCGGCATCGGCATTGCCGCCGTGGTTGCCAGCGAGTTCAATGTTCCTGTGGTGTTTGCCAAAAAGTCCATGAGCATCAACCTGGATTACGACAACTATGAGACCAAGATCCAGTCCTTCACCCACAAGAAGATCTATAATGTCATCGTCTCCAAAAAGTTCCTCACCGCAGAGGACCATGTCCTGATCATCGATGACTTCCTGGCAAACGGCTGTGCCTGATGGGCCTGCTGGATCTGGCCAAGGAAGCCGGAGCCACGGTTGAGGCATTGGCATTGCCGTGGAAAAGGGCTTCCAGCAGGGCGGCGAGCTCATCCGCAGCAAGGGCATCCAGCTGGAGAGCCTTGCCATTGTGGAATCCATGAACAGCGAGACCGGCGAGATCAAGTTCCGCGAGCAGCCGCACCAGAACTGAAAACAAGCAATTCAAGACCGCTTCGGCGGTCTTTTTTGCTGCCCGTTTTCAGGCCCCGTCAAAACTGTCGCCGTCAGCGGGGAGGTCGGCGGCAGTCTCTGCTGTGGAGGCAGCCGGGGCTTCCGTGGTGCGGGGCACGCCCCTGTACACCAGCGTCTGCTCCAGCACTTCGGCACAGACCGGGGCCGACAGGCTGCCGCCTGCGGTCGTCCAGCTGTGGGGTTCGTCCAGGCAGACCAGGCAGAGAAACTGCGGGTCGTCGATGGGAGCCACCGCCACAAAGCTGGCAATGCGGGCTTTTTCGTCGGTGCTGTCCAGCTTCTGGCTGGTGCCGCTTTTTCCGCCTACCCGGTAGCCCGGGATCTGGGCGTTCCGTCCGCCGCCGTGGAGCACCACGGCCTCCATCATCTCCCGCATGGTCTGGCTGGTCTCTGCTTGAGCACCTGCCGTTTGCAGACAGGGGCGAGCTGCTCAATGGTACTGCCGTCCGGGGCCAGGATCTCCGAGACGACGTAGGCTGCATCAGTTTTCCCCCGTTGACCACGGCGCAGACTGCCGCCGCCATTTCCAGATAGGAGATCTTGCTGCTCTGCCCAAAGGCACAGGAGGCCAGCTCCACCGGCCCATCCGGTCGGCGGTGTAGTACAGGCTCTTTTTCGGCTCGGCAGGCAGGTCGATGCCGGTGGGCTCCCGCAGGCCGAAGGCGGCAAAATAATCGCAGAAGGCCTCCCTGCCCAGCCGGGCCCCGATCTGGATGAAGCTCTGGTTGCAGGAATTTTCCAGCGCCTGGGTCACGCTCTGGGCCCCATGGCGCTTGTGGTTGGCACAGTGGAAGCGGGTGCCTGCCACCGAGATGGATTCCCCGCAGTAAAAGCTGGAATGCTTTGTGATGGCTCCGGCATCCAGCGCCGCCGCGCAGGTGATGAGCTTGAACACGCTGCCCGGCTCGTACAGGTCGCTGACGGCTTTGTTCCGCCACTGGGTCTGCTGGGCCAGCTGCAAAGCGGCCTTGCGCGCATCACCGGTCAGGCTTCTACGGTGTTCCGGGCGGCGGTGTCGGCAATGACGCGGGGCTCGTTGGGTCATAGGAGGGCGTGGTGGACATGGCCAGCACGGCCCCGGTGTTCACATCCATGACGATCCCCACAGCCCGCGCCGCCACATGGTGCTCCTGCACGGCGTAGGACAGCGCATTTTCAAGGTAGTGCTGGATACAGCTGTCGATGGTGAGCCGCAGGCCGTCCCCCTCGGTGGGAAAACGCTCGGTCTCGTAGCTCTGTTCCAGCGTGTAGCCCCAGGCGTTGACAGCTGTGAGTACCACGCCGTTTTCCCCGGTGAGCAGATCATCATATTTCAGTTCCAGCCCGGCCACCCCTGCGTTGTCCACATTGGTGAACCCCAGCACCGAAGCCAGAAACGCGCCCTGCGGATACCAGCGCTTGCTGTCCTGATTGATGCGGATGCCGGTGATGCTGTTTTCCTCGCAGAAGTCCCGCACGGCATCGGCTGCAGCACGGTCCACCCGGTAGCGGAGCAGGCAGTCGTTGGAGCGGCGGTCGCTGAATTTTTCCAGCAGGGCCGCTTCGTCCAGTGCTAGGATCTCCGCAAGGCCGTGGGCGGCAAGGGTGATTTTTTCTTCCGGCATCTCCCGGGGGGAGGCCCGCAGTCCAGCAGCTGCTGTTGCGGCCAGCAAAAGACCGTCGGCGCTGTAAATGCGCCCCCGGTCTGCGGGGACCACGGTGTCCCGCAGCTGCTGGCCCTGTGCACGGTCGGCATAAAAGCCGTCGGTGCGCACCTGCAGGAAAAAGAGCCGCACGGCCAGCCCCAGGCAGACGGCACAAAACAGCACCGCCACGGCCCGTGCCCGGCGGCGGAATCCCCGCTCGGGCAGGGTGCGGAGAAATCTGGGCATGATGTCACCCCCTTTAACGGGCTCACCCTCTCCGTCATCGCTGACGCGATGCCACCTCTCCCGAAGGAGAGGCCTTGGCATTCGATACAAAGTTTATGATTTTGTCAAAAGCTCCCCCTTTGGGGGAGCTGGCGCAAAGCGCCTGAGAGGGTGAGCTAGTGTACAAGATATGCACAACGTCACGATAATATCCGTATAGCCAACAGCAGCATGGCGTACAATAGTAAAACTGGGGGTGACGACATGAAACTGACTGCCTTGCAGGCGGGCGGCACAAGGCACCGCTGCAGCCGCTGCCGGCCATGGACCTGCCGTTTCTGGTGCTGGTACTCACGCTGGTGGGGTTCGGGCTGGTGATGCTGGGCAGTGCGTCGGGGGCGGTGGCCTTTACCGGCGGGGCGATGCCTTTGCCTACCTGCGCCCCCAGCTGCTCTATGCCGCCATGGGCATTGCGGGGCTGTGGCTGGCCAGCCGGGTGGACTATCACATCTTCACAAATTGGCCTGGCCGCTGCTGGGGGTCTCGCTGGTGCTGCTTGCGGTGGTGCTTTTTATGCCGGAATACAACGGCTGCAAACGGTGGCTGGTGATGCCGGGGGTGGGCACCCTGCAGCCAAGCGAGATCGCAAAATTTGCCGTGGTGCTGGTGTTTTCGCACATCATCTCGCTGAACCATGACAGGATGCGCAGCTTTGCGGTGGGGGTGCTGCCCTTTGTGCTGGTGCTGGGAGTGGTGGCGGCGCTGATGCTGCTGGAACCCCATCTTTCGGGCACTTTGCTGATCCTGGGCATCGGGGCAGTGCTGATGTTCGTGGGCGGCACAGGCCTGCGGTGGTTCGTGCTGGCGGGCCTGGGCGGGGCGGCCGCCATCGGAGCGGCGGGTGGTCGTCATGGCCGGACCTTGTGCCTACGCCGCCGACCGCTGCGCTCCTGGCAGGACCTTTTGCTGACCGCTGGGGACGGCCACCAGACCATCCAGAGCCTGTACGCCATCGGCTCCGGCGGGGCCACCGGGCTGGGGCTGGGGAACAGCCGCCAGAAGCATCTGTTTGTGCCCGAACCCCAGAACGACTTCATCTTCTCCATCGTCTGCGAGGAACTGGGCTTTGTGGGGGCCTGCGCCGTGGTGCTGCTGTTCGTGCTGCTGCTCTGGCGGGGCATCACCATTGCCGCCCATGCTCCCGACCGTTTTGGGGCGCTGCTGGTGGTGGGCTTTACCGTGCAGGTGGCCCTGCAGGCTGTCCTCAATGTGGCCGTTGTCACCAATACCATCCCCAACACCGGCATCAGCCTGCCCTTTTTCTCCTCCGGAGGAACGAGCTTGATGATGCTGCTGGGAGAGATGGGTATTGTCCTATCCGTATCAAGAGGTGAGACCTGACGGAATAGAAAACATAAAGTTGAATTGCCAAAAGCTCTCCCTTTGGGAGAGCTGGCGCGAAGCGCCTGAGAGGGCGAGGATGCTATAAATTACAAAACAAACTTGTCCGCCTCACACTCCGGCCCTGTTTTGCATACGGTGGGGTATCTTTTGCGGAATGGGGGCACGGACATGGAGGAACGGATCGTGGTGACAGGGGGCCGCCCGCTGAACGGAAGCGTAAAAATTCCGGCAGCGAAAAACAGCGTTCTGCCGCTTTTTGCGGCATCGCTGCTCTGCACGGGAGAGGTACGGCTCCAGGCTGTGCCCCGCCTTGCGGATGTGGAGCACTGCATGGCGCTTTTGCGGGGCGTGGGCTGTGTAGCCCGGTGGGAGGGCAGTGATGCAGTGCTCTCCGGTCCGCCCGCCAACAGCACCCTGCCGGGGCAAACAGCGGGACAAATGCGGGCCTCCATCCTGTTCTGCGCGCCGCTGCTGGCAAGGCTGGGCCGCGCCGAGACCAGCCTGCCCGGCGGTGCTGCATCGGGGCCCGGCCCATCGACCTGCATCTGGCGGGGCTGGCAAAAATGGGGGCGGTGGAGCTGGAAGCAGGGGAAGGGCGGCTGGTGCTGACGGCTCCCTCCGGCCTGCACGGGGCCGAGATCACCCTTCGCTTTCCCAGCGTGGGAGCCACCGAGACGCTTCTGCTGGCCGCTGCCTGTGCCAGAGGCAGGACCATCCTGCGGGGAGCGGCCCGGGAACCGGAGATCGCCGACCTGGCCGCTTTTCTGAACCGGTGCGGCGGTTGCATCGAGGGGGCGGGCAGCTCCACGATCCGCATCGAAGGGCGGCGGGGGCTTTCCGGGTGCTGTTTTTCGCCCCTGCCCGACCGCATTTTTGCTTCCAGCGCTGCGCTGCGCGCGGCGGCGGCGGGTGGCG
>ENA-OQCP01000498-OQCP01000498.1-human-gut-metagenome-genome-assembly--contig:-NODE-498-length-17548-cov-2.415361_pt1 | contig 17548 bp, 17 predicted proteins | sample MGYA00242760_ERZ504583 | MGnify/ENA primary metagenome ERZ504583 (study PRJEB26092, sample SAMD00036308) | human gut metagenome | host: Homo sapiens | study: EMG produced TPA metagenomics assembly of...
CGAAAGCCATAAAGTAAAAGTGCCGTCATCGGAAAATGACATAGAACCCTGATAAGCGCTGTAATTTGTGTTGTAAACCTCACTCATTTCAACCTCATCACCGCTCGCATTCTTAGCACCTTCGGGAACCCATGCAGATGAGGTAAGCTCGGCGGTTACTGACGGTGAAAGCACATTAACGGCAACGATTGCCGCAATAATAAATATGCAGGCGGCAATAACCGATGAAACAATTGCTGTTGTTTTCTTTTTCTTATTCTTCTTTTTTACAGCCCTGTTAGCCTCAAATTTTGCATAGTCAGGCTTTTTAACAGATTTTTTACTCATTTAATCACCGATATTTTACTTAAAGGATACAATAATTCCGCCGTAGTTTACGGTAATTTCAGCAGGAACATTACCGTTCCATTTGGTTACGGCAGCAATAACATTTTTATCGTTGGAATATGTTATTACAACGGAGTCGCCCTCAACTATGTACGCACCGAATTTGCCGAGGCACTTGTGATTCCGTCAATGAATGTTCCGTCCTCATTAAAAGTAAATCCGCCGCCTGAATAAGCAGAGCCGAAAAGATCTCTCAAAGAATATTCTTCAGAAGAATTTTCGTCTTTTGCATAGTACGGAATAAGAGTTGCACTGAATTTTGGCTTTTGCTCCTCTCCGCTGATTGTCGGAACAACAATTTCACTGTCATTTGCAGATGTTTCGGCTGTGTATCCCTGTTCTGTCGGCTCTTGTGAAGCTTCACCCGATTTGGTTGCAGGCTGTGTGGTTTCGGATACAGAGTCGGAAACATTCTGTGTTGAGTTTGTATTATCGGCGGTTGTTGAAGCAGCCACAGTCGGTACTGTTGTTGCCGAATTATTATTTTTACCCGAAAGATTCATAAACAGGATAACCGCACCTGCAATTACTGCAACAAGTACAACAACACAAATAATTATTATCAATGATTTTTTTGAACTTTTAACTGCGTGTTTACCGCTCATTTTGCGTTCTTCCTTTCTTCAGCCTCTTTTTTAAGCTTTAAAAGATAACTTCTTTTCATCATTTTTCCGTTATAGAAAATAAATTCATCACCGTCAGCCGATTCATCAATTTCAAGATCCGAATAATCTTCTGCAACAGGCTCTTCATCATCACGGAACTGACCTTTGCGTCTGTTCTCCATTTTCTTATCAATTGTTTTGCTCTTTGAATCCTTGTCAACAATCATTGAATACATATTCTTATAAACTGCAGAATTTATTATAAAAGATAAAATTGACGGAACAATGAACAATGCAAGAACAATTGTGAAAATGATGAGCAGTACCGGAGTAAAACTGCACATAAGCACTGTTGCACAAACGAGGAATAAAATAAGAATTCCGAAAACTGCAAACAGATTGTGTTTAAGCTCACCGAATGTCATAAGTGCGCTGTTTTTGTAAATATCCTTCATCTTGATATCAAAAGTAACCGTCATAGGCGGAACATAGAAGAACATAAACAGAAAGAAAATTGCAATTAAAATACAAATAACAAGCGGAACATAAAACATTCCGTTCTTTGAACCGAGTCCGAGATAAAGGACAATTGAGTAGTAGCTGATAAAAACAGCGGCATACATCACAACGCCGTGTATGAGGAATCTTATGAGATTTTCTTTTATTCCGCCGATGAAATTTGAGAAAACATCAACATTTTCCTCTCCCCTTACCATATGGGAAGTAACCTGAGTTACGCCGGCATAAAACGGAAAAAGCGGAATTATCGTAAGAAATATATAAACATTGAAATTAGACCCGTAAGTATTAATCAAAAAGAAAATTCCGAATATTACGGCAAACGGCAATGCAAAAAGCACATTCGTTAGCAAAAGTCGTGGTAAATTGTGAAACAATGACGAGAAAAAGCCTGTCAATGCTACAGCGTTCTTTTCCGATGCCATAGCGCCCTCCAAAATTAAAAATTGAACGATCCCGAAAACAGACACCACAAAGCCGTGTCCAGCAAGGTTGAACAAAAGGTCATTATGAGTGCCGAAACAGATCGGGAACAAAAATCAATCACCTCATTTTTCAAAGAATTTGTTTGATGAGAATGACCGATTAAGCTGAAAAACATCTGTTTTGAAATTTCAAAAGCATATGCCGACAGCTTTACGAGTGCCAAACAGAACAAAAATGTTCCCGGCAACACAACAAGCAGATAAAAACCTGCTCCTTTAAGTGAATATGTAATAATAAGATATGCCGCAGTAAGTCCTGTTCCAAAGCCTTTAAATGCTGAAACAAACGGCAAAAACGGTATTCCCCACGGTGCAAAGTCCCAAGAGGAATACAACTGTAAGAAATATAAAATCGGATGCAAAGCAGGCGCAAAATGTGCTGACGGCATTCTGACCGAGCCTTGCATCAAGATTTGTAGTAAACAGAAAATCAAGGGAATCAAGCATTTGCTTATCGGCTTTTGATGCATAAATTGAACCGAAAACAAGTCCGGCAAGAAAAGCCGAAACAAAGATAAGCACCACGGAATATCGCCTTATAAAAAATCTGACATCAGACGGTGAAATTCCCTTTGATCTGCGAAAAAGATAACGCTTTTTAAAAGAAAATACAATGCTTTTCATAAAATACATTCCTCTCATTGGTTGTCCGTTAAAATATATGAGGAATGTATTCATTTTATGTTAAGGCAAAATTATTTGCCAAGCTCCTCTGCCCTCTTTGTACAAGCGTCCATACCGTCAAGAACAGCCTCATAGAAGCCGTGTTCTTTAAGCTTATCCATAGCGGCAATTGTTGTGCCTCCCTTTGAGCAAACCCTGTCTATGAGTGTTTCAACAGGCTCACCGCTGTCACGGAGCATTGCTGCCGAACCCTCAAGAGTTGCACAGACAAGGTTCATGGCCTTGTCATAGTCGATTCCGCAATTCTTTGCGTAATCAGCCATAGCCTTTGCAAAAAGATAAATATAAGCAGGGCTGCTGCCGTTTACCGCAATTATTTCATTCATATGGCTTTCGTCAATATATTCGCAAACACCGCTGCCTGCAAACATATTGTAAACGATTGTTTTGTCATCATCGCTGATATTCTCAGACGGACAAAGGGCTGTTGCACCCTTTTTGAGCAAGAGAGGCGTATTAGGCATAACCCTTACAACAGGGCAGTCACACTCAAGACCTTTTCTTACATATGCAATAGATATGCCTGCGGCAATTGATACTATGGTTTTGGCTGTTGTAATGCTGTTTTTGAGGGACTCAAGAACTTCGGGATAATTCTGCGGCTTGACTGCAAGAACAATAATTGAACTGTTCTTTGCTATTTCATCGGCAGATGTCATTACATTTGCACCCATATTTTTCATAGCGGCGCACTTTTCTTCGCTTACATCAAAAACATTGATAAAATCAGCCTTGCCGTCGTTTTTGTGCCATAAGACCTTTTATAATGCTGTTGCCATATTGCCTGCGCCTATGAAACCTATTTTTTTCATTTTAAGACCTTCTTTGCAAAAATTAATATCAGATACCGAAACTCGGGTTTGAGTAACATGAGAAATGGAAGTGGTGATAATTGTGCTGACCGTCACGGTCATAATCGCCGTAGAGGAATGTTTCCGCCTCGTCAACCCGTCTGTACAAAAGTCCCCAATAGCAAGAACCTGCCGCATGGTGATACTGCAAAAGTGCATCAATAAGGTTCTGCTTATTGACATTATTCAAATCTCTTGAACCGCCCGAAGCAGAAACATAGTCCTTGTGGATATATCCTGTTGTGCCGTTCGAAAGCTTAACTTTATACCAGTTTGTGTTATAACGCTTGCCGTCAACAAATTTAAGTTTTGTTCCGTAGTTCATACGGGTAACAACGGAGTAGTTAGTTCCTGCACCTCTTCTGAGGTTTACATCTGAACCTGTAACCGTACCCGAAGCGCCTGCTTTGATAGTACCGCTTGAACCTGTGTTCAAGAGAACAGACTGGAGTTCGGAGTCATTGTAGAACACACCGCTGCCTACATTGTATGCAAAGCACACAAGTGCGTCAAACTGTTGCTGATTGAACTTTATACCGTTATTTACAAGGTAGGAATTTGTTGTGGTGGTATATCCGCCCTTGTTCACGGTCTGGCAAAGATAAGCATATGCCTGATTTGAAGTTATGTTGTTGTAGAACTGTTCGCCTGAAATTACAACCTTGCCGTAACCGAGTGTAGGATCGGTTGTAATGCTGTCTGCTGTGACTTTCGGGAGAAATCCCTCATAGTTTGCAATAAGCTTGATTACCTCGTCACTCGCTCTGCGCTCGGCACAGGCTGTGGTGGTTTTATTGGTTGTTGAGGTTACAAACACCTCACCCTCACCGCCGCCTGCCGTGGTGTAATACTTTGATTCGGTTTTAAATTTAGAATATGCCTTTACAGACCATTTGCCTGATTTTGAAAGCTTTTGTGTGCCTGTCCATATGTAAGAATTGCCGTCTTTAACCTTATTTTTTGCGGTGACCTTATAAGAGGTTGAGCCGTTTGTAACTACAAAATACACGCCTACCCTGTCTGTGTCGGTAATAGCCTTAAAGCTTACATTTGAATTAAGAGGAGCGGAGTTTGGTGACGCATAGCAGAAACGCACACTCTCCCTCGGCATAACATGGATAAGACAGGTTGCCGCACCGTATGATGTTGATGCTGTGATTGTTACATAGCCCTTGCCTACCGTATCAACAACACCGTTCTTAACTGTTGCGATTTTCGTATTTGAACTTGACCATGTGACGCCTCTTGTGCTTGATTTCAAAAGCATTGACTTCTGCCACGGAAGATTTACATTGCTGTTGGATATATTTACCGATGAGCCGGATTTTACGGTGATTTTGCAGGTTGCAGAATGTGAACCGCTTTTCGCAGTAATTGTTGCAGAGCCTGCTTTCTTGGCTGTTACAATACCTCGAGAGTCAACGGTTGCAACTCCTGTATTTGAGCTTGACCATGAAACACTTCCCGACGCTGTTGCAGTAATTGCAAATCTGTTGCCTGTGAAAATTGATTTGCTTGATACGGAAAGTTTAACAGATGAACCTGTTGACGGTTTTGCGGTTGTAGCTGAGTCGTCGTAGGCTGTGTCTGACCGTTCATCTTAACATAGTCTTTTTTTACATAGCCTGTTTTTGAATTTGATGTAAGCTTAATATTATACCAATCATTGTTATAAAGCTTTGTGCTTACAAAAGTAACCTTTGTATTTACTCTCATACAATCAACAACCGAATAGCTTGTACCGGCACCGCTTCTGAGATTTACATAATCGTCTGTTATATAACCGCTTACGGTTGACGCTGATGCAGTCGGCTGAGTTGCAGGCTTGGTTGCCTTTGTTGTAGGTTGGGTTGAACTGTTCATTTTTACATAGTCTTTTTTTATGTAACCTGTTTTAGCAGTTGAAGTAACCTTAACCTTATACCAGGCGGAGTTGTAGAGTGAAGTGCTTACAAAAGTAAGCTTAGTATTCTTCCTAAGGCAACCAACAACAGAATAATTTGTGCCTGCTCCGCTTCTGAGATTTACATAATCATCGGAAACATAACCTGTTACGCTTGATGCCGTTGCCGAAGAACTTACGGCAACATATTCCTTTGTAACATAGCCTGTCTTTGAATTTGATTTAAGCTTGATTTTGTACCACTTTGAGTTATAGAGCTTTCCGTCAACAAAAGTAAATTTTGTGTTCTTTGCCATACAGGTTATAACCGAATAATTCGTACCTGCACCGCTTCTCAGATTTACATACGACGCATTTATATAGCCTGATGCGCCTGCTGATACGCTTGCGGAAACCTCCTCGGTTGATTGAGCCGCATTAGCCGAAAATGCAGTTATTGCAACAGCACCTACCGATACTGCCATAAGAACCACAAGGACTATGCAGACTATACGGACAAACAATTTTTGCTTTTTCATTTAAGTCCACCTTCTCAAAACTTCTTTGAATTATAATTACTTGTGAAAATTACCGAATATTTTACCTCTTAATCTGCGAACATACTGCATAACAAAGACGGTAATTGCATAATCATAGAGCAAAAAGAAAATATTTCCGGCAATCAAAAATGCCCACGGAACATAAAAACCGAAAACGGTAAATTCATCTGTCGGAATTGACAACAGCCATGTTGCGACAAAGAACGAACCGATGGCGGTAACATTAAATACCGCAAACTTGAGTATGTATTGAACTGCCCTGTTTTTGATTTTAAATTCAAAAGCGCCCTTTAAAATGGGATAATAGCCAAAAAGTGCAATGAAATATATAACAGCCTCTTTATCGCCGGCAAGGAGCGTTGAAAGCACGGCAGTTACACAAAACACACCGATTGCCCATCCATAACCGTATTCAACAACTATGCAGGAAATGAGAATTCCTGCAAGACAGGGCAAAGCGTATGTTCCGATCGGAACAAGAGATGTCATCATCATAAAAACGAGTGAGAGCGCCGCAATAATTCCGCAAACCGCAATACGCATTGTCCCCTTTTTGATACCGTTTTTCTTCATATTAACATCCCATTCTGCAACAATCACACAAGCAGTTTGCACACATCATTCCTGCACAAACATCGCAGAAGGATGAGCCTGTTGCGTTAGGATTTGTTTGAGTATAACCGCCGTAGTTGTATGCTCTCTGGCTCTGCATATTGTTAAGAGCGGCTCGGTATTCCGTGTTGTTGGGGTCCATATTGCACGCAGTTGTGAAATATGAAAAAGCCTGTTCAGACCAACCTCTGCGGTATGCAATCATGCCCTTGAGATAATGCCATTCGGCGGTTCTCATTGACTGTGCTGTGTTTTCAAGAATCTGATCGGCCTGATCAAGAAGTCCTCTCTGAATGTAAATTCTTACATTGTAGAACTGTGAGCTTGAAGAATTTGCGTTATATGACGAACTGCCTGTTGAGCCTGTACCCTTGCCCTTCTGACGCATCTGATTAATCATATCGTATGCCTCATTAATCTCCTTCATTTTCTGCTCCGCAACATCCGCAAGAGGACTGTCGGTGTAGTTATCGGGATGATATTTTTTAGCAAGGTTTCTGTACGCTGCTTTTACTTCTTCATCGGTAGCTGTTTCAGACACACCGAGAACCTCATATGGATTATTCATTATTGACCTCCGTATCAAGTTTGCTTGTTACTCTGTTTTGTGATGCAGGGAATCCCAAAAGCATCATATTATCTAAAATTCCCTTAAAATCGGTAAGTTCAAAAGATTGTAGGCATCATATGCCCTTGCAAGTGACTGATTAAGCACCGCTTTTATAAAATCCGATGATTTTACCTCACCTGTTTTCTTGTTTACAAACGGATTAAATCCGTTTGATTTGATATCTTTTTCTATATCATCTGCGGCATCGACAAGATAAATCCACCTGCCGATATGATAGCCGAATTCATAGAGAACTCTTTTTTGAATTTCATCATGAGCCTCAGCCGACAATACAGCAGCGAGCATTAATGCCGTTGGATGAGCCGACATATCTACAGACGACTTTTCCGAATGTTCAGCATCATACTGCATCTTCATCATATCAGAAACTGCTTTGTCCATATCGGGATACTTATCTGCCGCCTTCTTCCTCTGATGAGAAAAGAAAGGCTTTATGATTCTGCACAACAGCTTTTTAAAAAATCCGCTATCCTGAATATCATCAATGATTTTATAATAAACCGATATCATTGAAAATGCGGCAGCCTTTCTGTATGCGTCACCGGAATCTGTTGCAAACTTGCATTTTTTAAGAGGATTACAGGTGCATCTGCCGTCTTTAAAGCCTTTGCATGAACGGTTAAGTGACATTAAAAGCATTGCATAAAATGTGCAGTCATAGCTTAGCGTAAATCTTGTAAACACGGAGTAATCCTTACCCATTTGCCTGCAAAGACCGCAATACACAGCCTTATAAGCCTCGGATTCACGAACAAGCAGTTCGCTCTTTTGAATCTGCAAATAACCAAACACGGATTTTCTCCTTTATACAATAATACATAGTATATTGTACAACAAAACAGAGTTAAAAGCAACAGAATAACGGTATATTCTTTGGATAATCAGCCAAAATGAGCTTATTAACGGGAAATGTTGCAAAAAATTTTCTTCTCATATTATAATCATAGTGCAGATGTTCTCTTCTGTTAAGATTGAATATCAAAAATTATTTGCAAAACTAAAAAGGAATTTGCATATTATGAATGTTTACGATTTTGATAAAACGATTTACTACGGGGACTCAACAGCTGACTTCTATTTATTCTGCCTTAAAAGGCATAAAAAAATACTCACTCTTGCCCCATCGCTTTTGGGAGCATTTTTAAAATTCTATGTATTCAAAAAAGGTACAAAAACTGATTTTAAAGAAAAAATGTACAGATTTCTTACCTATTGCGATACTGAAAAGGATGTAAATGATTTCTGGAAGGAATACATAGGAAATATAAAACCGTTTTATCTTGAACAAAAGAAAGATGATGATGTAATTATTTCGGCATCGCCCGAATTTTTGCTGAAACCCGTTTGCAAAAGGCTCAAAATAAAAACCTTATGGCGTCAAAGGTAGATATGCACAGCGGAAAATATTCGGGTGTAAACTGTCACGGCAAGGAAAAGGTAAAACGATTTTATGAGGCTTTCCTGACGGAAAAATTGACAATTTTATTCGGACAGTTACAGTGATTCGCCACTTGCGGAGATTGCAGAAAAAGCTTTTATGGTTGACGGCGACAAGTTGAAGGTTGGATATTCTTTAAATAATTTTTACGGAGCAGAAATCTGTTCCGTATTTTTATTTTTTCGGGTTGCCAAAACATTGAGCCGTGTTTGTTTCGGGCAAGTGTTTCAACGGTTTTACCTGTTGAAATAGAAAATTGCTATATATCAAACTTCCGTCCTCGCCAATGCGGCTTGTTCATCGTCATACTTTCATCAACGCTCTCCCTAAAAACAGTTGTTTTCTTCTATCCACTTTTATTTTTACGGTTACTCTCTCCCCGTCTGAAATATAGTCGCCTTGCGTTGTGCATGAATGCACTTCCTTATGCTCCTTATTTCAGACAGCGCTTTGCTCCCTAACCAAAGAGCCTAGGTTCTGTACCCAAAAATAACGACCGGCGAGGACTAAGCCGTGAAAATTACGCAAGTAATTGGAGCGGATTAGACGAGTGAGAGTTATTTTTGGAAACAGTACAGAACTACGAGGCTTGACAGTTTCCGCCACAGGCGGCGGTCGCAAGGCTACCTCAAGTCCCGTCATCGCTTGCTTGCAAAATAGAAAAGACTTGATACACACGGTATCAAGTCTTTTCTATGGTGCGAGTGACGGGACTTGAACCCGTACGTCGTGAAACACACGCCCCTCAAACGTGCCTGTCTGCCTATTCCAGCACACTCGCATTTATTAGATTTTTGTCGGTTTCTCAACTCAACAATCAAGATTATATCATAAGGCATTTAACTTGTCAACACATATTTGAAAGTTTTTTCAATTTTCTTACATAATTTTTTCTCTATCTGCAAAAAACGCATAAAAACTGAAACTTTATGCTTTTACAAGAATGACATCGGGATAGGCTGTATCCCGACATCATCCTATTTTTTTGGCAATCAGCCGAGAATTTTTTCTGCAACTTTTGGCAATTCATCAAACGAACTGATTGTATATTCGAAATTTTCCGTTGTGCCGAATCCGTATGATGCAAACACAAACGGTATTTCTGCATCTTTTGCGGCAATTTGATCACCGATTGTATCGCCGAGATACACAGCCTTATCAATGCCGTTACGCTCCATAACAAGCTTTATATTCTCTCCCTTTGTCAGATTGGTTCTGCCTGACATTTCAAAATCGGAGAAATATTTTTCAAGCTTATGAGCGAACAGGAACGCTTCTATATAACCGCATTGACAATTGCTGATTATGGCGAGAAAGTAATTCTCGGAAAGAATTTTAAGTGTGCTTTCAAGATTTTCATACAAATGACCGCCCGTTTTGCGAAGTGACGGAATCTGTTCAGCGCAACATTCCTTTACAATTGCGACCGAATTTTCAAGCGGAAGCTCGGGCAACATTATTGACGCAATTTGTTCAACCGTTTTTCCCATATAGCCGTTCATTTCTTCAAGTGTAATTTGCTTTGTTGTTTCTTTATGTTTTTTAAGTATATTGTTCCACACAGGCAAAATCACATCACAAGTGTGCCACAATGTGCCGTCAAGGTCAAATAAAACTGCTTTTTTCATAAATTCATATCTCCAAATTAAATATGTTTAACGGACTCCCGTTGCCAAAACGATATTATCACAACGGATTTTGGTTGTCAAGGTATGGTGCTGTAGATATGTTACTTTACCTGTGGGCGTCCGATAAATGCCCTTACTGACTACAAAAAAATTATGTGGTAAAAACAAATCCCGTCATATTCACTAATACAAATTGATATAACGGTAACTTGCGAGTGACGGTGATTGCTATATGTCAAACTTACAACCTCGCCAATGCGGCTTGTTCATCGTCATACTTTCATCAACGCTCTCCCTAAAAACAGTTGTTTTCTTCTATCCACTTTTGTTTTTACGATTACTCTCTCCCCGTCTGAAATATAGTCGCATTGCGTTGTGCATGAATGCACTTCCTTATGCTCCTTATTTCAGACAGCGCTTTGCTCCCTTTTTTCGCCACAGGCGGCGGTCGCAAGGCTACCTCAAGTCCCGTCATATTTCCTATTGCAGTTTGTTATAGCGGTAACTGCGAGTGACGGTGATTGCTATTTATCAAACTTCCGTCCTCGCCAATGCGGCTTGTTCATCGTCATACTTTCATCAACGCTCTCCCTAAAAACAGTCCACCGGACTGTTTTCTTAACGGTCGTCTTCAAGTCCCGTCATCGCTTGCTTGCATAAAAATAGAAAAGACTTGATACGCAAGGTATCAAGTCTTTTCTATGGTGCGAGTGACGGGACTTGACCCGTACGTCGTGAAACACACGCCCCTCAAACGTGCCTGTCTGCCTATTCCAGCACACTCGCATTTATCTCTCACTTTTTTCGTGAGCAGTATTGATTATACGGTAAAACTGTAATTTTGTCAATACTTTTTTTAAAGTTTTTTAATATTTCTTTCCCCTGCATCGAATTGCAACACAGGGGAAAGATTTTAGATTCTAAATAGATCAGTTTTACGATCTTGTACCCTTTTTTACCTGCTTTTCAAATTTATCAAGACAGGTATTCCAGTTATCGTATGACGGATCGTTGCGCTTATCTTTGAAGAGCTTTGTATCGTCAAGATACTTTCCGACATAATCCGTCAGTTTCACCGCACCGTTATAGTTAAGGTGATCTCCTTTATCCTTTGTATCCTTTTTCCAATCAATCGGGATATCATCACGAAGAAGATTGGTATCGATATAATCAACACCGAGATCCTTTGAAATTGCTTCCATAGTGTTATGTCGCTGGTAGTTCCAGTTTTTTGTGCTTGGGGTACTTATCAGCACAGTCTTGCGCCGTGTGTTTTACAGAATTTAGCAATTTCATTGAGATACTTTTTGTTGGTAGAAAGTATCGGTGCAGAAACATCGGAATATTTCATATATTCCTTGATAGCCTTATCTGTCGCAGGCTTAGACTTTTTAGTAAAGTAATAACCTTTGTTATTCTCATTCGCAGTATATTCAACTGTAGCCGAAAAATCCTTGAGCTGAAGATTCTTCCAACGGTCATGATATCTGAACACAGGAAAAATCTGCTCTGCCTTATATGTGATTTCATCCTCAAGATAAGATTTTCTGAAAATCGCATTGGTTTCAAGGAACACAATCTTCGGACTTTGTTTTTCAAAAGTTTTTTTCAAAAATTCCATTGAGTACACAAGCTTTTGAGACGGAGAAGAAACATCATACGAGGTAATTCCGTAATCCCTCCAGATATTGAGCGGAATGAACGAATGATACACCTCACTGTCACCGATAAACACAGTGTCAATACTGTCTTTAGGTTCACTGAAAATACCGTTTGCTCTCGGATAATGAATGCCCGATGCCTTGTCATTTGACTTTGGCTGAAATACGAGTGAGGACACCTGAAGTAATCCGAGAAGTATTGCAACAAACAGGACACAGCTGACAATTCTCTTAATTATTTTCTTCATAATCAGACCTCCTTAGAAGTTCGCATAAATCGGATCAACGGCAACATAACCCTTGCCGTAAGCACCGAAGATTATGATGAACATAATAAGAGCGTAAACAGCCGCCCATCTTATAACAACATTTCTCTTTGCAATTGCACCACGCACACATATTCCCTTTTCATTGAGAACGCTTATTACAAAAATAAATGCAAGCGCAATAAGCACGATCATAACATCATGCATATCAATTTTAAGCTTTTTCATAAGCTCATAGTTAAGGCTTGAAAAGCTGAAATCGGTCACCATTTTTCCGAACATTGAAAGACCTGTTGTAAGTCTTTCTGCTCTGAAAAACATTTCGCCGATAACAACAAGTATGCATGTACGAACTATCTGAAACACTTTGTACGCAAAGCATTCGGAATTGATGTGAAGCTTTTTATTGAATGCGGTAACCGCAGGGGCAATGATGTTACCCAACAGAATAAGCACAAAGTGGTACATACCGAAGAATATGTAACCCCACGCAGAACCGTGCCACAGTCCGTTGCAGAACCATACACAGAACAACGCTATGCTTCCCGCAAGCAACGGACCAAAGTGGTTGCCGAGCTTTTTGCGTGCGAAGATGTAAGATTTTTCATCGGCTTTGACATGGTGACGGGATAGAAGATATAATCCTTGAACCATGTGCCGAGTGTAATATGCCACCTTTTCCAAAATTCTGAGATTGATTTTGAGAAGAAAGGTCTTTGAAAGTTTTCGGGCATTGTAACGCCGAAAATCTGAGCAACACCCATTACGGCATCCATTGTACCGGAGAAATCGCAATAGAGCTGAATTGTATAGGCAATTGCTCCGAGAGCAATTATTCCGCCTGATAGTCATCGTAATGGCTGAAAATCTGCTTAATCATAGGATTAAGTCTGTCAGCGATTACGAGTTTTTTCATAAGACCGAAAAGAATACGGACTGCACCGAGTTTTAAATTTTCAAACTCAATTTGCTTTACATTCCACAGCTGATTGGCTGTCTGACCGTAACGGCAGATAGGACCTTCTACAATCTGCGGAAAGAAAGACATAAACAACGCAAGTCTTAATATGTTGTCATCGGCTTTAATAAGTCCTCTGTAAACATCAAAGAGATACGATACAGCCTGCAAAGTAAAGAATGAAATACCAATCGGCATTATATAACTCGGAATATCAAACTGAATCGGAATATTCAAAAGCAATAACAGCGAATTTACATTTGTTGTAAAAAACGGTGAGTATTTGATTACAAGCAGACCGCCTATCATAAGTACGGCGGCAAACAACAGAACTCTGCGACTGCGGTGGAGATATACCTTTTTAAGAGCTTTTTTCTCCTCCTTAGGCACAGCCTTTAGCGCCGCACTTTTTTGCGTTTGAATCCTGTCAAGCCACAAGCCGAAATAATGGACGCCCATTATTATCAGGCATAAATAGGCAATCAACTGACCACTTATCAGCCAAAAGAAAGCAAAACTTGCAATAAGCAGAAAATACTTTCTTGCTCTTTGCGGAATTACGGCATACACAACAACTGAAACAGGCAGAAAAATGACAAGAAACGCTACCGAAAAATATGAGGTCAGCGTGTCAAGACTGCCCGCCATCAGTAATGATGGAAGATCCATCTTATTCCTCCTCTTGGAGTCTTTCAATCATACTCCACATTGCCTTTACTGAATTAAAGTTTGCAGGAACAACTTCCACTGCAGGAACTGTCACATCAAAAGCATCCTCAATCTCAGCAATAAGAGAAATGATTGAAAGAGAGTCAAGATAGTGACCGTCAATAAGGTTTTCGCAACCTTCGTAATCTACATCCGGTTTAATGTCCTCTAAAATCTCAATAAGTTCATCCATTTTAATTCGTTTCCTTTCTGTAATTAGGTTTGTTTAAATTAAATGTTTCAAAGGAATCACGGACGCAAAGATATGTTCCGTCCTCCTTTTTTATGTAAACCGAGGGAATGTCACGACTTAAAAACAAAGAAATTCCCTCTGTCATACAATAAGCACCTGTGTTTTCAAAACAAATTACATCACCGATTTCAATATCAGGCAAAGAAATCTGTTTTGCGATTATATCATTCATTGAACAAAGCGAACCGCAGATATTCCATGATTCGGTACACGGCTCGGTTTCTTTTCCGCAAACCGAAAGGTACGGCTGTTTCATTGCCATATGCTGACCGTAGTACACAATATGGTTCATTCCGCCGTCAACAAGGAGGTAGTTCTCCCCTTTGTTGCACTTTTTATCAACGATATGCGTGTAGTATTTACCGCAGATTGCGGCAATGCTTCGTCCGAGCTCAAGCGTGATTTTCGGCTTTGAAGTCATCTCATTCAAAAGCTGTGCAAATCCGCCGATAAGCTCGTCCTCATTTATGGTATCTTCCTTGAAATAGGCTGCAGGGAATCCTGTGCCGTATTCAAGCTCTTCTGCGGTATAATCATATTTCTCTTTGAGAAGAATAAGAAGATTGTCAAGTTTGTCAATTTCTCTCTTGAGTTTTTTGAGAGAGGTTTTCTGTGTTCCTGAAAAGAACTGAATACCGAGTATGTCGAGATATTCAAATTCGTTTCTTTTTGAAATAATTTCTTCGATTTCATCGGAATTAATTCCGAACTGACTTCCGTTTGTAAGTCTTAAAAGCAAAGAAATTTTCTTTTTATATTTTTCGGATAATTCTCTGAAAAGATTAAACTGTGTAAGTGACTCTACGGTGAATATTCTGTCGCATTTTCCGTTTGCAACCATATTTTCCATAACTTCGGGAGTTTTGTACACACCCGAAATCACCATCATTTTGTCGGGAATATCAAGCAAATCGCAGATTTCAGCCTCACCCGGTGAGCAGATTTCAAAGCGGTCAACATCATTTTCAAGTTCTGCCGTAATAAATGTGTTCGCCTTGATTGCATAGCAAATTGCAACATCTTCGGAAAGCATTTTTCTGAGATATGCTACTCTGTCTTTGAGAGTTTTTACATCAAAAACATAGAATGCAGTTTTGTTCTGCTTTAATATTTCGTTCATTTTCTTCTGCCCCCTGCAATTTCAGCAAGCTTTTTACGGTCAATTTTACCGTTCTTTGTTAGCGGCATTTCATCGACCTTACGGATAACGCCCGGAATCATAAACGCAGGCAAATCCCTTGACATTGATGCGGCAAGCTCGTCCTTTTCAATTGAGCCTACGAAAAAGCCCTTGAGCCTTGATTTTTTCTCATCAAAAATACAACAGCATTGCTCAACACCGTCAACGGCTGACATCTCACGCTCGATTTCCTCAAGCTCTATGCGATGTCCCATATATTTAATCTGAAAATCCTTTCTTCCGCTAAAAACAAGTTCACCTTTTTCGTTGTATCTTGCAAGGTCGCCTGTTCTGTAAATTAATTCGGGATAGTACGGATTAAGCGGATTCTGAACAAAAGCCTTTGCATTCTGTTCGGGATTTGAGTAGTAACCGAGTGCAAGAGCAGTACCTCTCACGCAGATTTCACCGACTTTGCCAACCTCTGAAATTCTGTTATTATTCTCATCAAGAAGAATAACATCTTCATTGGGGAACGGTTTGCCTATCGGAATACCGTCTGCATAGTCGCGTTCATTGTCGAGAATATGATATGTACAGTTACAGGTGATTTCAGTCGGTCCGTAAAGGTTGACATACTTCGCATTTGGAAGATGCGAACGGAAATTTTTAAGCGCCTTGAGCGGCATAACCTCACCGCTGAAAAGAATCTTATTAACGGTTTCGGGAGTTCTGTAGTCAAGCGCATGGAATGTGCTGATAAGGCAGAGAGCCGAAACAGCCCATATCATAACAGTAATCCTGCGGTCACATATGAAGTCAATGAGTTCGGCAGGAGCGGAGAACATTCTCCTCGGCACAACAACAAGAGTTGCGCCTGTTTTAACAGCCGAATAGATATCCTTGACGGACACATCAAAATCAAACGGTGCTTGATTTGCTATTACATCGTTATTATCAATGCCGAATATTTCGGTAAAATGGTCAATAAAGTCAATTACACTTCTGTGACACACAACAATTCCCTTTGGAGTGCCCGTTGAACCGGAAGTGAAGTTGATATAAAGCGGATCTGTGTCAATTTTATGGCTGCGGATTTCGCCAAGCTTTGCATAATCAGGCTCCGATTTTGCCAAATCCTCAAAGGTCACAATTTTTCTTTCAGGAAAATATTCTTTCGCTGTTTCAAGCAAGCTTTCAGAAGTTACAATCACCTTTGGATTGAGTACGGAAACTGTGGTCTGAAGTCTGTTCTGCGGAAGCTCCGTGTTAAGAACGGAATAAAATCCGCCTGCGTACACGGCTGCAAAAAATGCCGCTACCGCATCGGCGCATTTTTCCATATATATGCCTACTGCATCTCCCGATGTGATAAGTTCAGAAAGGGCGGTTCCGACAGATGAGCTGAGTTTTACAAGCTCGGAATATGAATAGGAAACCTTTTCATCAGTTACCGCACATTTTTCGGGGAAGTATTCGGCTGAATTTTCAAGATAAGCCAGCACACTGCTGTTCATAGCTGCACCTCATTATATATTTGTATATTAATTATCAAATTATAAATTCGTTGACCAAATATTATATATTGCAAACGCACTAATATAATACCACAAAATTCGTCAAAAAGCATCACAAAAATGTCACAAGTAAGCGATTATTTGTATTTTCAGCAATTTGCACAAATAATCAGTCTGCAATCGGCAGTTTCACTTCAAATACTGCACCGTCAAGGTAGTTATACGCTGTTACGCTGCCCTTGTGAAGATGTATAATCTCATTTGCAAGCGACAAACCGATGCCCGTTCCGCCGTCACTGCCTTTGTAGAATCTGTCGAAGATATGTTCAATATCATCACGGTTTATACCGTTACCGTCATCCTTGAATCTGATATAAACATATTTCTGATTGGTTTCGCAGGCAACAGTAATTTTCTTTTTTGAATATTTCAAACCGTTTATAATGATGTTTCGGAATGCCCTTGCCATTTGATCTTCATCGCATTTCACATAAATTTCTTCATCGGGAAATTCAGGCACAATGCTTATGCCGTTCATCTGCTGAACAGCATCAAGTGACCGAAAACAATCGTAAAGAACCTCTTTTATGTCAAGCTTTACAAGGTCAAGCTTAAAATGTCGTGAATCGATTTTTGAAATTGAAAGAATTTCCTCAACAAGACCTGTCATTCTCTCGGATTCCTGCATAATTATACCTGCGGCATTTTGCGGATCTACAACATCCATTTCAATGCCCTCGGCATAGCCTTGAATTGCCATAAGAGGGGTTTTGAGTTCGTGAG